>Ga0180430_10001826_pt1 | contig 20133 bp, 24 predicted proteins | sample SS_ome_9_FD_132999 | JGI IMG/M metagenome (GOLD analysis project Ga0180430, IMG submission 132999) | Hypersaline lake sediment archaeal communities from the Salton Sea, California, USA - SS_1_S_2 metaG | ecosystem: Environmental > Aquatic > Non-marine Saline and Alkaline > Hypersaline >... | reverse complement strand
GGTATCGTTTTCACCAAAGAGAGCGAACACTTCTCCAGTCTTTAGTCCTAATAGTTTTCTGAGTGTTTTTGGGATAACGATTTGACCTTTTGAAGATAATTTTGTAATAGTTATTTCACTCATGTCATCACCGTAAGAAAGTAAGACAATCTTACTATTTAATCATTTGGATGAATCATCGTAAGATTAGCATTCGTACAACAACCAATGGTATACACTACATTCACATAAAAATCATCTAAGAAACTTTCATCCGTGCATATGTTGAATCGATTGGATAATCTTTCCCCAAGTGTTCTCTATTACTTTAATAATAAAATATGTTTTTTTTATATGTACCTTTTTTTTAGCAAATGACACACTTTACTAAAATTAAACTACAGTTTAATAATAGTAATGCTAAAGTTAAACTCATGGTAACTAATAGTAAAAATAGGTATGATGAGATCAATGAGCTATTGTCTTCTGTATCTGCAAAGAATCATTTTGTTGTAGGTATGAATTAATCCGACAGGATACATTTGCTTCAAGATTCCGATACCAAAACGCATAATCAAACTTATGCAGCACCCCGTTAGGAAACGCACCCAATTCCAATGTGTTATAATCCGGTGGAACTGTTTCAAGAGCCCCTGTTTTTTGATTGATCTTGGCTCCAACATACTGTGGGATTTCTTTTTTAAGTATTCCTTTAAAATCCTCAAAAAACACTGCGCCACGATTAAGCTCTTTAGATGCAGGGGTATCATCCGTTCTCCAATTCAAGGGATTGATACAGAATGCCCCTGGTTTCAGAACAGGGGATCCTGTTGCATGTGGCAGCTGTGTATTATATGAGATGATCACACCGGTATCATCCTCTCTTTTTGCTGGTTTCATCCAGGGATACGAAATGAAATCATCAGGCATCACCGAATACCCAATCAGATACGCAGCAACCAGTTTCTCCTGCAGATGTGTTTCATGAAGCATGTTTCGAATTAGATCAATCATCACTAACGTTCCCTGACTATGACTCGCAAGAATGAATGGTCGATCATGATTCAGATGGGTTAGATAATACGTAAAGGAAGCTGCGACATCCTCAGCCCCCACCCGGAAAAAAGGATTCGTATACATATCCTCATCTGCATGTAATGCAACAAAACTCGTCTGACGATAATATGGTGCGAACAGATTCGCTGAAGACGCATACACCCCGGCCTGCGAGACAAGTAAACCTTGGACTTTGGATTGAAGATCTGATCGGTGCATGATATCCATATTTATTGGATGTTGTTCATCATAAATCGTTGGATACACATAGAACACATCAACGGGATGAATAATGTCCTGTGGTTTATTTGCCCAGCAGGCATCTACATCATAGGATAGATGCGTAGCTGAATAAGATTTTTTTATCATAGTATACCTCTAAAAAAAAATACTTTTCCAATAATTTTTTTTCACATTGATTACTACTTGCATTTCAAAAAAATATTATTTAATATAAATCATCTATGAAATCATTATTTAACAAACAAGATCTAAATGAGTATGCATCTTTTGAGTCAGAGAACATTTGTGATCAAACGGATAAACAAAAAAAAGAAAAACTAAGAGATAAAAAAAAGATTCAATACTTATCCCTTATACATCCTTTTTTTTATATTGCCTCAAATGTTTCCAGAGGATTACTATTTGATAAAATAATCCTTCCCTGTTCATCAATATCTCCTTCAACAAAAAGAGACCAGGATGTATGATATGTGCTCATTATATCCTTTGGAGAAATCAGTACTTTGATATCCTTTTGATATGATTTAGTCTCATTAGCAATACATCGATGCACCTGCCATTCTACATCCCAACGGGTGTTCGGTGAATACGCTCCAATGTACGCCTCAAATGCATGTGTCAGGTTCTCATCATACACATACCCAGTGATGGGTGGTGTTTCAATGAGACTAATGTTTTTGTCAATAAGATGTTTCCGTGTTTCCTCCCATTTTTCACCATATGTTAAATAATATGCTTCTTCTAAGATCGGTGCTGGTCGACCCCAGCCACCAAGATGAAGGTTTGCCCAGTCATCAAAATCATAGGGTGCACCATTTGATCCATCGGAGTAATCAATAAGATTATGCCGCTGTGTATACAGATAATTCATCACACTATGATACTGTCCATAGGTCTCCTTGGTTTCTTTTCCTTGTAACACATCAAACGCGGCGCCACCAAGGTTAAAATCAATGTAATCAACCCCTCTGAAATAATCCTGGATGAGTCCACCGAAATGCCCGAGTTCATGAAGTGTTAATCCAGCTTGCGCCGCACGTACTCCACGCGGGGTGGGTAAACGACCATATCCAACGAATGCATTAAGATGTTTAAATGGGGTCAATATGTTAAACGGAATATCCCAGATGTAAATCGTATCATACACATTTCCCATCGCTGGATGCTGAAATCCTCCACCAACCCGATACCCAAGCAAAAGATAAATAAATCCTCCTTTTCGTTCATCAGGGAAATAATTATTATAATACTGAAGGATCATCCCGGAATCCTGAGACAACCGGTCAATGTAGGGAACGATTTGTCCACCACCATTTGAAGGGGTATTCGGCCAACCAGTATCAAAAAATGCTTTGATATTATGTTCAGCGTATCGTTCAATGAGTGCTTGCTTTGATTCCTCATAAAAAACAGTTGGTGGATCAACGAGAAACCCCTCTCGTTCCATAAGATCGATTTCCACATACAGGTTTTCAATGAATGGATCTGCATAATAATCGGAGAGTTTATACTCCCATATATTTGTCAGGCTATCCATATCTGGGTCAAGATCAACATGATCATCAAAGGTATTTGGATCATAGCCCCATTTCCACTCCCATTTTGTTGAAACTGAATCCCCATCAGGATCAAAACCTGCATCTTTAACTGTGGGATCTGTTCCCAGAATATTTATTTCCATCCAATACGGAATAAAATCATTATCAACATCTGGTTGATAGATATTAAACCAGATCTCATAATTTTCACCAAGATAATACCCATATCCATCACTATCACCAAAAAAATCATCACCCATCCATCGACCTGTCCGATAGCAATATGTGAGCGTAAATGATTCCTTGATTACATCATCTGATCGTAATCCAAAGAGTCCTTTTTTCTCCCGTTCAAGAATAGTAAAAGTGATTTGTGAGGTTTCTTGTTCCTGTTTCGCGGTTCGCATCACTTTATTTTCTTGAAACATACTATCCCAGGTGTTAAAAAATACCTCAGTAACCTGCCCATGTTGTTCAACATCTTTACTAATATATTCCATGCCATCCATATTTGTTTTGAAATAAAACTTAGGGGGGCTCTTCCAAGCATTTCCTGGTGTGGTTAATTTTTCAAGAAGGCCTCTATTTCTCATCCGAAGGACCTCGAATACCATCCCCTGGTTCTCATAGGGGGCAATACGATCATCAGTAATATTCATCTGATCAAGATACCCTGCTTGACTCATTTCCTGATATGTTTTCGTAAGAAGAAATATCCGTGGAACTGATGTTGAAACAAAGGTTTCTTCCTCAGTTGATTCTGATCCTAAATAAACAAGATATACTGCAACTGCACATATGATAAAAAAAACACATACAATGGCAACATAGAGCCATTGCCTTGTTGTTAACCAAGAATTCATCTCAATCACAATAAAATAACAATATCTATATATTAAAATATTTTGAGCTAAAAATGATTCTATTATTAAAAGAAACAGTTAATAAATTATCATTTGAACATAAATTTCTAAATAAATAATTATTGAGCAATTATATAATTCAATAATTTACAATTACTTTTAGTAACCCGGATCGCTTCCAGCGTCATCGCAGGCTCTTGCGACCTCTCCTGAATAACAATCATCTGTAGCTATGTTACCATTTGCAGCACAATTACCATCCGCACCCGAACCAGTAACAGAACAATCTTCGCCTAAACCTTTTTGGTGTCTATTAAGACTAATCAAAGTTGGTTTTTCATATTGTTTTTTTTTGGTCATAAACTCCTCGCTTAACACTATTCAAACATTTCTTTTTGCTTTATCAGTAAAACAGAAGATTCTCTTGATGTAAATTTAATTAACATACAGTTTTTTTTATAAATATTTGTTCTTTTTATGAGAGATATTGCAGTAATCGATAGGGTCTTAAAAGAACATAGCGTCCAATGCCCATTTGTTTTCTTGTTGTAAAATCCACATCGATTTGAGTGGGAGAAAATAGCATATGAAACCCACTCATGAGTTTATCATACATGTCCTCACGGGATTTCAACCAGAAACCAAACAAATGATGCTCTTGATAGGAAACTGGTTGACTCAAAAGACGGTAATTAATGGTCTTAGAAAGTTCCTGCGCTTTTGTATCCCTTTGCATGTTTTGTTCAATAGTTGATGGAAAAGAAACCATATATTGCATCTTCAAAAGAAATAATCCAATAAAAAATATCCGAAGTAACCGTTGTTCTCTAGCTATCCTGTAGACAGCATCCAGATCAACATCCTGAGACTGAAACAATCCAAATAGATCTGATAAATAGCGGAGTTGACACCATTGATGCCGTGTGGCATGGGTGCAGAGAAACAAAAACAGGTCCTCAACTGAAAAACTTAATATATTTTCTTTTTCAAGATTAACAGGATACAGTCTATCCCATATATTCTCATCAAAAGGTATATGACATAACCGGGGGTGAAACCGCCAATGCACCTCAATACAAACCGGGCTTCTTTTTTTTCTAAAATTATACTCACAATCATTTTTTAAAACAAAACGTTCCTCAGATGTGTTCATAGGAATAGTTGGTACAAAATCTTCGTGTAAAAGGATGTCTTTAACCTTCAGTACATCCTTCTTATGAACCATGACATCAAGATCAGAAAACGAGCGTAGTGAAATATCCTGATACCCTTGCAACGCAAGCAGTGGTCCCTTAAAAGGAATCATAGGAATATCATGCTCTTTCATAAGTGAAATAATTCGTGTGAGTTCTTTGATAAGAACAAGATTTCGTGAAGTATTCCCAAGATACTGCATTCGAAGATCTTGAAAAACAGTAGTGGGAACGAGGTCTTTAAACTCTTTTACATGATAATATAACAGTGGGAGCATCCCGTGTTGTCGAGCACGTGATAGTAGCATATCATAATCAAGGGATGTATTTAATATTGCTAGTATGTTTTTTTGTATTGTGTCTGATAGATAAGGATATGAACACAAAGATAGTAATTTGGATTCTGAGCAGTTCGTTTTATCATTGTGATTCATGATCTTCCTCAGCATATCGATAATGTTTTGCCTGTGTTTCAAACAACTGTGCATACTCTCCCCGTAATCTCATAAGCTCCTTATGTGATCCTTGTTCAATAATGCGGCCTTTTTTAAGAAAATAAATCCGATCTGCCATGGTAACTGTTGAAAGCCGATGACTGATCACAACAGACATCTTACCCGCTGCTAGTTTTTGAAAGGTCTGAATGATCTTATCCTCCGCTCGTGGATCAAACGCACTTGTTGGTTCATCAAGAATGATAAACCCTGCATCCCGCATGAATGACCGGGCAAGCGCTATTTTTTGCCATTCACCAACAGAAAGCTCAGATCCTTTCTCAAACCATTTCCCAAGCATCGTGTCATAACCGGCAGGTAAAAGCGAGATGAACTCATGGGCATCAGCACAATCAGCTGCTTGCATCATTGAGGTTTCACAGGTGGAAGAAATATCACCAAGCATGATGTTTTCCTTCGCTGTGAAATTATAGCGAGCGTAATCCTGAAACATGACACTGCAGGACCCACGGTACTTACTGATATCAAAATCGCGAAGATCAACACCTTCAAACGAAATTATGCCTTCTGTTGGATCATACAGCCGACATAAAAGTTTAGCAAGGGTTGTTTTTCCTGATCCATTCTCACCAACAAGAGCGATCATCTCACCAGGAGAAATAGTAAGAGAAACATCTTTGAGGACTTCAGTAGTAGTCCCGGGATACGTGAAATGCATTTTTGAAATACTAATCCCCTTTTTCACCGCATCAGGAAAGGCAACTGGGGTCTTAGGGTTTTGAACCGTTGGTTTTAGATCCAAAAACTCATAGAGATTAGAAAGAAACAAATTATTCTCATATAGCTGAGTAATACTTGAAAAAAATGTGTTAAGAAAACTCCGGCCTTGCTGAACTGCTCCAAAGAACATTACCATTGTTCCAACAGACAACACCCCCAGATAGGTTTGACCTGCGATAAATGCAAGCGATGCAAACACTACAAAAATTGATATTGCTTGTGTTCCCACATCAAAGATACTTCGTTTCAAAATCAACTGTAAACGCTCACGACGAAGTATCTTTCGAAGCTCCTGGTACTTCGTTCGAAACACCGATGATAAGTTAAACAAACGAATTTCTTTTGCATACGTATCCGTAGTTAACAATCGATGATGATACCGGGCTTTACGTTCATGAATTGTTACTTTTCGATGCCATTGATAAAACCGACGTGAATACCGAAATCGAATATATGCTGTGGGAACTGCAGCAAGCACAAGAAACACCGTAATCAATGGGCTTAGGGACACCAAGAGTACAAATAAAGCGATAAGAGAAAAAGCACTCCGGAAAAGCTGTTGCAACCCACGAACAATTGCTGTAGGTCGATTGATTGCTTGTTCCTGAGCACGATGCAATTTCTCATAATACTCAGGATTCTCATAATACTCAAGATCAACTGCTACAGATTTCTCATGAAGCAAATCTTGAATATGATCCGTTACCACAAGAGATTGAGCCTCTGAGACAAAAGAAGCAATGGATGCAGCAAGAATTGAGAGAAACGCAACAACACCTGCAAGAATAATAAAAAACACTAACAGATCAAAAGAAAGCGTTTGCGAGGTTACAGCATCAACGATTTGTTTCATCAGATACAACGCAGCGATGGGAAGAATCGCTTGAACGAACAGAACACCAATACTGACAATAGACCAGATCTTAGCGTTTCTCCAGACCAGAAGAATTGATTTCTTTATTAGATAAACATGTGTACGTATATTTTCGATGTATTTAGTAAACGAATTATATTGATGCAAGAGTGAACCTCATTGATATTTGTATTCAAAAGTAAGCAATGTGTTCTTTTCATGTGTTAAACATTTGTATTGCAAGGGTAAAAATTGATAGATTCATAAACAGAGAATTATCCAGGGAAATCACCGCTTGGTACACAAATTGAATACGCATTATTACCAGTATTTTCACAGCATTCTGTAGCAAAAGAACCAACATTTAAACAATCAGTTGAAGCATTGGATCCTGAAGTAGAACAATCCTCACCATATCCTTTCTGTTGAGATGTAATATGAATCAAACATGGTTTTTCATAAAGTTTTTTCTGTTTTGTCCCCATTATTATCCAGAATAATAAAACAAGAAGTCCTATTTAAAAATGGTTAAAAAATTAAGAGAAAACCAAAGAAGATGTGGATTTTATATATGTTTTATATAAATCAGTTATTGTATTTTATTTCATTAGGTATTAAAAGCCCGAAGGGGGGTAGTATTTTCCAAGTTCCAGAACATGTATCATATCTACCTATCTCTTTTTGAAACAATATAAGTTTTTGATGATATGTATCCGCTTTTGTTTGAAAAAGAACATGTTTTGGTTTAAGATAGGATGGAATATACCGCTGAATAAAACCGGTATCAATGAGGAAATAATAAGCATCACGAACAAATAACCCAATCAACATTAGTGCTTTTTTTCTTAACGAAAAAAGAACAGCGGTTGCTCGACCAAGCATGCCACCATGCACAGTATATTGTGCTTCTTTTCGATGTACTGAGATTACCTTACCGATGATCTGATCTGGTGTGACACAGGTTGAATCTACCTCTTTGTTGTTATCCCCTTTTGTAATATAACCATTCTCTGTGTGTTTGATCACCCGATGGATTACCCGTGTGTTCTTTTGATTTAAAAAATAAATGATATCGCCAGGGATGATCACCGTTTTTTCTGCTGAAATAATCTCAACAATATCCCCCTGCCGAAGCGTTGGATTCATACTTGGGCCGGTATATATCACTGAGGATTTCATATGCATCATATCTGTTTTAATCTCACCGAATTGTTTCAACGTAGCACCTGTTCAATATGCTCCCAAAACTTTCCATCCTTTGTTGCCTGTAATTGATACGAAGGAATGTTTTTGGTAATAGCACAGGCGGTGTTAAAGATCTGTGTATACATCATTTTTGTATAGTTTGCATCATCTTTTTTATGGGATCGAAGTCGACCACTACACATTTGTTTTGCTGATTCACATAACCGAACCGTTGCTTCAGATTTTGGAAGCAATGCTACCTGGTCTTTCATTCCTTGTTCTAAGAAGAAAAGAGTGGTACAGGTGATGGATTCCTCTACAGGGAACACTGAAGGAGTCCGTTGTTCAAAGTAATCACTCCAAGTAGGAAATGGATGTAAAGAAAACCCATTGCTGTGTCTCATAATAAGTGTTTCATCATCACAGAGGCTCTTCCAAGGTTTCGGAAATCGTCTGCTACATGTTGATTTCCCGGTGTTTCCCGGTGCTGCGATAATAATACCTTTCCCATTAAGCTGGGCACAGGCAGCATGTACAGGTAAACACCCTGTACACAGTAATTGTTTGTAAATAGGTTGTAATGATCGATACATCTGAATGTATTTAATAGCCTCATTTACTGGTTCATTAAGTACACAGATAAGATCAGATACCTCAGGATGCATGTAAAATTTTAAACATCTGAAATCTTTAAGCTCCCAATTATTCATTGGAAGTCTTTGATCATACTCATTTTGAATAAAGCATAGTATCTTTTCAAAGGAATCATCTTTATTGTTTTGTATCCAATACCAGATATTATTCTGAGATATCGTCTGCGTTTCAGAGAGTTGTAAAATATGGGAGAATTCCCTAAGCCAAGGGCTTGCTCCATTACACGCTATTAAGGTGTACTGAAAGCTTGGGGACAACTGCATTTGATACGCTGTGTTATTCATAGAATCAACTTTTTTTTCATAGGAGTATACATAAATTAAATACTACCTTTAACCTAAGTTTAGTCCTAACGAAATAATTTGACATTAATAATATAACTATGGCATTCTTCAGGATTTATACTTATCCTGAATGCATAAATAATTATTTTTTGAAAGAACTTTTTCGATATGTTCCCAAAAGCATCCATCAAGAGTTGCTCGTAAAACAAAACATGGAAGGGTTTTTGCCATAATATACGCATTAGAAAAAATCTGTTGATTCAATTTTTTTTTTTTATCTATGTCATAACAGCGTACTCTTGATTTACATATTTGCAAGGATGCTTCACAAAGACGTACCGCTGCTTCAGCTGTGGACACGGGATTGAATTCATCACGACTTCCTTGTTCTAAAAAAAAAACTGAAGAAATAGGTGCTTTTTTTTGTATATTAAATGGATTATTAGATTGTCCTGTAATAAAATTACTCCAAGTAGGAAAGGGATGCCCAACAAAACCTACATTTTGTTTAACTAAAACTATTTCATCATCACAAAGTGAATTCCAGGGATGAGGAAATCGTTTACTACAAGTAGATTTTCCAGTACCACTCGGGGCAGCAAGAATCACGCCCATATTTTCTTTTACTGCAAAAGCACCATGAAGCGGAAAACCACCCTGCGTGATAATGGTTTCATACACAGGTCGAAGAGAGGAATACATTTGACTGTACTCCAAAATTTTATTCTGATTTTCGTGAAGTATACAAATAGTTGAATTATGAAAGGGATGGTGCCATAGAGTTAGTTTCCTTAAATTGATATTATACCATCCGTCCATTGGGGGCTGTTCATCCATCGTTTTTTGAATCTTAATTAGTATATTTTCCAAAGATGAATCTTCAACTTTGTTCTGAAAATAATATATTCTGTTTTTATAGTATTGATGTGATTGTTTAAGCATCAAAATAGTTGATAATTTTTGCAACCATTGATGTGTTCCATCAAAACCGATAAGACTCCAATGATGATTTTGAGATAAACGAAGATTATAACTAATAACCGTGTTCATATGTAATTCATCTTTTAATCAATTTTTTTAAACCACTAATTTCTCCTGTTGAATGGAGGGTAGTAGTTTTTTATTCAGATAATCCTGCAAGGTGTAACCAGGATAGAACCGATCCATGAGCGCCCCGCAATATTTTTGAAATTGTGATTCAAGAAATTCAGGTTCTGATTGATGAAGCATATTTATTGTGTAGGCTGATTTGTTTAGATGTGACCGTTCTAGATTCAACGTATTAGGTTTTATATCAATAAAAGATGAAATTTTTTTAATACTTTTTGAAATATCGCAGGTTCGAATAACCAATGAACGATCCGATGGAAGAAGTTGTAATATTTTTTTTTGTTCCTGTGCCCAGTACGATAAAGGAATATGCAGGTAATTATCAAATTCTTCAACAAGGCGTTTCTTAGACTGCAGATCATTATGCGGAATATCAAAAGGCATACCATTTTTAAGTTCTTTTGACTGCAAAGCTTCATGATGTGGATGAACGAAATAATTGATAAATGAACTAATCCAACCATAACAATCACGAATAAGATAGATAAACTTTGCATCAGGATATTCATCAGCTAAAATATCAATATAATGACGGTTGAAATGGGCACTATCCATTTCAAGAGACGCCATAGCATCTCTGTATTTGATAAAATCAATGAACTCATTTTTTGTAATAGTTCCATTTTTGTATTTGATGATGGTTTGATGTGTATCCCATTGCATAAACTCATGCCCAGAACGATACTTACTAAACAAACCTGCTAAGGAAACCGTCCCTGATTTTGGAAGACCAAGCGTATAAGCACGAAATCTCCTTTTTTTTCCATTAAGTTGCATGAATGATATGAAATCAGTTGGTTTTGAAAATCTAAATTGATTAGCAATGGATATTAAGTTATCATTGGAAATATTAGATTCATTACCTGTTTCAATTTTATCGAGTTCTTGAATAGTAATACCAGATCTCTGTGCAAAATCTTGTTTGCTGAGATTTTGCTGTTTGCGGAGATAATGTATTCGTTTTCCAATCAAAATATCCCTTCAAATAAAAAATAATTTAATTTCATTTTTTAGAACCTGTTATTATCCTTTTTGTAATTATTTTCATGATTTAATTTTAAAAATACTGAATAATATAATTGTATATTATAAAATAAATTATTTAAAGTCTTGTAATACAGTTATTGATGTAATAGAGGCTAATTTTATGATATTCGCCTTCATAAATTTAAAAATCATTATATTATTTTGTATATTAAAAATTTATCAATAATTTCATTATTGTAAAAAATAATCTTGTGGTAGTATCTTATATGATTTAATTTGTAAGATAAGTCTGTTTTGAATCTAAAGAAAAAATATTTAATGTTCATCCCCCGAACCACAAGTAGATCTTGCAAAAGTACCTTCCCAACAATTATCTCCTTCATTAACACTACCATCACAACAAGTACCCGCAGTATTAATCGAGCCAGAGTAACATGTTCCGAGTCCACTTTGTGAATTCGACATATGTATCAACTGAGGCTTCTGATACTTTTTTTTTGATTTCTTCACCATATAATTAATATGAACAGATATTAAATATTTTAACATTCTGTTTTTTTACAAAATAAGTTCATGTTGTACCAATTGTTCAATCACTTCATTGACATGTGCTTCAACATCATTTGGTATATCTTCAAATGTGTTTTTTATAACCTTTAAAACGTCCTGATTGGTATGAGATCCATCCAATTGTTTCCAAATATAAATCCCCATAGGATTAATACAGAATCCTTCTCCTTTTTCTGTATCAAAAAGTACTCCCCAGTCATCAAACTCTTCTCTGAGCACTACGGATGGATTTTTTTTATACTTTACTTCTTTTTGTTTCATATTATCAATTCCTCATCTGCAACTGTTTCTCCTTGTGGTTTCAAACGACTCGTTGGAAATAATCCTTGTTCATATGCTTGTTCACAGAACCAAAATGAGGACCACAGACTTTTTGTTTGATAATAGTTCTGTGCAACACAACTCCCAAGGCATATGTTTTTCATAATACACTTCGTACAAATACCTTCTAATTTGTCGGGTAGACCCTCTCTGATTTGATTAATGATTGGATGTGTTATCCACATATCCTTTAACACATCTTTTTTCCAATGCCCAAAGATAAGATCAGGTTCTGCTTCCCCAATTCCACACAGTGCATAGGATCCATCATAAATAACCCCAAGGATACGTTTTATTCCACAGAGTCCACAACCAACACTGTTCTCACCAAAGAGATTATGCAAACTTCTAAACGCCATTGGGTGACTAAAAATCAACCGGAGTTTCGTTTCCTTTGAAAGGGTTTCCTCAACCCATTTCCCTAGTTCTATGAATTCAGCAACTGAAAGATTTTCAGAAGCTTCATGAAGTTGTTTTCCGCGAGATGTTGGTTGAATAATATTAAATTTTACTGATCCTGCACCAATATCTTCTGCAAGATGAATAACGTCTTCTATTTGATCCACATTTTGTTTCATAAGTGCCATGATGATCTGTGGTTTGAACCCTGCATCAACAAGATGCTCCGCACCCTTAATCGCTGCATCAAAACACCCAGGTACCCCGCGCATCCACTCATGGGTCTCTGCGTTTGCTCCATCAAGACTCACGGAGATAAAAGGGTTCTTACAGGATTTTAACAACGCGGCATGATCTGGGGTAACAAGCACACCATTACTCTCTACGACAACCCGAAGCTCCTCCTGTTTCACATATTCAAGCATTGATGTGATATCTGGGTGAAGAAATGGTTCACCACCCGTGAGCTTCACGGAATGAAGCCCCATGTCTTTTGCTTGGGTAATAATGGATTGGAATCCTTCTAAGGAAAGATTCTGATACTTTGATCCCTTTGGATCATATTGAGGTGCTAGCCAGCAATGCCGACATTTCAGATTACATCCTTCTGTAATATAGAAATAAATCGTTTGCAGTGCAGGAACACCCTCAGGGAGATCAATTTGGGGTGTACTAGACTGCTTCTGCGTATCCTTCAATGTGTTGTTCATTATTATCATCTCCAATGTATAATCGATAACAGGTCAAGGGATCACGAGCAAGTAATCGACCTGTTTTTGACATGACTGTTGCGGGGCATCCACCAGTGCAAAACCCCGTATAGGGACAATCAGTACAAGTAGAAAGTGCAGTAAGAGGAATCTTTCTTCTCTGACGCACCGCATTCATCGATGGATGATGCAGCCAGACCTCTGAAACAGGATTTATCCCAATCACGCCCATCGTGAGTTTCGGCAGCATATTACAAGGAACCATGGTGCCATCATGAAGCACGGATATTTTCTGAAACACACCACCACAAGAACATAAGGTACCACGGCCAGAAAACCCTGTTTTTCCCTCACGGACTGCTTGTTCAATATCTGAGAACATATGTGCCCGGGAAAGAGGCCCCGCCATCGCATTGATTCTTCCATGATACTCTTTCTGTAACCGTAGTAATGTATCCATTGCATACTGCCGTTCCTTTTCAGAAAGAAGCACCCGTTGAGCGCCACAACGAGCAGATCCAAAATAATCCGCTTCATTTGTTCCAAAACTCTTGATACCAATATCCTCAAGTAAAAACGAAGCAATGTTCTCAAGATCATACACATTATGCGCATTAATCGTTACACGAACTGTAACCGGAAACTCATGATCCAAAAGTAATCGCAACCCACGAACTGCGGCATCAAAACTATCTGGTGGACGAGATTTATTATGAATCGAAGCAGATGATCCATCAATAGATATTTGTATTGAATCCATACGAAGGCGACGTTTTCCTTCCTCAAATGAATTAATTGTCTTTTTTGTGATAAGCGTACCATTGGAAAGCAGCGAATACCGCATTTTATGATCAATTAATGAATCAATAACTCGAAAAAGATCAGGTCGGCAGAATGCCTCACCACCACTTACTGTTGCCCGTTGTACACCAAGATCTTCGCATTCTTGAAAAAACGCATCCCAACGATCAAACGGTAAATCTGAAAGCCCTTGCATTTCATCAGCATAAAAACAATACGCGCACTTCAGATTACATTTCCCCGTGATTGATATATCAACTGATTTTGGGGCCAAAGGAACAGACTCTGAGGGAACAACCGGATCATAATAGGGTGCAATAATTGAATTCATGAAGAGCACTCCACAATAAAAACAGTGCATGTTTCTTTTAAGAACTCGGACGTGTCCTCTTTCAGGGTTTCAAAATCAACTTCATAGAGCTCTTTTAGATAGGTACATATTTCATTAATTGTATGAGCAGAAGTGAGAAACTCAATAATGTCTTTTCCCGTTTGATTAATAGGAACAACAGTATTGGTATCTGGGTTAAAGACCTCATAAAAACTTGATGAAACACAGCGAATGGAAACAATATGGTTTCGTTTATATTTCTGAATGCTCTTCATTTTTTTACCTCAAATCCGATAAAACCCATCTGGATTAACTGATCAAGAAATTGTTTTCCATCATCAACAATTTGTTCAGATGTATCAGTAAACTCTTCTTGGAAGCGAGTAAGGATATCATTCATTGTTCGTTTATTGTTAATCAGATTCCAGAGCAGCAACGCTGATTCATTAATGGTCATAGACATAGTTGTATCTGTGTTGATAAGAATCGGTTTATTCTCTGAAATAGAAAGCATATGAACACTAGGATTTACTATTGGAATAAAGGAGCCATCTATGTTTTGCATATATATCATAATCACAAAAAAAATAATTAAATAATAACAAATAAAAAGGAAATATTATACCTACCGGTAGAGTATCTACATCCCGCTGTTCATCCCCACCTATTGTGAGTCACTTAAGGTATGCAAATATGTGCATCAAGTTCTTGAAAGGATATATGAGCGTACCGTTCCACGGTATTAAAAAAATGAATCTTTTGATCCATTTTTGTACATGAATATGTATCATAGAAACCCTCTGTCTTATCGAGAGCTCTGAGAATAAGTCTTTTTTGTACTTGGGTGATATCATATTTACGGATAATACGTGAAAGTACATTCTGCCAATACCCTGGTTTTTTCCCGGGATCTTCAGAAATATTTTTGATTTGACCGCAATGAATACACCAGGGATGCAATGCTGCTTCAGTGTACAACTCAGTGGTAATAGGAACCCAAATACGGTCATCCACTCCACAGCTTTCATGCATACAACTAGACATTGACCTTTCCTCACCCAATAATAGCTAATCCAAACGAAAGCACCATTTCTTCCATTTAAATTTTATTTGATACTATTATTTTTCATAAATTTATATGCTAATTCTAGATATCCAATGTTCCCATATAAAGGTAGTGATATTTTAGAAGTTATAACAAAAAATAAAGGATTATATATTTTTTTAAATTATTCAAATAAACGAGTTGTTTTATGTACATACAGGCTGGATTATTCATAGATTCTTTATATGTTTTATTTATGTAATTGATATTTCCTTGAAATCATTGAATCAAGTATATCGTTTATCTCTATCGATTTGTGCTATTTTTCCACATTGATACTTTTGCAACAGGTCTTTAAATACAAAAAATGACACAAATTAGCATGCTGGAAGTATTTTCTTTCGGTGTGGATGATGGAGATGAAAAAAATAAGGCTTGTGGGAGTACTACTCTTATTCCTATTTTTTAGTATTCTTATTCCAATAACAATACTTGGAACACCCACAGTCTCAAATCAGATTATACTCACTCCTGAGGATTCATTACAAGATGAAATTACTCTTGCATCAAATAATACAATAGTTATACTAATGCCAGGAATATATAATCAAACAATCACCATAAACAAACCAATCACCATTACTGCTGAAGATCCAACAAACCCACCCTATTTTCACACCCAGACACAACCAAACAAACCCATAATCAGCATTAACACAGCACAGGTAAACATATCAAATATAAAACTCACCAACACTGCATCAGGACTCTACAGCACAGGTATACGTATCCTTGCTTCAAATACAACTATCCATGAATGCAGTTTCTCAGATACACCCATTGGTATCGCGGTCTGGTCAAGCTATACCACAATTTCAAATTGCACCTTTACTAATTGTTCTGATGAAGGAATCGTCCTTCTCTCCACCACCAACACAAGAAGTGATCATAACATCATAACACACTGCATCTTTCAAGAGAACTGTGATGCCATTGAATTACAACAATCAAGTCATAATACCATCACCCACTGTACCATGGATCAAAACACCCATTGTGCCATTGATGCCATCAAAACACAGAACAATCATAACATCATCACCAACTGCCGCATCACTAATACCAGTGCTATGGGTCTGTATTTCTCTAATTCATCCTATAATCTTATCTCAAACTGTAGTTTTCAACACAATGCAAAAGACATTACGTTTACAGAAGGATCCCTACAAAATAGATATGTTGAAACTACCTCAACGCTATTTACCCGCATCCAAGCACGGATCACTAGTTTTCTTGAATCAATACAACACACACAAGTACTCGCTCACATCCAAACACTCATCAAAAAAATCAATATCACAATTATAGGGTAACACAGAAAGAACTCAATTTTTTTAAGAAAAAGATATTCATTCCTTTTTTCGTTTCAACGATCTTCGTTCAATTTCTTCTTTTTCCCGTACAGATAACACACCTTTATTGATAAGTTTTAAAAGCAACAAATGAAAAAATTCCTGTAAAAACGCGGTGTTCGCCTCAGCAGTCTGTATCGTTTTTGTATATGATTCAAAAATATCCTTTTGCTCCCTTGATTGTTTCACTGCTTCATCTAGAATACTTACCTCTTCCTTAATGATCCTTGTAATCTTTCGGGAGGTTTCCTCTTCAATACGCTCTTGCATCTGATCCATAAGATCCTTCTGTTCTTTCTTCATTTCCTTTCGTAACGATTCCTTAAACGCATCGAGTTCATCAAGACGTTTAATAAGCTCTTTATGCCCACGAACCCGTTCCTCTAACCGGTTCAATTCCTCCTGCTGCATATGTATCGTACGATGGAATCCTTGGATCTCTTCAGAGAACTCAGCGATTTTCCGCTGTAAATACCCCTCTTTCATAGCAATCACTACTCTCGATGAATCATCATTATAAAAACATATTCATCGCAAACATAAATGTTGAAAAAGAATCTAAAATAATAGAGTATTTGAGAAGTATTCTTCTGTATATGTGTAGAATAATGATTTGCCCTATCATTTACTCAAATGAAAAATGATTAAAATAAATACTGTATTTAGAATCTTGGTTAATAAATGGAAATCTCATATACTTCAGAGTATATACAACTTTCAAACAAAGAACTTAATGAATTAGATATTTTTGTAAAAGACTTTATAGCAATTCTAAAACAATATTTTCCATATGTTATTATCAGTGGCTATGTTGCAATTCTTTTTGGAAGAAATAGGAGTTCTGAAGATATCGATGTTTTTATTCCACAAAAAAAATATGATATTTTTAAAAAGTTTTGGAATAAAATACAGTCAGAGTATGAGTGTATTAATGCAGGAAATCCAAAAGAAGCATATACAAATTATTTAATGGAACATATTCCAATTCGTTTTTCAAAGAAAAATGAATTCATCCCAAATTTTGAAATCAAGTTTCCAAATTCTACACTTGATGAATGGACTATCAAAAAGAAAAAAAAAGTATTGATTAATTCCTATGAGTTATTTATTTCTCCGCTAGAACTACAAATACCCTATAAACTCTATCTTGGAAGTGAAAAAGATATTGAAGATGCACGTTTTCTCTACCAGCTATTTATATCATATCTTAACAATGATGTTCTACATTCATTTAACAAAAAATTTAAAACAGAAAGAAGCTTTTCAAACTATATTCTATGAACCTACCAGACATTGATTTAGAAGAGTTGGACAAACAAAAAAAAGAAAATTTTCGGCGACGGCTAGATTTTATTGATGAGTATGTGAAATGGTTGAAAAAAACACCGAATAAAAAATGGAGTAAACAACAAAATAAAATTATTGACTCTGTGCATAAATAGATATACCTTTAAAAAAAATTTTATGAACACTGTTTTGTATGGATGAACATATTTTCACAATAATCCATTTTTCCCACTCTATACTATGCTATCCCGCGTAAATTTATGTAGGAAAAAAGAGAGGAAAAAAAGATTGAGCGTTTTACATTTTTTTTGCTAGGGGACAAAAACATGAAAACCTGCTACACAAATCTTTTTCTGTCTTTTTTTCCTCCGTCCAATGCAATTAATATAAAGGAATTAATCGTTTAAATAATTAACTCTTATTATATGAAAAATTTGTTTCATAAAAAACATGAATAAAAATCTAAAATTATTAATATTTTAATTTGATTATATTTTTAGTAACGCAATGCTTAAAAAACCCAATGTATATAACACACCTGCACAAAACAAAAACATAGAGGGATACACCGGATGGGATCAGCACAAATTTATTGTAAGATTGAATTGGCAAAACACCCAAAGACCAACGCACTAACACTCATCGCCCATTTAAACCCAAAAGCACCAAATATCTCTATTTCTGATCATACTATCTCATGGGAACCCACACAAGAAGAACGCACATTTCTTTTTGATGCCTTCCAAATGCTTCAAGATCAAAACCATGAACAAAAACACATTGTATCTTTTACCACAAAACCAGTATCATCAAAAACAACAGTACCAACAACAGAGGAACCTGACCCCTATGAACAACTCACTAAAACCATCAATGAAACACTTGAAAAACAATCCCAAGAAAAAACAGACCCACATCAACACATCGAACGAATTCTTCAAGAAAAAAAACACATCTAAGCCTTAGGAATTTGTTCTTTAACCTCAAAGAGATTCCCGGAAAAATCACGAATAAAATACAAGGTCTTCTCACCACGATGTACTAACTGTGACGGTATGTTATACCGTCGACAGGTCAACAAGAAACTATCACGATCTTTAACCGCAATACATACATGTTGAGCACTAGCAAAATGGGTTGAAGGACAGATGAAGATCTCAAACATTCCCATATCGCCCTCAAACTGAATTGCTTCAAGTTCCTGATCAAGACCAAAGATTTCTTTTGCTAATGTTTTCTCTAACCGAAATGTTTTTTTCTTTTTACATCCAAGCACAGACTCAAAAAACAACTCAGCCTGATCAATGCTTTCATTCTGCAAGGCCACATGCAGCAACTGAACGGGTTCAACCATATATTCCACCACTATTACATCAAAAAAAATAAAAGAAAAAAAATTAAATCAAGGATAACTCCTTCCCAATGGATTCATATGCACGCAATACACTATCTAAATCATCTCGAGAAAGCCCTGCATTCATCATATTACGGATCCGTGCTTTATCCCGAGCAACCATGGGAAACACAATAGGTAATGCAAAAATACCCTCCTCAATAAGCCGGTCACTCAACTGTTTTGCTTTTTTTGATTCACCAACGATAACAGGAGTAATCGGTGTTTCACTACATCCCGTGTCAAAACCCATAGCAACAAGTTCCTTTTTGAAATACTTGGTATTATCCCAAAGGTTTTTCACATGCTCAGGTTCTGATTCAAGCACTTTTATTGCCTCTAATTGAGCAGCAGCAACCGCAGGCGGATGCGATCCACTCAACAACCATGTTCGTGATTTATTAAACGCAAAATTAACAAGATCCTGAGAACCAGCAATTAATCCACCAACAACACCATATGCTTTACTAAACGTACCCATCTCAACATCAATTTCACCTTCAATTCCAAAATGAGCACCAATCCCACGACCATCAGGCCCAATAACCCCTTCTCCATGAGCATCATCAACATAGGTCATCGCCCCATACTCTGAAGCAAGATCAACGATTTCATCCATTGGTGCAATATCTCCATCCATACTAAACACACCATCAGTGATAATAAGAATGCGCTTATATTTCG
>Ga0180430_10001825_pt1 | contig 20135 bp, 16 predicted proteins | sample SS_ome_9_FD_132999 | JGI IMG/M metagenome (GOLD analysis project Ga0180430, IMG submission 132999) | Hypersaline lake sediment archaeal communities from the Salton Sea, California, USA - SS_1_S_2 metaG | ecosystem: Environmental > Aquatic > Non-marine Saline and Alkaline > Hypersaline >... | reverse complement strand
TTTCGTGGTATGAAACCCATCCACTTTCATACGCGCAAATCGGTCACAGAAAGGCGCGAACACCTTAATATATCATTCCCGATTAACATACCGGAAGAAGGGGGTCAAGAGATCACCCTGAGGGGGGACCATTGGCGGTATAATGGCCCTGTTTTCCGCGCAAAACCCACAAAACTCTATCTAAATAGTATATAATTGACGTTCGTCCCGGCTGGCTGCCCGTCCTTGCGAACCACTGACCAGCGGAAGTCGCTGGAAGTAAGCTGAAGGAATAAATGAATAAAGATGGGTCAGGTCCCATTCATATTCATTTTTTCCCTGACAGGAGACGACCGCAGGTCGTCGACGAAGTGACTCCGTCATCGCGAGGAGCCCGCGAAGCGGGCGACGTGGCGACCTTGTGATCCGACTGATTGACATGGTCACGAAGTCGCTTCGCTGCGCTCGCGATGACGTGAGGGGGCTTGCTGCTCCTTGCGATACAGGGTGGGGTTAAATCCGCTTGTTGCGGTGACAAGAACCAGGTAATGCCGATGCTGCTCAAAAACTGCCGTAAAATCCTGCCGCTGGCCCTGCTGTTTTGCCTGCTGGCCGTCCCGGGGTGGGGTGCGGAGACCGGGGATGAGGAACGGCCTGTTCTCGACGATTCGTCGACCATCGAGGACTACCTGGCCTATGCCGCGCTGAACAACCCGGGTCTGGAGGCGGCCTTCCTCCGCTGGCAGGCGGCGGTGGAGGGGACGGCGCAGGCCGGCACCCTGCCCGACCCCCGGTTCACCTACGGCTACTTCATCCGCGAGGTGGAGACCCGGGTGGGCCCGCAGCGCCACCGCTTCGGCGTCTCGCAGAGCTTCCCCTGGTCGGGCACGCGGCAGCTGCGACGGGACGCCGCGGCCCTGGCCGCCGAGGCCGAGCGGCAGCGCTATGAGGCAGCGAAGCTCGACCTCTTCCGCCGGGTCAAGCTGGCCTTTCACGAGTACGCCTACCTCGCCCGGGCCATCGAGATCACCGGGGAGAGCGTGGAGCTGATGACCTGGTTCGAGCGGGCCGCCCGGGCGCGCTACAAGGTGGGTTCGGCCAACCACGCCGACATCATCAAGGCCCAGGTGGAGCTGGCCCGGCTGGAGGACCGGCTGGTCTCCCTCCGCGACCGGCTCCAGCCGGCGGCGACGAAGCTGAACAGCGAACTGAACCGCGAACGGCGGGCGCCGCTGCCCCTGCCCGGGCCGGGTGATGACGGGCCGGTGGCCATCGACGAAGCGGCCCTCTACGCCGCCATCGGCGAGGCCCCGCGCCTCGAGGTGATCAACAAGTCGGCTGAGCGCGAGCAAGTGGCCGCCGAGCTGGCGCGCAAGGGGCTCTACCCCGGCTTCACCGTGAGCCTCGATTACCTGGAGACCGGGTCGGCCCTCGACCCGTCCACGCCGGACAGCGGCAAGGACCCGCTGATGGCCATGGTCTCGGTAAACATCCCCCTCTGGCGCGAGAGCTCGCGGGCCGCCGAGCGGGAGGCCCGGGCCCGCGAGAACGCGGCGCTGCTCCGCCGCGAAGAGGAGCAGAACCGCCTGGGGGCGAAGCTCGATGAGGCGCTCTTCGCCTTGCGCGACGCCGAACGGAAGATCGCCCTCTACGGCGGATCGCTGCTGCCCAAGGCGCACCAGTCGCTGGAGGTGACGCAGAAGGCGTACTCGGCCGGCAAGGCCGGGTTCATCGACCTCGTCGACGCCCAGCGCACGCTGCTCGACTTCCGTCTGGCCCGCGAACAGGCCGTGGCCGACCGGGCGGTGAGGCTGGCCGAGATCGAGGAGATTGCCGGGGTGGAATTGCCCCGGGGGGGGCTGCCGCCGGACAGCAGGGGCCGGGACGACAACCTGCGGGACGACCGCGAGACGAGACCGGGCGATGCCCTCACCGGGGACACCGCCGCCAATGGCCGTGAGACGAGACCAGGCGACCCGCCAGCCGGGCCGGTCGCCGTTACTGACCACAAGGGAGAAAACCAATGAAGAGAACACTGACCATCATCAGCTGCATCGCACTGGCCGCCGTGCTGGCCTTCGGGTTCAGTGCCATGAGCACCGCCGACGACAAGAAGCCGGAACCAGTGAAAATCGAGGTGAAGAAGTCGCAGACCCACTGCCCGGTGATGGGCAACCCGGTGGACAAGACGGTCCATCACGATTACGACGGCAAGCGGATCTATTTCTGCTGCAAGCCCTGCATCGATAAGTTCAAGCTCGACCCCGAAGGCTACATCAAGAAGATGGAAGACGAGGGCATCACCCTGGAGAAGGTGGGAGAGGATCACGACCATGATCACGATCACGATCACGATCACGACCATGATCACGATCACCATCACGACCATGGCTAGATGAACAAGACCCGCACCTGGATCATCCTGCTTGTTGCCGTGATCGCCGCCTTTGCCCTGGGCTACGGGTTGCGCGGCTGCGGGGGGGCGTCCGTCCCGGGGACGGCCGGGCATGAGCACGATGCGTCCGGATCGGCGGCCGCCGAGTACACCTGCTCGATGCACCCGCAGGTCCGCCAGCCGGCGCCCGGCCTCTGCCCCATCTGCGCCATGGACCTCATCCCGGTGACCGGCGGCGACGACGGCCTCGGCCCCGGCGAGCTGAGGCTCTCGCCGGCGGCGCAACGGCTGGCCGGCGTGGTCACCGTGCCCGCCGAGCGCCGTTTCGTCCCTGCCGAGGTGCGGCTCTCGGGCAAGGTGGACTACGACGAGACCCGGCTGGGCCACATCGCCGCCCGGGTGCCCGGCCGCCTCGACCGGCTCTACGTCGACTTCACCGGCATGCGGGTCAGCGAGGGCGACCACCTGGCCGACATCTACAGCCCCGAGCTGATCGCGGCCCAGGAGGAACTGATCCAGGCCCTCGAGGCCGCTGAAGAGCTGAAGGCCAGCGGCCTCGATTCGATCCGCGAAACCGCGCTGGAGACGGTGGAGGCGGTGCGGGAGAAGCTCCGCCTCTGGGGCCTCAAGCCGGAGCAGATCGCCGGGATCGAGGAGCGCGGCAAGACCACCGACCATCTGACCCTCCACGCCCCCATGGGCGGCATCGTCATCGAGCGGCAGGTGACCGAGGGGATGTATGTCGCCACCGGCCAGGAGATCTGCACCATCGCCGACCTCTCCGGCCTCTGGGTTATGCTCGACGCCTATGAATCGGACCTGCCGATGATCAAGTACGGCCAGCCGGTGGCGCTGAGTGCCGAGGCGTATCCCGGTGAGGTCTTCAACGGCACGGTCAGCTTCATCGATCCGGCCCTCGACCCGCGGACGCGCACGATAGGCGTGCGGGTCAACGTGGGCAACCGCGACGGGCGTCTCAAACCCGGGATGTTCGTCCAGGCCCGGCTGGAAGCCGGCGTGGCCGACGGCGGCGCCATCGTGGGCACGAACCTCGCCGGCAAGTGGATCTGCCCCATGCACCCCGAGATCGTGAAGAACCGGCAGGCGCCCTGCGACATCTGCGGCATGGACCTGGTCACCGCGGCCTCCCTCGGCTACACCGACGACGACCCGTCGAAACGGCGGCCCCCGCTGATCATCCCCGCCTCGGCCCCGCTGGTCACCGGCCGGCGTGCCGTTGTCTACGTGGCCTCCAGTGGGGGTGAAGGGGTGTTCGAGGGTCGCGAAGTGGTTCTCGGCCCCAGGGTCGGTGGGTGGTACGTGGTGCGTGAGGGGCTTGAAGAGGGTGAACGCGTGGTGGTGGAGGGGAACTTCAAGATCGACAGCGCGATCCAGATCCTCGCCGGGCCGAGCATGATGAATCCCGGGGTGGACGGCAAGAGCAGTGCGTCAGGCGCCTCGGAGAAAGGCCCGGCCGGACGAACTGCCGCCGGTCCCTTCAGGGCCCCGGCCAGGTTCAAAGAGCAGCTGGACGGGGTCTACACCGCGTATTTCGCCACGTCCACCGCACTGAGCCTCGACGACGTGAAGACGGCCCGGAAAGGGGCGAAAGGGATCAGCGATGCGCTGAAGCAGGTGGACATGACCCTGCTCGATGCCACGGCGCACCTGGCCTGGATGAAGCTTGCCCAGCGCATCGAGCGTGAAGCCGGGGTGATCGCCGCCGCGGACATCACCAGGAGCCGCAAGGCCTTCGAGCCGCTCTCCGGCGCGGTGACCGAGGCGGTGCGTGCCTTCGGCGCCTCGGGCAATGAGCCGATCATCCGTTTCAACTGCCCCATGGCCTTCGACTGGAAGGGCGCCGACTGGCTGCAGAACCGCTCCGGCGTAGAGAACCCCTACTTCGGCTCCGAGATGTACCGCTGCGGCACCGAGGAGGAGACTCTCGTCGCAGGGAAGTAGTCGCTACACCATTGTGAGGACCCCGATAAGCTGCTGCCTCTGTCATTGCGAGGAGCCGAAGGCGACGAAGCAATCTCTCTTCGCCTGTGCCGGAACCGGAGAGATCGCCACGTCGTCAGCTACGCCGACTCCTCGCGATGACAGATAGTGGCTGTAGAGCCTGTTCACATGTCAGCTGTGAAATGAACACATGACAACACCGCCCAGTACAACCGACCGCTTCTCCCTCCTCGACCGGGTGCTCCGTTTCTGCCTCGAGAACCGGCTGATCGTCTTCCTCTTCATCCTCCTCGTGGTGGGCTGGGGCCTGATGGTCGCCCCCTTCGACTGGGACCTCGCCGGCCTGCCCCGCAGCCCGGTGCCGGTGGACGCCATCCCCGACATCGGCGAGAACCAGCAGATCGTTTTCACCGAGTGGCCCGGCCACTCGCCCCGCGATGTGGAGGACCAGGTCTCCTACCCGCTCACCGCCTCGCTGCTCGGCATTCCCGGCGTCAAAACCGTGCGCTCCTTCTCGATGATGGGCTTCTCCTCGGTCTACGTCATCTTCGACGAAGACGTGGAGTTCTACTGGTCCCGCTCACGGGTGCTGGAGAAGCTGGCCAGCCTGCCGCCGGGCGCGCTGCCCGACGGCGTCTCACCCATCCTCGGCCCCGACGCCACCGCCCTGGGCCAGGTCTTCTGGTACACCCTCGAGGGCCGCGACGAGGACGGCAACCCCACCGGCGGCTGGGACCTCGACGAGCTGCGCTCGATCCAGGACTGGCAGGTGCGCTACGCCCTGATGTCGGCCGGCGGGGTGAGCGAGGTGGCCAGCGTGGGCGGTTTTGTCCGGGAATACCAGGTGGATGTGGACCCCGACGCCCTGCGGGCCTACGGGGTGACGCTGCAGGACGTCTTCCGCGCGGTGAAGAAGTCGAACGTCGACGTGGGGGCTCGGACCATCGAAATCAACCGGGTGGAGTACGTGGTCCGCGGCCTCGGCTTTATTGAAGGGCTCGAGGACCTGGAGAACGCCGTGGTGACGGTGCGGGACAACGTGCCGGTCTATGTGCGCGACGTGGCCCGGGTGGTGCTCGGCCCGGCGCTGCGCCGCGGGGCGCTGGACAAGGAGGGCGCCGAGGCGGTGGGCGGCGTGGTGGTGGTGCGCTACGGCGACAACCCGCTGGCCGCGATCAACAACGTCAAGGCCAGGATCGCCGAGATCGCCCCGGGCATGCCCTCGAAGGTGCTGCCCGACGGGCGGATGAGCCGGGTGACCATCGTCCCCTTCTACGACCGCTCGGGCCTGATCCAGGAGACCCTGGGCACGCTGAACACCGCCCTCGTCGAGGAGATCCTCGTCACCGTGATCGTTGTCCTCGTCCTCGTGCTGCACCTCGGCTCGTCCCTGCTCATCGCCGGCCTGCTGCCCCTGGCCGTGCTCATCTGCTTCATCGCCATGCGTGCCTTCGGGGTCGACGCCAACATCGTCGCCCTCTCCGGCATCGCCATCGCCATCGGCACCATGGTCGACATGGGGGTGGTGATGAGCGAGAACATCCTGCGCCACCTGGGCCGGGCCGACCCGGGTGAGCGCCGCCTGGAGGTGATCTTCCGCGCCTCCCGCGAGGTGGGCGGGGCGGTGCTCACCGCCGTGGCCACCACCGTGGTCGGTTTCCTGCCCGTCTTTACCATGGAGGCCGCCGAAGGCAAGCTCTTCCGGCCCCTGGCCTTGACCAAGACATTTGCCCTCATCGCCTCGGTGGTTGTGGCGCTCACCGTGATCCCGGCCTTCGCCCGTTTTTTCATTCGCCGCCGCAAGGCCCTCGCCGATGAACCGCGAAGCCGCCGCCTCTTCCGCGTCGCGCTCACCGCCGTGGCCGTCCTCGTCGTCGGCGTCATCCTCACCCGGCACTGGCTGCCCCTGGGCCCGGAGAAGGGTTTCACCCGCAACTTCCTCTTCGCCGCCCTGCTCATCGGCGGTCTGCTGCTCCTCGTCCACCTCTTCATCCGCGCCTACCCGGCGATGCTCCGCTGGTGCCTCGACCACAAGGGGCTGGCCCTGGTCGTCCCCCTGGTCGTCGTCCTTTTCGGCGGCATGACCTGGCTCGGCTTCGACGCCCTCTTCGGCTGGCTGCCCGGGCCGCTGCTGCGCACGGCCCCCGTGGCCCGCCTGGCCCACGCCTTCCCCGGACTGGGCAAGGAGTTCATGCCGCCGCTCGACGAGGGGTCGTATCTCTGGATGCCCACCACCATGCCCCACGCCTCCATCGGCGAAGTGATGGACGTGCTGAGCAAGCAGGACATGGCGATCAGCGCCATCCCCGAGGTGTCGATGGCGGTGGGCAAGCTGGGCCGGGTGGAGAGCTCCCTCGACCCGGCGCCGGTATCGATGATCGAGACGGTGATCAACTACCACCCGCGCTATCGCCAGGACAAAAGCGGCAAGCGCCTGCGCTTCGCGTGGGACGGCGACGAGAACGACTACTTCCGCAACGAAGCCGGCGACCCGGTGCCCGCCCCGGGCGGCGAGCCGTACATCGTCCGCGGCACGTTCGCCAGGGACGAGGCCGGCAAGCTGGTCCCCGACGACGGCGGCCGACCCTTCCGCCTCTGGCGGCCGCCCCTCGACCCGGCGCTCAACGAGGGCCGCCGCGCCTGGGGCGGCATCGAGGAGCCGGACCAGATCTGGGACGAGATCGTTCGGGTTGCCGAGATCCCGGGCACCACCTCGGCGCCGCGGCTCCAGCCCATCGCCGCCCGCATCGTCATGCTGCAGAGCGGCATGCGCGCCCCCATGGGCATGAAGGTCAAGGGGCCCGACCTGGCCTCGATCGAGGCGGTGGGGCTCGAGCTGGAGAAACTGCTGAAAGAAGTGCCTTCCATCGAACCGGCCACGGTCTTCGCCGACCGCATCGTGGGCAAGCCCTATCTCGAGATCGACATCGACCGGCGGGCCATCGCCCGCCACGGCATCATGGTCGAGGACGTGCAGGACGTGATCGAGATCGCGGTGGGCGGCAAGCGCATCACCACCACCGTGGAGGGCCGTGAGCGCTACCCGGTACGTGTCCGTTACCTCCGCGAGCTGCGGGACAGCATCGAGTCGCTGGGTGAGATCCTCGTGCCCGCGCCCGACGGGGCGCAGATCCCCCTCGGTCAACTGGCCTCGGTGGAATACGTCCGCGGCCCGCAGTCGATCAAGAGCGAGGACACCTTCCTCGTCGGTTACGTGATCTTCGACAGGAAACCCGGCCTCGCCGAGGTGGAGGTGGTGGAGCAGGCCCGGGACTATCTGCAGACGAAGCTCGACGCGGGCGAGCTCACGCTGCTCGCCGGCGTGAGCTACAGCTTCACCGGCAGCTACGAGAACCAGGTGCGCGCCTCGAAGAAACTGATGGTGGTGCTGCCCCTGGCCCTCTTCATCATCTTCATCATCATCTACCTGCAGTTCCGCTCGGTCTCCACCACCCTGCTCGTCTTCTCCGGCATCCTTGTCGCCTGGGCCGGCGGCTTTGTCATGCTCTGGTGCTACGCCCAGCCCTGGTTCCTCGACATCGACATTTTCGGCACCTCCATGCGCCAGCTCTTCCAGGTCCACCCGGTGAACCTCTCGGTGGCCGTCTGGGTCGGATTCCTCGCCCTCTTCGGCATCGCTTCGGACGACGGGGTGATCATGGCCACCTACCTCGAGCAGGTCTTCGGCCGCCGCCGGCCGACCACCAAACAGGAGATCCGCGAAGCCGTCCTCGCCGCCGGCACCCGCCGCGTGCGCCCCTGCCTGATGACCACCGCCACCACCATCCTCGCCCTCGTCCCCGTGCTCACCTCCACCGGCCGCGGTTCGGACATCATGGTCCCCATGGCCATCCCCTCGGTGGGCGGCATGCTCTTCGCCGTGGTCACCATCTTCGTCGTGCCGGTGCTCTACTGCCAGGTGAGGGAGTGGCGGGCGTCGGGGTAGCGTTCGTTGTTCACCTGCAAGGCCCCCTTCGTTTATACTTGGGTCACCGGCGGGTGGATGCCGCCGGAGCCGAAAAACCACATCAGACCAACAGTCGGGGTTGCTGCCGCGTTTCAATCTGGGGCCCACGAATGACCGGCTGTTTCCTGAAGAGATGGATTGTTCCGAATGCATGGAAATGTTGAGCGAGAGGAACTCGAACGCCTGATGGCCAGCCCGCACCTCTCGGGGAAGCGGGCTCGCGAGGCGCTGGCCTTCCTTTGCGAACGATACTGGTCGGGGGAAAAAGTCACCCAGTACGACCTTTCCGAGAAGCTCTACGGCACCGTGGAGAACAGTGTTGCCGCGCGCAACCTGGTGAAGAACCTGCGGCAGAAGATCGCCCTGCACTACGCCGGCGAGGGGCGCCGGTCACCCGTGCGGCTGGCGATCCCCAGCGGGCAGTACGACGTGGTGTTCGAGGCCCATGATCCCGACGTGTCGGTTTCCGAGGATCCGGCGGCGCAGACTGCCGGCGAAGGCCGTTCCCCGCGGAACGGCAAGGCGAGATCGCACATCGGACTGCTTATTACCGCGCTGGTGCTGGCGCTGCTCTCCGTGCTGACCATTGTTTTGCTGCCCGGGTTCATCGAGAGCCGCCGACCGGCGGCCACTTCGGTGGCCATTGAGGGCAGCGCGGTCATCGGCCAGTCGGCGGACGACCCCGAGCTGTGGCGCGAAGGGTTCCCGGCCCCGATCTTCAGGGCGGTGGAGCTCGATGCGGATTCGGTCAACCGGTTCGCGGTGCTGTATGGCGGGCTGATGACCAACAGGGATGACGCAGCCGAAGTGATACCGCAACTGGCCATCCTCTCACCGCGGGGCGAGGTCCTGTCCACCCTCGATCTGCTGGACGAATTCAACCCGTTCCTGGACACTCACGATCAGCACTATTTCCGGTTCGGCCTGTGCCTGGTGCAGGATCTCGACCTGGACGGGCACAAGGACATCCTGCTCTCCTGCAATCATCTCTTCTATCCCAGCATCGTCTATGCCGTCTCCGGGCGCAAGATGGCCGTCATCGGCACCTTTGCCAACTCGGGCAAGGTGAAATCACTGATCCCGTTCGCCGCGATACCGGGAGCGCTGGGGGCCAGCGTTGCCGGCCTGGCCATCAACAACAAGATGGGAGAACAGCTGTGCGTGTTCCGGATGTCCATGACCGGCCGGTTCGTTTCTCCGGATTTCGATGCGGGCGGGATCCCGGTGAATACCCGGTACCGGCCCATCCCGCTCAGCCGTCCGGCCTTCGAACCCCTGAAGCTGGAACAGGGGGGGCTTTTCCGGGCGTTTGGGGTGAATGACGAATCGATCCTCTTCGATGTGCAGTCCGTGTCGCTGGAATCCGATCCCTGGTTCGGCAGCGGCACGGCAACCGAAGAGGCGATGAACAGGCTGGCTCGGTTTTATCCACGGGTCAGCGAGGCCCGGCGGTTCGTCCGGGACGGGATGATCGACGAGGGGCAGGTGCAGTACGACATCGCGATCTCCGAAGCGCTGGACGAACCGTTGCGGCTCTACGTCATTCTCGATGCGGCCCGGGAGCTGAAAGCCGCCGGCAAGCCCCGGCTGGCCCTCGACCGGCTGCCGGCCGATCCGTCCGAGGTGATCTTTCCCCGGCGGGTGTTGCTGCTCCGCGGGGAGCTGCTGACCATCCTCGGCGAGTACGACGCGGCAAAGGATGCATTCGGCGAGGCGAACAACCTGCACTACAGCTTCGACGGTTTCGTCCAGGCCACCATCCTTGGCGGGGCGGACAGTCAAGATCTCTACAATGACATCGTCAGCAGCTACCCGAGCAAGATGAACATCAGGGCCACCAGGGCCTGGCTGAAGATCCCATCGCTGCTGCGCGGTGAGTGCACCATGGCCGACTCCGGCCAGGACAACGCCCATCTTCTGGCCGGGGACAAGGAAACGGTGGAGGATAACATCCGCTACTCCCAGGAGACGACGATCTGGAACGCCTTTGTCGATCTGGAGCTCGGACTCGAACCACAAGTTTGGCCGGACGCGGACCGCAAACCGATGGAGTACAGCGACGGCTTCGAGTTGAAGCTGCTGGCGCTGGAGGCCCTTCGTCACCGGAGACAGAATGCTCCGGCGTCGGCGCTGCCCATGCTGGAGTCGGCCTTCCGCACCCTCGAACAGGCGGCCCGCACGGATCACGACGCGCTGGTTCCACTGATCCTGGTGGCCTACACCTGCGGTTTCACGGCCGATGAAACGGGCCGGGCAGGTCTGGCCCGGGAGGCTCTCGGCCATGCCGTGTCGCTGTACCCCCATGGCCGGAAGTTCGATCGAGCCCGCCGCATTCTCGAGGCGTATAACGATGATGATTAGCGGGGCCCCAAAGAGGCGTTTTCCCCCTTGCCTGTCGGTGCATTCCCGTTTATCATGCTGAAAAGCGCGGCGACGCCTGTTCGTCACTGAACCACGATACTCAACTGAACGGCCGATGACGACGAGCGGAGGACCGGAGCGCCCTGCCCGCTCGCCCGGAGGACGCACCGCCATGCCCAGGCACATCGGTATCGTCGCCTGCAGCGCCGAGGGCGCGGCGCTCTGCTACCGCACCATCTGCGCCGAGGCTCCGGCCCTGCTCGGTGAGCACATGCATCCCGAGGTCTCCCTGCACACCCACCCGCTGGGTGAGTACATGCCGCCGATCCGCGAGGGGGACTGGAAGGCGGTCGGCCGGCTGATGCTCTCCTCGGCGCGCAAGCTGACCGAGATCGGGGCGCGGCTGGCCATCTGCCCCGACAACACGATCCACCAGGCCTGGAACGCCGTGGTCAAGGACTCGCCGATCCCCTGGATCCACATCGCCGACGCCGTGGCCCAGGAGGCCCGCTCCCTGGGGTTCGAGAAGCTCGGCATCACCGGCACGAAATACCTGATGACCGGGCCGGTCTACCCCGAGGCGCTGGCCCAGTTCGACATGTCCTGGGAGATCCCCGGCGAAGCCGAGCGGGAGCGGATCAACGAGATCATCTTCGACGAACTGGTCAACGGGTTTTTCCGCGAAGACTCGCGTCTCTACTTCAACGAGGTTTTTGCCGGGTTGAAGATGAGGGGCTGTGATGCGGTGGTCATGGGCTGCACCGAGATTCCGCTGCTCGTCGACCCGGCGGACAGCCCGCTGCCCACGCTGGATTCAACGCGCCTGCTCGCCAGGGCGGCGCTTGCCGAGTCGATGCGCAACGAGTGAGGGAACGTACGCACACCAGGGAAGGGCACGACATGGGGCAAGATGACAAACGCTCGGGCAATGACCGCCGGACGGGCAAGGACCGGCGGGTGAAGAACGATCCGAACTACAAGGGGCCCGAGCGGCGGAGCGGCAAAGACCGTCGTTCCGGCAAGGACCGGCGCAAGACCCACCGGATCTGATCGAAGGCAGGATGTGAACGGCGCCGGTGATTCAACACACACAGACGCCTTGTGTGATCCGCAGAAGATCGACTAATATTATCGATCTATGGAATCGTGAAACCGGATTGATCGGCCGGCGGGATTCAGGCCCCCCTGGGCCGCCCCGCCATTGAGAGGTGACGAAATGAGGTTTTCAGTGATGATTTGTCTGGCGCTGTTCTGCTGTATGGCCCTGCCGGCGGCGGCCGGTGTGGTTGGCAACGACGTGGTTTACAGCGCCGGTGACACGGTGATGAACGGCTACCTGGCCTTCGACGACGGGTGGAAGGGCAAGCGGCCCGCTGTGCTGGTGGTCCACGAGTGGTGGGGGCACAACGAGTATGCCCGCCAGCGGGCGCGCCAGCTGGCCGGCATGGGCTACGTGGCCCTGGCCGTGGACATGTACGGTGACGGCAAGCAGGCCGGCCACCCCGGCGATGCGCAGAAATTCGCCGCTGCGGTGATCGGTGACCTGGCAGCCGCCGAGGCGCGCTTCGATGCGGCCGTGGAGCTGATCAAGGAGCATGCGGCCACCGACCCGGAGCGGATCGCGGCCATCGGTTACTGCTTCGGCGGCGGCGTGGTGCTGCACATGGCCCGTGCGGGCAAGGACCTCGACGGCGTGGCCAGCTTCCACGGCAGCCTCGCCCCGCACACCCCGGCGCAGAAGGGCAAGGTCAAGGCGAAGGTGCTCGTCTGCCACGGCGCCGAGGACCAGTTCGTCACCCCGGAGCAGATCGAGGCCTTCAAGAAGGAGATGCGTGATGCCGGCGTCGACCTGCGCTTCAAGGTCTACCCCGGCGCCAAGCACAGTTTCACCAACCCCGACGCGGACGGCTTCGGCGAGAAGTTCGGGCTGCCCCTGGCCTACAGCGAATCGGCGGACAAGGCCTCCTGGAAGGACCTGGAAACATTCCTCGAGGAAATCTTCTGAGTTCTGAGGGGACGTACTTGCGATCTTGCATTTCTTTTCGGAAAACGCATAATCGCAAGTACGTCCCCAAAAAAACGGCAAGTACAGCGGGGGTTTAATCCGCCCAATCGCAAAATCGCAAGTACGTCCCCTCCTCTTCAATTGGGTCGTTCGGTGATATATGCTTCGGCCGAGGGGGGGATGCCGTGGCAGAATCGATGGCCGTGCGGGGGACCCACCGGCGAGTGGTCTCCCTGATCTCCGAATGTATCGATACCGGTCGGACCGGGCGGCGCGCCCTGGACCTGGGGGCCGGCCAGGGGGCGTTGTCGGCGAGGCTCCGCGAGGCCGGTTTCGAGGTCAGTGCCTGCGACCCCGATCCGACGCTCTTCGACGTCCCCGGCATCGAGTGCCGGCCGGTGACCGAAGGGGGGCGGCTGCCCTACGATGACGGCGATTTCGACCTTGCCGTGGCCGTGGAGGTGGCGGAGCACATCGACGGCCACCGGGCCTTCTTCAACGAGGCGGCCCGGGTGCTCAAGCCGGGCGGGCTGCTGCTCTTCACCACCCCGAACATCCTCTCGCTGAAATCGAGGATGCTCTTCTTCTTCGGCGGCTACTACTATTCCTTCGGGCCGCTGGAGCCCTTCGTCGTCGACCCGGTGTCGCAGCACATCTCCCCCTTCACCCTCAACCGCTACCAGTGGATGCTGTCCGCCTGCGGCTTCCGTGTCGATCGCGTGGCCACCGACAAGTGGCAGAGCCTCTCCCTCGCCTTCGCCTTCCTCGTGCCGCTGATCAAGCTGGTCATGCTGGTGGAGGGGCGGCGCAAGCGCAAAGTGCCGAGCCAGAACACGGCCGACCTGCTCTTCGGCCGCAAGCTGATCGTGGCCGCGGAGAAGCTCCCATGAGTCCGCCGGCGACAATCCCGATGGGTTTTCTTCCTCGCCAACTCCTTGACCGATCAGATTAAAAACCCTATGTTGTAATCAACCGGCACTCGTGCATCGTTCAGGTTCCATCGACCGCTGATCAGACTTGTGCGGGGCGCTCCTCGTGAAGAGGAATTCGCCGCTGCGGAGTCACTTCATTTTTCCGCCCCGCGCTCTCGCGGGCGTCCGGCCAGCCCGACAACTCTACGCTACCGCCGATCGGAGGGGCCATGGCCATCATCACCATCACCAGGGGTATGAAAAGCGGCGGGGATGAACTGGCCCGCGAGCTGGAGCGTCGTCTCGGTTACAAGTGCATGGGCCGGGAGGTGATCACCGCCTGCGCCCGCAAGTACAACATCATGGAGGAGGACCTCTACGAGAAGCTCACCGAGGCCCCCGGTATCTGGCATCGCATGACCCGCGAGCACTCCCGCTTCCTCATCTACGTCAAGTGCGCCCTCATCGAGGCGGCGCTGGAGGACAACATCATCTACCACGGCTACGCCGGCCAGCTCTACCTCGGCGGCATCGACCACGTGCTCAAGATCCGCCTCGAGGCGCCGATGGAAGTGCGGGTGGCGAACATGATGGATGAGGAGGAGGGGCTCTCGGCCGAGGAGGCCTCCGCCCTGCTGCACAAGGCCGACGAGAACCGCCGCCGCTGGGTCAAGTTCCTCTACGACAAGGACTGGCACGACCCGGCGCTCTACGACTTCGTGGCCAACCTGGGCAAGATCACCATGAAGACCGCGGTGGGCATCATCGAGACGCTGATCGAGAGCGGCGAGTTCGCCACCACGCCCCGGTCGGTGAGCCGGCTCGAGGACCTGCTGCTCGAGTCCGAGGTACAGGCCGCCTTTGCCGCAGACGACCGGATCTGGGACCAGAAGGTCACCGTCTCGGCGCAGAACGGCTTCGTCACCCTGCGGGGCCTGGTCAAAGCCCGCAAGCTGCGAAACATGCTTGCCGAGACCGCCGAGGCGGTGAAGGGCGTCAAGCGCTGCGACGCACACATCTCCCTCTCCTCGGATTCGCTGCGGGGGGGGATCTTCGGCCACGACTGACGGCCGGCGGGAAAGGGCGAAGCGAACGATGAACATCATCTGCGTCTCCCGGGGCAGCAGGACCCACGGCCGGGAGTTCGCCGAAGCGCTGGCGGCCAAGCTCGGCTACCGCTGCATCGGCCGCGAGGAGCTCTTCGAGGAGGCGGTGAAGCGGCGCATCCCGGTGGGCAAGCTGGAGACCTCGGTGGTCATGCGCCGCGAGCCCTCCGAGGCGCTCTCCCGCGAGCTCGAGCACTACAAGGCGCTGGCCGCCTCGATGCTCTGCGAGAAGGCGCAGCAGGAAAACATCGTCTACCACGGGCGCACCGGCCACCTGCTGTTGCCGGGGGTGGACCACATCCTCAAGATCCGGGTTGTGCTCGACCTGGAGTCGCGGATCAACCTTGTCAGCGAGAAGCTCAAGCTCTCCCACCGCAAGGCCCAGCAGTACATCGAGAGCATCGAGGACGACCGCCGCTCCTGGGTCCGCCGCTTCTACAACGTGGAGTGGGACGTCTTCACCCTCTACGACATGGTGCTCAACCTCAGCGAGATCGGGGTGGGCAACGCCGCCCAGGCCGCCTGCGCCATGGCCCAGCTGCCGGAGTTCCAGCCCACGCCGGCCTCGGAGCGGGCGCTGGAGGACCTGCTCGTGGGATCGCGCTGCCGCCTGCGGCTGGCCGAGGACGAGCGGACGCGAAAGCTCAGTGTCCGGGTGCGGGCCGGCGCGGGCACCGTCCACGTTACCCATCCCCACGGCGCCAAGAAGGGGGTGGCCGATATCCCGCTGGTCCTCGGTGCGGTGGAGGGCGTGCGCAAGGTCGTCTGCACCGCGGCGGAGACGAGCATCCTCTGGATCCAGGAGGCCTTCGATCCCGAGGGGGCCTCCTACAGGTCGGTGATGGAAATCGCCGCCGCCTGGGACGCCGCGGTTGAGCTGATCCGGTTCACGCCCGGCGATGGCGAAACAGTTCCGGTGACGGAACCCGAGCCGCCGGCCCCCGGGGCCCCCTCCGCCTGGCGCGAAACCGGGATTATCGACGACGAGGACCGTTCCTTCGACGACGAGAGCAGCGACCTCTCCCGTCTCTACGCCCGCCTGATCGGCGACGGCAAGGCCGGTCGCAAGCGGGCCCTCGCCGGGTCGCGCAAGACGCTGCTCAACGCCATCGACCGCGACACGAGCTACCGCCTCATCGTGCTCGACGGCATCTTCCTCGACAAGGGCGAATCGACGCGCAAGCGGCTGCTCACCGAGTGGTCCAACGCCATCACCGAGACGGTGAAGGTGCCGGTGCTGAGCATCGAGCAGATCGTCTCCAGGTACCGCTTCGGGGTGCGGCAGGCGGTGGGGATGGTGGCCTGCGGCCTGGTGGCCGCCGCCTCGGTCTGGGCCGTCTTCCATTTCCAGGAACCGATCCTCGGCTTCCTCGGCCGGGAGGGGATGAAGTGGCGCATCCTCGCCACCGCCGGCGTGGCCCTGTTCGTGCCCTTCTTCGCCCAGATGTACGGCACGTTCACCCACTCGCTGCTCAAACTGTTCAAGTTCGACTGACCGGGAGCGTATCGACCATGGGAGATCTGTTCATCGCACTCGATTTCACCACCTGCTGGCAGGTGGTTCTGCTCGGCTTCATCGGCGGCGTGCTCAGCGGGTTCATCGGCAGCGGCGGCGCCTTTTTCATGACCCCGGGGATGATGAACCTCGGCGTCCAGGGCGTGGTGGCCGTGGGCTCGAACATCACCCACAAATTCGGCAAGGCGATGGTCGGTTCGCGCAAGCACGGGGAGATGGGCCACGTGGACAAGAAGCTGGGCATCTTCATGCTCGTCACCGCGCTGCTCGGCATCCGCCTGGCGGTCTGGATCTCCTCCTCGCTCTTCGGCAGCGGTGACAGCCACGGCCAGGGGGCCGGCGCGGCGGCCAACCTCTACATCAGCCTCGTCTTCATCATCATCCTCTTCTTCGTTTCCATCTCCATGCTCCGCGACAGCCTGCGCAAGCGCGAGGAAGGCGATACGGGGCCCTCCAAGCGCATTTCGGAGTGGCTCTCCGGTCTCAAGCTCTTCCCGATGATCGAGTTCCCGGTGGCCGACGTGCGCGTTTCCCTCTGGGTCATCCTCCTCGTCGGCCTCTCGGTGGGCTACCTCGCCGGCACCATCGGCGTCGGCGGCTTCCTCGGCGTGCCGGCGATGATCTACGTCTTCGGCGTGCCCACCGCTGTGGCCGCCGGCACCGAGCTGTTCCTCGCCATGTTCATGGGCGCCTTCGGGGCGATCAACTACGCCATGGAGGGCTTCGTCGACATCCGGCTCGTGCTGCTGCTCTACCTCGGCTCGCTGCTCGGCATCTACATCGGCGCCTACGGCACCAAGGTGGTCAACGAGCGGATGATCCGTCTCGTCACCGGCGTGGTGATCCTGCTCTGCGTGATCAGCCGCGCGGTGGCCGTGCCGATCTACCTCGGCCAGCTCGAGCTCGTCTCCCTGGTGGAGCCGTCCCGCTACGAACTGCTCAACTCGATCAGCAAGGCGATTCTCTACCTCGCCGGGGTCAGCGGCGTGCTGCTCATCCTGGTCAACGTGGCCCGCGGCTATATCCGGCACCGCCGGGCGATCTCCTCGATATCCTCGTGAACGGCCGGAGCTGGCAGGAAAGGGAGTGAACCATGGGGAAGCGGGGGCTCGATATCTGCATCATCGATGACGAGGTGGTGGTCTGCAAGCGGTTGGAGCAGTACCTCGGCAAGTCGAAGCACCGGGTGGAGACCTTTGTCGACAGCAGCTCGGCCATCGAGCGGATCAACGGCAAGACCTTCGACATCGTGGTCACCGACATCCGCATGGACAACATCGACGGCATGGAAGTGCTCAACCGGGTGATCGAGAAGGGCGAGCGCACCAGGGTGATCATGATCACCGGTTACGCCACCATCGAGATTGCCCGCGAGGCCCAGGCCAAGGGCGCCTTCGATTTCATCTCCAAGCCGTTTCGGCCCGGGGAGCTGAAGGAGGCCATCGACCGGGCCGCCGCCGCACTGGACAGCGATGGACAGCGCTGATCAGGACCGGCTGGCCGCGGCATCACCCGAACCGGCCGCGCCGTACGCCGACCCGGCCAGTGCCGCGAACGACGAGAACGCCGAGGAGACGCGCATCCGCCAGTCGCTGCTCGAGCGGCCCAGCTTCACCGTCAAGACCCGCCTGGCCCTGATCTTCGTCAGCATCTTCATCATCAGCGCCGCCATCGCCGCGGCGGGAATCTTCATGTTCACCGCGATCCAGTACCGCATCCGCTACATCTCGCTGGCCGACCGGCTGTCCAACGAGATCCAGCACGCGCGGCGCATCGAGAAGAACTTCTTCCTCTACAACGCCGACCTGGCCGAAATCGCCGAACACCTGGACACCGCGGACCAACTGCTGGACCAGGCGGCCAGCGAGCTGGGTCGCATCGTCGGCGTGGAGGAGCTCGAGGGCATCCGCCTCAACCTCGACGAGTACCGCGAGGTGGCCCAGGCGCTGCAGGCGCGGAGCAACGACGAGCACTTCAGGCAATCGGACGACTTCACTTACTACTCCAACCGGTTCCGTTACCACGGGTCCATCGCCCTCGAGCGGGTGCTCTACCTCTCGCGTAAGGAGCGGGAGCAGGTGGTCAAGGGAATCCGGCGCATGACCGGGATCCATTTCGTGCTCCTCGGCGTGATGCTCGTCCTCTTCGTCTTCATCGCCTATCACATCAACCGTCACATCGTGCTGCGCCTCAACCGGCTGATGGACGCCACCCAGCGCTTCGCCGAAGGCAACTTTCTGCCCATCCGGCCCAAGCGCAAGTACAAGGACGAGTTCTCCAACCTGGCCATCGCGCTGAACCACATGATGTACGAGATCAACAAGCGGCAGAAGATCCTCATGGAGTCGCAGAAGCTGCGCGAGATCGGCAACCTTACCGCCGGCATCGCCCACGAACTGAACAACCCGCTGAACAACATCATCCTCACCGCGGACGTGATGCGCGAGCGTTACGACGACCTGGAGCGCACGGAGATCGACGAGATGATGGAGGACCTGGTGACCCAGGGCGAACGGGCGCAGAAGATCGTGCAGAACCTGCTCGATTTTGCCCGGCAGAGCGAGGCGGACAAGGAGTACGTCTACGTCAACGACATCATTCACGAGACGATCCTGCTGGCCAAGAACCAGATCCGGATGCAGACCATCCGCCTGGAGACCAAGCTGAAGAAGACCCTCTCCCCGGTGTACGGAGACCGCAAGCTGATCAGCCAGGTCTTCCTCAACCTGATCCTCAACGCCATCGACGCCATGCCCGACGGGGGGACGATCCACATCGAATCCGCGGAGAGCGACGTGCAGGGCTACATCTCGGCCCGCTTCACCGACACCGGCGCCGGCATCCCCCAGCACCTCATCGCCTCGATCTTCAACCCCTTCTTCACCACCAAGGCCACCGGCGAGGGCACCGGGCTGGGGCTCTCGGTCTCCCGGGGGATCATCGAAAAGCACGGCGGAAACATCAAGGTCGAGAGCGTCGAAGGGCAGGGTTCGGTGTTCACCGTGTCCCTGCCCACGGTCTCCATCCCCGCCGGCCCGGAAGCTGCCGTCGAGGACGACGAGGCGCGGATGTGATATGGTTTTTCGGTCGACCGACGCGATCGCAGGGAAGGAGACCGCATGAGCGAAAGCTGCCAGCTCGATCCGGCCAACCTCGAATTCCCCGTCGAGGTGCAGTTCCGGGTCATCGCCGAAGCCCAGGAGCAAATGGCCTTCGTCATCGAAACGGTGCTCATGGAGCTGGGGGTTGACGCCCCGGTGAAGGCCGGGAACAGTTCGAAGAGCGGCACCTACAACAGCTACAGCATCACCACGGTGGTGGAGTCCCGCGAGATGATGAACCGCATCGACGCCGAGCTGCGGGCCATTGTGGGTGTGAAGATGGTGCTTTGATACCGCGGGCCGCTGGTAGAATGGAGGGGAGGAGGGCACCACCATGACCATGCCGCGGGTATTTCAGATCAACGTGTCGGACGGCGGGGTGCCCAAGCGTCCGGTACGGCGGGTCAGGATCACCTTCGACGGCGTGGCCGGCGACCGCCAGCAGCACACCGAGTTCCACGGCGGGCCGGATCGCGCGGTCTGCCTTTACTCCCTCGAGCGGATCCTTGCCCTGCAGACCGAGGGCCACCCGATCTTCCCTGGGGCCACCGGCGAGAACCTGACCATCTCCGGTCTCCAGTGGGAGGCACTGGCCCCCGGTGCACGGCTGCAGGTCGGCCCCGACCTGGTCCTCGAGATCGTCAGTTACACCACCCCGTGCAGACTCATCGCCGAATCGTTCCTCGAGGGGCATTCGCAGCGGATCCTCCAGGACCGGCACCCCGGCTGGTCCCGCCTCTACGCCCGGGTGCTCGAGCCGGGCGACGTCTCCATCGGCGACGTGGTGAACCTCAATCGCTGACCCCTTCCCCTACGGTGCGACCCCCGTCAC
>Ga0180430_10001824_pt1 | contig 20147 bp, 21 predicted proteins | sample SS_ome_9_FD_132999 | JGI IMG/M metagenome (GOLD analysis project Ga0180430, IMG submission 132999) | Hypersaline lake sediment archaeal communities from the Salton Sea, California, USA - SS_1_S_2 metaG | ecosystem: Environmental > Aquatic > Non-marine Saline and Alkaline > Hypersaline >... | reverse complement strand
AGGCCATCCAGCGAGAAGTTGCTGTCTCGGATTCGGATGTGCGCGCGATGGGTGCGTCGATTGAGCGCCATCATGAGTGCAACCGCATGCTCGGCGACAGCATACGGGGAATAGGCTGGAACGCGTGCAACGCTGATGCCTAAGCGCTCGCAGGCTTCAAGGTCTACGTTGTTGTATCCTGCACATCGAAGCGCAATCATGCCCACGCCTAGCGCGTGCAAGGCCTCGATCACTTGGCTATTGAAGCAGTCATTTGCACTGGCCACTACAACCGGGAATCCCGTGGCAAGCGGCGCGGTATCCGGGCTCAGTGGAACCGGAAAGAAGTGCATGGCAAAGCCGTGAACGTTGTGAGACTTATAGAGCTGATTCCGATATGGGCTTGCAGAGAAGAAAGCTACGCGTAGGCCGGTTTCCTCATCCCCTGCCCGGAGCTTCGCCACGGTAGAGGTCTCACGCGCAAGGTGTGCGGACATGTAGGTTAGCAGGGCTCTTGCGATCGTTGGTTCGCGTTCCAGGAGTGCCTCGAAGGCATCGTAGCCTAACGCCCATACCTCACACTCGGTCTGGGCACGTAGCGTGGCGGTCCGGCATCGATCGCCAAAAAGCCCCATCTCTCCAGCGATATCACCTCGATGGAGAACCGTGACCTCGATGGGGTCCCCTTCTTCCACAGACTTCAGGACAGCCACATCGCCGCAACTGAGGATGAACATGCGATCTCCGACTTCTCCCTCATGGCACAGCACACTGCCAGCAGAGAACGTCATGGGTTCGATCACCTGCTGAACCGTTTGAAGAGATGCTTCGTCCAGTCCTGAGAACCATCGAATCTGTCTGAGTAGCTCGATCATCAGTCTCCTTCAAGGCGATTGACGGATAGTTTGCCGCGCGAAGGCGCATGCTCCGGTCAATCTAGCATGCCGATCCTTGAAGCTGCAAGCCGATGCATGCGCGCTGCAGCCTGACACAGGGGGTTGACTTCCCCTCGATTCCGTTCTAGACTGCCCGCATCATGATGTGTGCAAAGCGCAGAGGAACCAGCCAGAAGTCGCTCGGTTCCAGTTTCCTTTGCACCACGACGACGCAGAACGAGCTTCGCTAGCCGCCTGATTGGCAGGCGCGGCGAAGTTCGAGACAACGACTGCAGGATTTCCTGTGGTCGTTCTTCATTTTCTAAGGAGGTGAAGCATGGCGAGTCTAGAAGGAAGGATTCTTGTAACCGGAGCTGTGGGACAGATTGGATCCGAGCTCACGCATGCGCTCCGAGCGCGCTATGGAGCCAGCCAAGTCGTTGCAGCCGGACATATCAAGGAGCCGTCGGCAGCGTTGCGAGAAGGTGGACCGTTCACGACGCTGGACGTGAGAGATATGTCTGCGGTCCAGCGCGTTGTTGAGCAATACGACATTGAAGTGATCTACCACATGGCCGCCATTCTTTCCGCCTCAGGAGAGAAGCAGCCACTGCTCGCGTGGGATGTCAATGTGAATGGGCTGCTGAATGTGCTGGAGGTTGCTCGACTTGAGAGGCTATCAAAGGTCTTTGTCCCAAGCTCAATGGCGGTCTACGGCCCCGATGCCCCACGAGAGCTTGCTCCGCAGCGCTGCGTGCTGCAGCCCACTACGATGTATGGGATCAGCAAAGTCGCCGGCGAGGCGATGGGTGATCTCTATTGGAGACGTTTCGGGCTCGATGTTCGCGGGATTCGATATCCTGGCGTTGTCTCCCATCAGACGCTTCCTGGCGGTGGAACCACAGACTACGCAGTAGAAGTGTTCTATGCTGCAGAGGCCTGCGGACACTACCAGTGCTTCGTACGCGAGGACACGGTTCTTCCCATGATGTACATGGAGGATTGCCTGCGCGCAACCATGGAGCTCATGGATGCCCCACGCTCTGCGCTACGGTATCCCACCAGCTACAACGTCTCTGGACTGAGCTTGTCAATGGAAGAACTCGTTTCGGAGATTAAGCAACATTTGCCAGGATTCAGCTGTTCGTATGCGCCAGACGAACGGCAGTTGATTGCCGACAGCTGGCCACAGCGGCTGGACGATGCAGCAGCACTGGCCGACTGGGGCTGGTCTCCCGCATTTGGGTTGTCTGAACTCGTGGATGAAATGCTGAAGGAAATCTGCTTCGCAAGTGAGATCGCCGATTGTGGAGCGGTTGGCCAGAAGGTAGAAGACCTCATGCAACACCCCGTGGCGGCACTGGCGGCAACTCGCTAGCGCCCACGGCCTCCTGAAGTGAGGGTGGCATCCCAGGTGCTTTGCCTGGGATGCCTTGCCTTCCCCCAGGCTGTGAATCCTGCCTCGCTTGCGTATGATGAAGTGAACTTCGAGCACCACTCTTTTCGGAGTCGCCCAAGGATGCACTTCATGGCAACTCCGTTCAGAGAAAAGGAGAGTCATTGGTCAAGCGGCTCCTCGTTCTCGTGAAGCAAGTCCCCACCACGGAATCCGTTCGCCTCAATGAGGAAACCGGAACCATGATCCGCAGCGGTTCTGATGTTGCGATCAACCCGCTCGATCTCCATGCGGTCGAAGAGGCAGTCCGCATCAAGGAGGCCTCCTCTGCGCAAATCGAGGTCACCGTGTTGTCCATGGGTCCACCGCAAGCCACATCCGCGATTCGAGAGGCCCTTGCGTATGGATGTGATCACGGCATCCTATTAAGCAGTCGCGCATTCGCGGGTGCAGACACCTGGGCCACCGCTTACACCTTGTCCCAATGGATTCAGCAACAGACGCCTTTTGATCTCATTCTTTGTGGTGAAAGAGCAACGGATGGTGAAACTGGCCAGGTCGGCCCCATGGTTGCGGCCATGCTTGAGCTCCCGTTACTAACCTACGTCAGCGAGCTTCTTGTCTCGCAGGGCGAAGTGAGAGTCTCGCGCGCGATTGAGGGTGGCACTGAGGCGGCCACCTGCTCGCTTCCTGCGCTGGCCTGTGTAGTCAGAGAGCTGAACGATCCAAGACTCCCCACCCTCTCCGGCAAGATTCGTGCACACGAGTCGAGCATCGAGGTTCTCGATGGTGCAGCGATCGGCGCGAATCCTGACTATCTTGGTCTTGGGGGGTCACCGACTCGGGTAGTTCGAGTGCAGTATCCGTCCTTCCGGAGAAACGCAGTGCTACACAGCGCAGATGATGAGTCAATGGATGCTTTGATCAATCGGCTCTCGCGATTCATTGTCGAGGGAGCCGCCGGAGGTCTCGAATGACGGGCAAAGGTGGCGTATGGGTTCTTGGCGAGCAGCGAGATCACTCGATTCACCCCGTCTCGTACGAACTCCTCGCTTGGGGACGAGGATTGGCAGACAAGCTGGGAACGCCCCTTAGCTGCCTGATCGCAGGGAAGGATGTAGGCGTTGATGCTGAGCGACTCATCGCACGGGGCGCGGACTGCGTGCTCTGTCTGGACCATCCCGACCTTGCCGTCTTTCGAGTCGACAGCTTCGCAGCACTCATGGAGCCCGTATTGCAGGAGTGGCTGCCGGACGTGCTGCTGGCTTCCGCGACCACGATGGGGCGAACACTGATGCCTGTGCTTGCCGCCAGACTGCATACGGGTCTGACTGCTGACTGCACCGGATTGGATATCGAACCCGAACAGCGATTGCTCTTACAGACACGGCCCGCGATCGGGGGCAACGTGATGGCAACGATCAAGACTCCAAATCACCGACCTCAAATGGCGACCGTACGTCCAAAGTCGATGAAGCCGCTGGTGCCTGACAGCAATCGATCCGGGAAAGTCACGCGCTTGCCGGTGGATGCCAACTTGCTTCAGTCGCGTGTTCAGCGCGTTGGATTTGCTGTAGATACCACACATGGGTCATCGATCCAGGATGCTGAACTTGTGATTGCAGGCGGGCGCGGATTGCGTACGAGCAAGCGATTCGAGCTGCTGTTTGAGATCGCCGATATCCTAGGTGCCGTTGTCGGAGCATCGCGCTGCGCAGTGGATCAAGGCTGGGCACCGTATGCCCACCAAGTGGGTTTGAGCGGGAAGTCCGTCTCCCCCACGACCTACGTTGCGTTGGGCATTTCAGGTTCGCCCAATCACCTGGCGGGAATGTCGTCATCTGACCGCATCATCGCGGTGAATAGCGATCCAGACGCGCCCATCTTCCAGATCGCGGATGTGGGCATCGTTGCCGATCTTTCGGATCTCCTGCCGGTCTGGCTGGAGCGTTTACGAACCGGGGGTGACGTCCGATGAGCAACAGATTCCAGGCGATCTCAGCCTCAGATGTGCAGGCGTTCCGTGACATCGCTGGGCCGAACGCGGTGCTGTTTGACGATCCCGAGCGTCTAGCCCCGTACGCCACGGATGAATCCGGACACGGTCATGGTGTATCTCCAGAAGTCGTGATCAAGCCGCTGACCACTGAGGAGGTCAGCCGGATTGCAGCCTATTGCAGCGAACATCGAATCCCGATTACCGCGCGCGGGGCAGGAAGTGGGCTTGCTGGGGGAGCCATCCCATTGCACAGAGGTGTCGTGCTGTCCTTCGAGCGCATGGCAGCTGTGCTGGAGATTGATCGTGACAACATGGTCGCAGTGGTTGAGCCCGGAGTGGTCACCAACGATCTCTGCAGGCAAGTCGCAGAGCAGGGGCTGTTCTACGCAGGCTATCCGATGAGTGTGGAGTCGAGCTTCATCGGCGGCAACGTAGCCTGCAATGCAGGGGGCGCCAAGGTCATTAAGTATGGTGCAACCGCAGCGCACGTGCTTGGATTGGAAGTGGTGCTGGCCTCTGGCGAGGTGTTGCAGCTTGGAGGAAAGCGACGCAAGGACTCAAGTGGATACAGCTTGATGCGCTTGATGATCGGCTCCGAAGGTACCCTGGGGCTTGTGACCAAGGTCTATCTCCGTCTGATTCCGCAGCCCGGTCCGACAGCTGATTTACTCGTCCCGTTCGCCTCCATCGATGCTGCCATTGCCGCTTTTCCACGTGCGATCTTGGCTGCACCATCCATGCCGTCTGCTGTGGAGTTCATTGACAAGCTCTCGATGCAACACGCGCAGCAGTACATGGGCTCGGAAGTCCCGCTGCTACATGAGGCGGAGGCCTACCTCATCATCCAGGTGGAAGCGCTTGACAAAGCATCGCTCTTGCAGGCCTATCGACCTGTTGGGGAAGCATGCCTGGAGGCCGGCGCGCTGGAGGTCTTTGTCGCGGACAATCCATGGGCGTCGGAGCGCATTTGGGGCTTGCGTCGCAACTGCCTCGAAGCACTGCGCGTGATTGACCCAACGCTCGAAGGCGGAGACTTCGTGGTCCCGTCCACCGAGATACCCGTAATGATCGAGTACATCCGAACACTCTCTGAAGAGCATGGTGTGGAGATTCCTTGTGCGGGTCACGTAGCAGATGGAAACCTCCACCCGCATCCACTGAAACCTGCGGATCGGTCAGACGAAGTCTGGGCAGCAGAGCGACATCAGTTGCTTGGCCAAATCGCTCTCAGAGCTGTCGAACTCGGCGGCGCAGTCAGTGGAGAGCATGGTGTCGGATTCCTGAAGAATGACCTGCTCGCTCAGTCCAAGACCGACGAGCTACGAGCCATGAAGGCGATCAAGCAGGCATTGGATCCTCAAGGCATTCTGAACCCAGGGAAGCTCTTCGGCTCGGCAGTCTAGTCAAACGCCTTCTTCACGAAGCTCAGGTCGAGTCCGTCAGCACGGGTCTACTAGATAGGATATAGTAGTCCACATATCCGTTTTGGAGGAACCCACATGAAACGCCTGAGTTCGATCACGCTACTGTTGGTCCTCGTGGCCGGAGTTGCCGCGCTGGCGGCGCCTCTGCTGATGGTGGACAACGAAGTCCTCGAGTTATCGATCCAGACCGAGTCAGAGATTCTGCACACCTACGTCCTTCGGAATGCTGGAGACGAACTGCTCGTGATCAGCGATGTGATTCCTTCTTGCGGGTGCACAACGACTGAACTTGAGATCTCAGAGCTTGCGCCAGGTCAGTCTGTGGAGCTTCCGATTGTGATAGATACCACCGGATTCTCAGGATTCGTGATGCGCGTGATCGACATCTTCTCCAACGATCCCCAGCGTCCGATTGTCTCGCTCATCATCAACATCGAGGCACCAGAGATTGTTGCCCTCACGCCCATCGAACTCGAACAAAGCACCTTCCTGAAGAACTTCTACGTACTGATCGACGTCCGCACCCCTGAGGAGCATGCAGCCGGTCACTTATTCGGCTCGGTTCTGATTGAGCTTGCTGAGCTTCAGAACAACCTCGATGCATGGACGCCTCATCTTCCAACCGATGTACCGTTGATCGTCTACTGCAAAGGCGGTTTCCGAAGCGCAATTGCCGCACAGATCCTGGTTGACGCAGGGTTCACAAACGTGATTGATCTGCTTGGCGGCATGGACGAGTGGCAGGAGACATACGGGGAACGATACCTGTTTGATCCCTTCTAGCTTCACCTTGCGTAGCGTCCTGTGTAGGATGGGACAGGATGAGGGGGTGAATGCCGGTGGGATGGGCTGAAAGCAAGGGTACGGTTGCCATTCTCGTGATCGCGTTGGTTTACGCGCTGATTGGCATTAGTTCTCTGTGGTGGTTGCCTTCCATTTCAGATGGACTGCACCACTTCTTTGAAGGCAGTGCATGGGCCGTGTTGTGGTACGTGATTGTCGGCATCGTACTAGTGATACCGCTTCTGATCATCATCGGCTTGCAGGTCTACGTCTTTGCCAAGGGAACGCCGCGTTTCTCAAGGATTATCGCGGCATACATTGCGACCGTGCTCTGCTTCGCTGCTTTCTACACAATCGTATCCATTGACGGGGAGTGGCATACCGCAGAGGCGACCTACGACTTCGCGACCGAGATCGCGCTGCATGTTGGCGAAGAGGACGGCCACGACGATGAGGACCACGACCATTGGATCGGGGCCTACCTTAGGCCAGATGGCACCTACGAGCTAGGCACCAATAGCGATGCCTTTGCGGGCACTCGCTCACGCGTCTTCTGGTTGCGTGGTGAGGGGATTGACTACGAAATCGATCTTTCTGACACCAACCTCACGGCACGAGAGATTCAAGGTATTGCTGCGCTGAGCGAAGATGAGTCGCTGCGCTTCCACATGCACCGCGGACGCACGCGGATCTTGGACATGCTCTACTTCAGCGTTGCCACCATCTCCACGCTTGGCTATGGCGATATCCGTCCCATTTCTGATGTAGCGGTCGCTGCGGTTGTTGTTGAGGTGCTCATGGGGCTCTCGCTAGCATTGCTCGGCGTGGGCTTTATCTTCGCAAATCGTCAGCAGGTCTTGGAACGTCGAGAGGATCAGCTGGAAGCTAGAGAACGCGTGTTGGAGCAAGAGATCGAGGATCAGGAAACAGCGGAGGTAGATCTAGAATGACGAGTCGAGAACAACGAGCCAAGATCCGGCTGCAAGGGTTTCTGCCGGAGATCCTGCATTGGATTGAAGTCGGCGTTGCCTTGCTTGCCATCGTATTTGTGGCGATCGGTACGTTGAACCTGATCCTTGAGATCGGTGGCTTCTGGGGTGACATCCAGCACAACGGAATGCACTCGGTGTTCGAAGACGTTCTGTCCGAGATCCTGCTACTTGTCGTGGGAATCGAGCTCGCAATCCTCCTCGTGCGGCGAACGCCCGAAAGCCTCGTCGAGGTCATGTTCTTCGTGATTGCCCGCAAGACATTAATCAAGACCGACACCTTCTACGAGCTGCTCATTGGCGTCGTTGCGTTGGCGGGGTTGTTCGCGGTGCGGAAGTACTTGACCGTCCGACGCTCCAAAGCGGAGGTAGCAGAAGCTGAGTTGTAGGCCCCCTAGATGGCGTGCCCGTCCTGCATGAACTCCGTGACGTGCTTGAGCATCGCATTAGGATTCTCAAGGCAATCGTGGCGTGCGCCTGGAACCTCCACTACAGTGACATCCTTGTTCCCGGCGTTTCGCGCAAGCATCGCCAATGCGTCGGGTTCTCCTGCTCGCACGAGGAAATCACCCTCGCCTCTTAGAAAGAGCAGAGGTTGGCGTACCCGCGCAATGTGCTTGAATGCCATGGCTGCAGTGGCCATCGGGCTCAGCATGTGCCAGTAGGTCTTGTACGTGTAGATCTCCGTGTGTATCGGCTGCAGTGTGTCGCCCTTGGACCTGCGGACAACGAAGGTGCGATCGGTCTCTGATACCCTTGGATCCGGACCGAGAACTTCCAGCGCATCGGCATGGATCTCCGCCGGAGTAGGCGTGCAGTTGTAGTTTGCCCATCGCCGGCGTCTGGATTCCGGGAGCGAGAAATGGCATCCCTCAAGCATCAGGCCCCGAATAGGTGCTTCTCGCCGCTGTGCGGCCCAATGCACGACCATAGCGGCTCCAAGGCTATACCCGAGCACAAAGATGTTGCGGAAGCCTTCCTTCTCAAGGAGCTCGACGGATGCATCCAGATCATGAATCGTGTGCTCGAAGATGCCTTGCCCCGTCATCTGCCCGTGATGTGATAGCCGTGTATCGATGGAGAGCGAGCTCATCCCGTGCGACAGCAGAGCATGCGGCAGCTGGCGTGGAGTCCCCCGTGCAAGGAAGTGGCCGAGGATACCGTGGACTTGCAGCAAGATTGGGGTCTGCTTGATCTGCGCGATGGGAGCTTCTGTTTCGGTGACCAGCAGCGCGTTGATCTGGAAGCCGTCTGCCGCAGAGAATCGAATCAGTGATTGGTGCTCATGCCTTTCGAGAGACATCATCCGACCTCCGCGGACACTTGCGCCTCGACGCGTTTCTCAATCCAAGCCACCACCGTCTCAGCAAGCTCAGCGTGCTTCCTGGAGAAGGTATGGTCTGCTGGTAGATGCTGCACATCCACAGTTCGTCCGTGCGCCTCAGCTTGGGCTGCCAAGCGGTCGATATCTGATGAGGGCACAATGGTGTCGTCAGTGCCACTAATCAGTAGTGTTGGAGAGGCAATGCCGCCAATGTGAAGATGGCAACGTGTACCTTCGGCATCTGGGCCGACAATCGCATCCCAAGTGCGCAGGGTGAAGATGTCGGTGTGCTGCGGTGTGTCGGTCTCTCCATGCGCTCTGCGTATGAGGATCGTTCGATCTTGTGCGGCTTCGGTGCGTTCTGGCGCGGACTTCATCGCCTGTACCTGATCACAGACCTGTCTGTAGGAGGGAGAACTGGAGAAGCGATCCCAGCGTGCCTCAACCGTTTCTGGCAACGACCACGGAGGGGCGATGCCAATGACACCATCGACTTGAGCTTCTTTGGTCATCGAGTGGGACAGCGCTCCATATCGAATCGCCATGCAAGCACCGAGACCATGCCCTGCAACAACGACCCGATTGTGCCCTGCTTCGCGCAGGTAGCTGATGGCCGTGGCAATCTGTGGCATCGCATCTTCAAAGATGCCAAACCCGTAAACCAGTCCTAGGTTTGAGAGCAACGTGTTGATGGTCATCGAAGTGATGCCGTGTGAGATCAAGGCTTCTGAGAGGAAGGCCTCCGTCTCATCCAGCAGATTTCCCATCAGACCATGCAAACGGAGTACTGCAGGTCTCCCAGCTCGGGCAGGATGGTCTGGGTCCCCGTGATGCAGCAGTGCGAGGATCTCATGTTCTCCAGAAGGAATCGAGACGATGGAGCCTGGGTAGTAGGCAGCCTCTGTCACGGTCGAACTCCTACTGCATGGATACCAGGCATTCTAGAAGCAGACATCGCCTGCGCAGATCTGGCCGCCCTGCCCGGATGTGTTCCCCAGGAGATCTGCATTGCCCCACTCGTAGCTCAGCGCGAACTGGTACACGAAGCCACCGCCCCCACTGGCGATCATCGCGACCGACGCGCGGACGCCAAGATCGAAAAGCGTAATCGATGATTCGAGAGAACGAAAGGCTCCGAACAGCCCCTCCAGCGTCACTCGATTCGAGACCAGGACACTGCCCAGGTCAAGGGAGGAAGACAAGGTCGTTCCTTCCAGCACCGGTTGTGGCTGATTGGAGTCGATCGTGAGCGTCGCACCGATGCTTGGGCGGACGATGACATCACCAGGAATCAGAACCCCTGCTAGATATGGAGAGAGCATGATTCGGTGTGCCGAGGCACCTGGAAGCTCCAACTGGGCCGTCAGATCCGTCCCTGCCAGTGCGCTGAGATCGCCCTCTATCAGGACAACGGCTGGCAGTGAAGCCTGAGAGAACACGGTCAGTGTGGGATTGCAGCTTGACCAGTCCGCGGCAAGGCCAAGATCAACCCAGCCTTCTGTATGACGGATCTCTCCACCGAGCGAGCAGCTCCCTTGTACGGTTGCTGCGAAGTCACCCCACGCAGAAACCGTCAGTTGACCGCAGCCAATGGCCCCCTCGATTCGAAGGTCACCTGCAACCAACGGGAAACCGATAGCGCTTGCCTGAATGCGGACGCCGTAGTCCCCGCACGTCATCTCGTTTGCCATAAGGCTTAAAGCTGTGGCGCTCAGCACGAGGAGCGCCAGACCGAATCGACAGCAGCGTTGAAGCGTACGCATGATCCACCATCCCGGTTGGCGATTGCTGCGCAACCATACCTCCGACAACACAAAGAGGCAAGCGCAGCTGTCAGGCACAGAACTCGGACAACCTGGCGTTCGTGAGCGGACAGAAGTACAATGATTGCAATATTGCACAAATATGCATGGAGGAGTGATGGCTGACACGACGACGCTGAGTCTTATCGGAAAGGCCCTCTCGCATCCGCTTCGCGAACGCATGCTGCGAATGCTGGCGGATGGCGAACGATGTGGATGTGAGTTTGCACCTGCGCTTGGAGTCGATGCTTCGATGGTCTCCCGCTACTTGGGCATCCTAGAACGTGCAGGATTGGTGGCGTCGCGGAGGGAAGGCGTGCGCGTGCTCTGGCGTGTTCGAGACTTGCGAATTCTCGCTTTGCTTGAGGAGATTGAAGGCGTCGTGCAGGAAGGAGTCATGGCATGAAGCGAGAACTTCGCATCTTCAGCATCATCCTTGGGGTCTTCTTGTTCGCATACCTTGTACCGTTTGGCCACCCAACCGTACGAACCGCCTTGATGGAAGCGTTCCTCCTGCTGCAGGACTATGCGCGAGAGCATGTCCTGCTTTGCCTTGTGCCCGCCTTCTTCATTGCAGGGGCAATTGCAGTGTTCGTATCCCAGGCCAGCGTGATCAAGTACCTGGGCGCGAACGCAAAGAAGCTGGTCGCCTATAGTGTCGGAGCGATATCCGGCGGAATCCTAGCGGTGTGTTCGTGCACCGTGCTGCCGCTGTTCGCGGGCATCTACAAGCGTGGTGCAGGCCTGGGGCCTGCCATTGCGTTCTTGTACTCAGGTCCTGCCATCAACGTCCTCGCGATCATCCTGACCGGCAGGATCCTTGGCATCCGCTTCGGGTTAGCGCGGGCGATTGGGGCGATTGTCTTTGCGGTTGTGATCGGACTCGTGATGCAGTTCCTGTTCCGCAGGGAAGAAGCCGAGAAGCAAGCTCAGGAAGCTACGGTCATCTCGGATCAGGATGCGAAACCCATCTGGAAGACGGCACTTCCAATCGCCTTGATGGTGCTGGTGCTCGTGTTCGCGAACTGGGGAAAGCCTGGTTCCCTTGCAGTTGAGACGGTGACTGGCGAGGTGATTGTGGCTACTCGTGCAGGGGAGACCTCCGAATCCCTGCTGATCAAGCTAGAAGGAGCGGAGGAGATCACTGCCATCGAGAAGTCAGAGATCGTCGCGCAGGAATACGCACCTTCTGTCTACACGAGCATCTACAACAATCGCTTCTACATCGCAGGTGCGTTCCTGGCGATACTCACCCTGCTGATGGTCCTGTGGTACTCGCGATCTGAGGCAGCTTCGTGGGGCGGTTCCGCCTGGACGTATGCCAAGATGATCCTGCCCTATCTGTTTGGAGGCGTTCTCATCGCGGGATTCCTGTTGGGGAGGCCGGGTCACACTGCGCTGATCCCTCCTGAGTGGATCAGCAATGCAGTTGGCGGCAATAGCTGGCTGTCGAATTTCGTGGCAAGCGTTGCCGGTGCGTTCATGTACTTCGCAACGCTCACGGAACTACCCATTCTCCAAGGACTCATGGGGGCAGGCATGGGCGACGGTCCGGCGCTCGCGTTGCTGCTTGCGGGCCCTGCGTTGTCGCTTCCAAACATGCTTGTGATTCGTCGAATCCTTGGAACGCGGAAGACGTTGACATACGTTGCGCTCGTGGTGATCGCAGCCACGCTGACCGGCAAGGTGTTTGGTACCTTCTTCGGAGGATAGAAAGGGGTTTGCATGAAACTTGAGATTCTCGGAACGGGATGCCCGAAGTGTGAGTCGCTGCTGAACCATGTCAAGACCGCAGTTGCGGAGCTAGGCATCGAGGCAGAGATCTCGAAAGTGAGTGATATTGTCGAGATTGCAGAGCGCGGTGCACTCATGACTCCTGCGCTCTCGATTGACGGTGAGATCAAGCTTGCTGGCAAGCTGGCAAGCGTGGAGGAGCTTAAGACCCTGATCGGATCGTAACGGGAGCGAATATGAAGCGCTGGAAGACGACGATCACTGTTGTTCTGTTGGTCTTCGTCACGGTCACCGTGGGGGTGATCGTGGCGCAGGAGATTGGAAAGGCAGGTGGCTCTGCATCTGTCGCTAGTGCGGCATTGGATCCATCGACAGATTCGATTGCATCTCAGGAGCAGACGACTGAGGCTCCTGCAGCCGTAGAGCCGTCACCATCTACCGTCGAATCTGCTGTGCCTGGGACGGATGAGCAGACCGAGTCAGTTCCTCCTGAAGATCGGTGCGAAGTGCTGGCCATCTACTTCCACAACACACACCGTTGCACAACCTGCCTGAAGATTGAGAACGGAGCGCGTCAAGTCGTGGATTCAGCCTTCTCTGAGGAGATTGAGTTTGGCACCCTGACCTGGTCTGCTGTCAACATGGAAGCACAGCCTGAGTACATCTCTCGGTATGGGCTTGCCGCCCCGTCCCTCGTGCTCGTACGCACCGTGAACCATATCGAGCAGGAATGGATTGTTCTGGATGACACCTGGAGCTTGATTCGGTCCCCTGATCGATTTGATGCCTACATCCTCGCTTCCATCGCGTCGTATCTGGAGGCCTGTCCATGACCGAGTTTGCGATCGCAGCTATATCCGCCGTGTGGCTCGGGATTCTGACCTCTGTCAGCCCATGTCCGTTGGCCACGAACATCACAGCCATTTCGTTTGTCGGGCGACGAGCGGGATCGACTCGCAAGGTTCTGTTTGCTGGATTGCTCTACACCCTAGGGCGCGCACTCGTCTACACCGTGCTTGGAGTCTTGCTCGTTTCAAGTTTGCTGTCCGCTCCCATGCTCTCAGCGGTCCTGCAGAGTTGGATGAATCGCCTACTTGGGCCACTTCTGGTGTTGGTAGGCATGGTGATGTTGGGGTTGTTGCGTCTTCCAAACTTCGGTCGCGGTGCAGGCAAGGGGCTACAAGACCGTGCGGAGCGGTGGGGAATCCTCGGCGCGCTCGCACTTGGCTGTCTCTTCGCACTGTCATTCTGCCCTGTTTCCGCTGCGCTCTTCTTTGGGAGCTTGCTGCCGCTAGCGATCCGACAAAACTCAGGCTTCCTATTGCCCTTCCTCTATGGAATTGGAACGGCGCTTCCGGTTGTCGGATTTGCGCTCGTCCTGGCATTCGGAGCCGAAAGTCTCGGCAGGATCTTCAGGCAGGTCTCTCGTTTGGAGCAGTGGATGCGAATGGCGACCGGCGTTGTGTTCATCTGTGTTGGTATCTACTTCTCGCTAGTCTACGTCTATGGTGTCACCTAGCAGGCGCGTAAGGTGATGGAGCGAGTTCGACGGACGTCACGCGCTACGGCGCTTCGGAGAGGCCCACGTCGAGAGGAAGAAGAACCCGGCAGCAGCCAACGCGATTGACGATCCAACGGGAAGATCTGCTGCAAGTGAAAGCGCAAGGCCGACGAGGGCGCTGGCACAGCCTAGAATCGGTGCCAGCCAGAGTACCTTCTTGATGTCATACACCCATTGGAATGCAGCAGATGCTGGAAGAATCATGAGTGCATAGATCAGCAGTCCACCTGTGATCCTCAGTGCAGCGGCAACGACAACTGCAACCATGAACAGCACGAGAGTGGAGATCGCATCCGCCGGAATCCCAGACGCAATCGCCAGCTTCCTGTCTAGGAGTACGGCGAGGAACTCTTTCCCGAACAACCACACAACGAGAAGCACGCCCACGAGTACGAGGAAGAGAAGGATGACCTGGGGATACGAAATGCCGAGAACGCTACCCCACAGCAGGGAGAGTCCTCCGTTCCCAATCCCGGCACTTGGCGCTTTGCTCAAGAATGTCAGTCCGAGAGCCATGGAGAATGGGAAGGTCGCCCCAATGATCGTATCGACCTCAAGTCTGGCAATCCGTGCAATGGGGCCGAGAATTAGCGCGACAGCAATGGAGAACACGAGCGCAAGCCAGGAAGGCTGTGGAAGCGCAAGCATGATCCCCAGTGCTGCGCCAGCAAAAGCAGCGTGTGACATCGCAAAGCCTAGACTTGACAGCTTGAGTCGAACGACCAGGGTGCCGACTGCACTGCACAGAATGCCTGCGATGATGCTTCCGAGTAGTGTGGGCAACAAGATGTGCACAGGTAGTCCGAACATACTAGATGCCCTGTAGAACTAGCGCTTGGGCGGGCGTGACAGGAGCCGGGCATGTGATTCGTCCGGCTTCGATTCGAAGGACACGTTGCGCTCCGTCTGTCAGCGGCCCTTGCTCATGGCTCACGATCAATGCTGTCGCGTCAAGTGCCTGTTCGATGTCAGCCACGAGATCGGCCACATCTTGCTTTGCGAATGCATCGAGGTTTGCTGTGGGCTCGTCTAATAGGAGGAGCCGCGCCTGTTGAGCGATCGCACGGGCAAGCAAGACTTTGCGCTGCTGACCACCAGACAGACGGCCGATCGGTCGATGCCGTAGTGATGCCATGCCTACAGCTTCGAGTGCTTCGAAAGCGCGACGCCGATGTTCACGCTGCGGGCGACGGAACAGACCGATCTGTCCAAACAAAGCCATGAGTACCACGTCCTGTACAAGGAACGGAGTGCTTGTCTGGAAGAAGAGCTCCTGAGCCATGTACGCGATGCGCGCGCGAAGCCAGCGGCCATGGTGCGCGACACTCTTCCCAAACACATGAACCTGCCCGTCTGAAACGGGTAGTAGTCCATTGATGACCTCTAGCAACGTGGTCTTTCCCGCACCGTTTGGCCCGACAATCACGATGCGCTGCTGTTGCCTTACTTGGAAAGACACGTTGTGAAGTGTTGCGGTGCGCTCTCCCTCATATCCTGCAGAGACGCAGTCAAGAGCTACGACAGGGGTGTCCACTCAAACAGCTCCTTTGCAGGCAGACGCTTGAGACGCTCCGACTCCTCGTGCAGATCTGCATGAGGAAATCCAGCTGCAATCTCTGATCTCAGGCGAATTTCGACGCCGCGTCCAGCATCTGTTCGGAATCTCACGCAGGGGCTTGAATCTCCAACGATTCTCAGATTCCCCTTCCCAGCAGTGCACCCGGATCCGAGCTGCACACCGTCGTTGAGACAGGAAAGCGGTGTCTTCGTCCCGGCGAATGACTCTGCAGTAATCCCGAAGTATCCAGAACTCTCTAGCAGCTCAAGCGCTAGCAGCCCCATCCGGATTCCTGCTACAAGAAACGGCCCCAGATGACCGTGGAGGAGAATCCCGCGCTGTACAGCGTCGTCGATATCGACCGTCCTCGGATCGATCTTCAAGCATTCCATGTGTTCTCCTATCCAATTGGCTCGATGGCTGAGAAGAGTGCTTCCGCGTTCCGGCGCAGCATATCGAGCAAGGATGCTGTCTGCGGAAGCGCGCCTGGGAAATTCGTCAGCACCGCGTGGACTGCGCCAACCTCTCTCGCAAGCTTCGCGCCGAACTCGATCCCGCTTTGAAGGTTGTCAATGACAACCTGAGCTGAAGCTTCAACACCTTGGTTCGCAAGTGCGATCAGATCCCTCAGACTGAGGGTGGACGGCGGAGCGAAGCTTGCTGCAATCTCGAAGCCCAACCAAGAGACGAAACCCGACTGCCATTGCATGCACAGTACCGGGATTCCAGCAGTGCCAACCTCTTCTGCGCGTGACAGCAACTCCGACTCAAGTGCTGTCAGCGAATCCAAATACGCATCTCTGCGTGACTGAATCGCCTCTGCATGCTCCGGCATTCGATCAGAAAGGAGCTCTGCGATCGCGTTGAGTTGCGCCGCTGCGGCACTTGGTGAATTCCACGGACCCGGCAGCTGAGCAAGGGCGTTGGCTTGCGTGTGCTCGCCAAGCTGCTCGACCCAGGGTTCAATGCCTGAGTAAATGACCAGATCCGCTTCCAGGAGCGAGGCGAGATTCCCGGGGCTGAGATCATAGTGTCCGGGACAGAATCCAGAGGGAATGATCGTTGAGACAATCACGGCCTCTCCCCCAACAACTGCTGCCAGTTCCCCAAGCACAGCGTGTGTGGCGACAACGAGGTGCTGCGGCAGTGCTTGGATTCCCAAGACCAACAGAAAAGCAACGAAGAGCAACAGGCGTTTCATGGCTTCCTTTCTAGTGAAGACTGCTTCCTGTGGAAGTTGCGGTTAGCTCACCGTGTTTGACACCTTTCAGGCTGATCATCCGGCTGGCAAGCGCGTCTATGGCTCGGGCCTCGCCCTTCACCGCGATGAACTCGAGGCAGTTGTCTGCATCGACGTGTACATGGGTTGTGGAGATGATTTCTGCAAGCGCATGATGCTGGATGTGCATGAGCTCATCCGTCAAACCAGGCTTGTGATGGTCATACAGTAGGGTGATTACGCCTGCCACCTGGTCTCCGGCTTCCCACTCCCGGCGCACCAAGCGCTGCCGAATCGCATCTCGAATTGCTTCCGAACGGTTGGCGTACCCCATGCCCTCGGACAGGGCATCAAAGCTCTCGATCAACTCTTTGTCGATTGAGATGCTAAATCTGACAAGCTCTCCCATAGTGTTACCTCCATGCGATTCGTAACACCGCGGAAGTATAGCATCTCCATGATGAGTTTCAACACCAAGCGAGCTGGGGCTAGCGCCTCTACTTCCAGAGGACGAACATCAAGCCCTGTGCGCCGAACACAACGATCTGATAGAAGGTGTAGAGCACCCAAGCGCCACGCGGGGAATCCTCAAAGGTTCCAACGGTGATGGTCGCAGCACCACCGACCCCGACGTACAAGATCACGCCAAAGAGCACGCCTTGCCACCAGAGTGTGAGACCCAGTCCAGAGATCAACGCTGCCAACACATACGCAGCGACAATGCCCGCGATCAGCGGAAGGACATACATGCCGGCGCTTGACTGGATGTCTTCTTGCTTCTTCCCAATGACCCGAAGCCATAGCTTTCCGAATAGCGGTCCATACCAGAGCGATCCGACGACCATGTTGAAGACGCCACCAACGATGACTGCGATCCAATTCACGTTACCTAGAAAGTCCATACTTGACCCCCTCCTCTTGAATCCGAACCACGCTAGCACACTTCCAAGGCATGTCCAAGGGCAGCGCGAGTGATCAATCTAGCGCGCGTGCTAGCCAGTTGACTGCGGGAGAGGAAGATCAACGAAGAAGCGCGTGAACTCGCCGACTGCTGTCTCGAAGCTGAGTCTTCCGCCATGCTCCTTGATGATTCCGTGGCTCACAGATAGGCCAAGACCTGTGCCCTGATCCCTTGTCTTGCTCGTGAAGAACGGATCGAAGACGCGGGCGCGATACTCCTCAGGGATGCCGCAACCGTGATCCTCGACTGTGATGCGAAGCCATTCGGACTCGAGTACCTGAGCGGAAATGCTCATGGTCTTGTTGCTGTGATATCCTGGATAGCAATCGTTCAACGCGCCCAACGCATTGGTGATCAGATTCACGAGCACCTGCTCGATCTGCTGGCTTCGGCACCGAATGGCAGGGAGATCGCCTGGAACGTCCACCTCTACCTCGATCTGGTTGTTGCGCAGCATTACGCTAACCAGCGAGAGCGATGCTGCCACAAGATCGCTTGGCTGTGCAAGCCCTTCCTCCGCCTCATCCTGTCGAGAGAACGCGAGCAGGTTCCTGACAATGGTCGCGATGCGGTTGCCCTCGTGGATGATCTCTCTGGCATAGCCATGCGCACGTTCGTCGTCTTCTACACGGTCTTTGATGAGCTCTGCATAGTTGATGATCCCGGTCAGCGGGTTGTTGACTTCATGGGCTACGCCGCTAGCAAGGGTACCTATCGATTCCAGCTTCTGAGACTGACGTAGCTGCGCTTCGATGACCAGTTTCTCTTCTTGCGCCTGGTGCCGGTCGGTGACGTCGCGTATGACTCCGATGGTGCCAGACTCGTCCTGGCGCGCATACAACTGGCCTGTGAGTTCTCCGTGGAACGTTGTGCCGTCTGCCCGTCGCATGAGGAGCTCCATGGCAGGAGAAGGGATGTTGTCCTGGATCGCACGCTGATAGGCTGCGAGCGCTTCCTGAATCGAGGATGGATCCAGGAAGTCTGTGAAGGGCCTTCCTGTCATGTCGCCCGGGTTGCAGCCGAAAATCGTTTGGGACGCAGGAGATACGAACGTGATGTTGCCTTCATCGTCTGTGAGGAAGATCATGTCACTCATCTGCTCTGTGATCGATCGGAACAGATTCTCGCTTTTCTGGAGCGCCTTCTCGGCCTGTTTGCGCTCTGTGATGTCCGTACAGACACCGATCCATCGTTCAGGCATGCCAGCATCATTCAGCATAGGCAGCGCGTGGTCGTTCCAGATCCTGTACGTACCGTCTTGATGCCGGATGCGATAGTAGTATTGGATTGGGTCCGTAGAATTTCGGTGAAGTTCGACCGCATCCTGCAGTTGAGGCTGATCATCCGGATGAATGAGCGCGAGCCATGCCGAGATACTGCGCGAAACCTCATATGGCTCGAATCCAAGCAGCCCATCAATGTCCCCGAACCACTCCAGCGAGTCTGTGGCAACATCCCACTCGTAGATAAGATCATAGGCTGCCTGACCCGCGATACGAAGGCGCTGTTCTGAAGCTTGAAGCGCGCGCTCGGCTTCGCGTTTCTCTGTGATGTCATCGAAGATCGTTGCGAACTGGTTGGTGCGCGGGCAAAACGCCAGAACCGAGTACCATCGTCCAAGAGGTGCGGCGAACTGCTCGAACCGAGTCTCGCTGCCCTTCAGTGCAACCTTTCCGTATCTTCCGATCCAGTCCGCAGGATCCTCAGCGATTCCAGGAAGTACTTCTGTGACACGACTTCCGATGAGCTGGTCTCTTTGGAGTCCCGTAAGCTTCTCAAAAGCGGAATTGACCTCGAGAAACACGTAGTCAACAGGCGTCCCCGTCTCGTCCACGACTATCTCGTGCAAGGCGAACCCATTGATGATGTTCTCGAAAAGCAACCTGTATCTCTCCTCGCTCTCCGAGAGATCACGCTCGGCTTTCTTGTGTGCCGTGACATCGTCCAGAACTCCGAAGATCTGCTTCGGAGCGCCATTCTCTAGACGGTTGAAGATTGATTCCTTGGAACGCAGCCATCGCCACGAGCCGTCTCGGTGCAGCATGCGGTACTCGTGCTCAATGAACTCACCATCTGCCGCTTCCGCGTACCGAGGGAGGATGCTCGTCAAGTAGCCCTCCATATCCTCTGAATGCATGAGAGTCGGGAGCAATGCATCGCCCATGGATTGGATCTCTTCGACTGAGTAGCCGAGGATTGCACCGATACTCTGGCTGCTGTAGATGTTCTTCTTCTCCACGATGTCGTAGATGTAGATGGTGTCAGGCGTTGTGTCGAGCAAAGTCTCCATGAATGTCTTCTGCTCTCGAAGCGCTGCGTCAGTCCGTTTCCTCTCTGAAATGTCCCGTGCAATGCCTTGCACGCCGACAACCTCCTCATTGCGAACAAGAGGAGCTACCGTGACTTCGATCGGGATTGTCGAACCATCTTTCTTTCGTCCTTCGAACTCCAGGATCTGGAATTTCTCTCCAGAAGCCGCTTTCAGGAAGGCTTCGCGCGCTCTGGGAATCTCCTTTTCCGGGAAGAATGCATCGAATCCAAGT
>Ga0180430_10001823_pt1 | contig 20148 bp, 17 predicted proteins | sample SS_ome_9_FD_132999 | JGI IMG/M metagenome (GOLD analysis project Ga0180430, IMG submission 132999) | Hypersaline lake sediment archaeal communities from the Salton Sea, California, USA - SS_1_S_2 metaG | ecosystem: Environmental > Aquatic > Non-marine Saline and Alkaline > Hypersaline >... | reverse complement strand
GGCAGTGCAATTGACGAGAGCGAGACTCTTGATCACCCGCTTGACGCGGTCGAGCGTGCCGAGTTTGTCCTGCAGGGTCGCGAGTAGCGCGAGTCCCACCTGGCGGGCCGCCTTCTGTCCGTCCTCGAGGGTCAGATCGTCCCCGACCCGGCCGGTCATGAATGTCTCGTCGTCCTGCCAGGGGCCGTGTCCGGAGAGATAGGCGAGGTTTCCGGTTTGGACGAGTAACTTGTAGACGCCCATCTCGGGAGGGGCGGGCGGGAGTTGGATTCCGAGTTCGTTGAGTCTGGCTTCGACGCTCATGGTGGGTGATGGAGAGTGGAATCTATTTTTAGGACAAGACGACTCCCCCGGTCAATGCCGGCTTCGTTTCGAGTGCGTTCCACGCCTCGACGAACTGCTCCTCGTTCTCGGCGAACAGGGGCGACACCTCGAAGGCGAAGGGAGGCAACCCGGTCTCGTCGGTCTCGATCCCGATCGACGCGGCCCGCGCCCAGCGGGCGAACTGCCGCAACTGGTCGTCGCGCGAACTCTGCGGGGAATCCTTGCCGTCGGCATTCTTCACCGGAGAGAATTCCTCCTCACGGGACGTCTCGATGATGACCGGATTCCGGGCGAAGGGGAGAGCGTCGAAGACGAACATCTCGAATTTCCAGGCGTTCGGCTCGGAAGGCGTGTGAAGGACACCCGATGCATCGATGTGGGCGACCTTCTTCTGGGCCCGGTGAAAGGGCAGGCGAACCGAATCGTCCTCCCCCGATCCGATCCGCCGGATGAACTCGCGATCGAAGAGGTGAATGGCGATGCTGCCGGCGCGAAACCGCAGTTCTCCCTGGTCGTCCCGTTCCTCGGCGAGCCGCTGGGGCAGGTCGCTGTATTCGATGACGACCGCCTGTCCGTCCTTCCGGCAGAAGACGCCGACCTTCTCTTCCGGATAGGCCTTGGGCAGGGCCTTGCTCGACATCTCGGAGTTCTCGAGAAGGTGAAAGCCGACGAAGGCGGGATCGACGCAGGTGACGAGGGGGTTGTCGACCTGGAAGTAGCTGAGGCAATCGATCCCGGCTTCCTCCATCGCAGCGACGGCACCGGAACGAACGAGAGCGCGCAGGGAGCCCCCATGCCCGTCGGGACTCAGGGCGATGGTGTCCCTGTCCGCCATCAGGATCTTGCCGTCATCATCCACCGCCGGCATCAGGCCCTGGGAAAAGAAGCGCACCTGGTCGGGGGCGAGGCCGAAGAAGTGGTTCTCCTCGAAAAAGGAAACCGTATCCTCGTGGTTGATCTGCGAGGTCATGATGAACCACGGCACGGCCGTGCCGTAGCGCCGGCCGGCGGCCAGGATCTTTTCGGCAAAGACCTGGAAGAGGGATTTGCCGAGGACGGGGGTCACCGGAAAGGTGCCCTTGGGTCCGTCGTATCCGAGGCGGGTGCCCTGGCCTCCCGCGACACAGAAAGCCGCGACGCGGCCGTCGCGCAGTGCCCGCTCACCCGTTTCGCGGGCTTTTTCCCACTGTGCCGGGTCGCCACCGCGATCGGGCAGGGGGATGAAATCGGCGGGATCGAGCTTGTTCGCGATCGCTTCGGTGCCTTCTCCGGTCGAGCGCACGAGTGAGGTGTAGAGCCGCTCGACCTCGTCGAGATCGATGCGGGACGCCTGTTCGTCGAGCTGGATGCGTTCGGCTTCGGAGAGGGTATCGGCGAAGGCGAATACGTGATCCTGGTTCCGGGAGGCGTAGGCGTTTCGGAGATCGCTCATGGCGACACACAAGAGGCGCCGGACGGGGAGGGAAAGCGAAAATTTCGCGGCAATCGAGAACGCATCGCGCCTCGTGTCGCGCGAGTGTCCGGGTCTACCGCGATGCTCCGCTCCCCGAGACGGCGCCGGATGGGATCAGGATCGAGAGGGAGCGGAGCGGGTCGTCGCCCAGGGGCCGTGCCGTTGCCTCGATGGGGCAGTCCGCGAGGTAGCCTCGAAACCCGGTGTGCGGAACCTCCCGGGGAGACCGGTCCGCTTCGCGTTCGAACCGGGGAGTGTCGCCCGGTTCGTCGGGAGTGACGATATCGGTTTCGCCGCCGTCGGAATCCTTCGCTTCGTCCTTCCCGGAACTATCGGAGCCCTCGAGCCGGTTCCGGAGGCTGTCGAGCTGCCGCATGAGGCGTTCGATCTCCTTCTGTTGCACGGCAATCGCCCTGCGGATCCGGTTCACCTCCGCTTCCAGGCCGGTGGGGGGCGGTGTGAGGGAAAGCTGCAGGTCCTTCTTCAACTGCAGGATACGGAGGCGCACGATCTCGGGATGAAAGGCGGGGAAGGCACGTTGGGGTTCGGAATAGAGGTGAAGCGCCTCACCCTGGCACTCTCTCGCCCCGGCCTTGTCGCCGGCGGCCTGGAGTTCATCGACCTTCTCCGAAAGGAGATAGGCCCGATACCAGATGTCCGAGGGATCGGGAGACTCACCACCTCGAACAGTCCCGAGCGTGAGGACGAACGCGAAAAGACACGATAGAAGACCACTCGCCACCCTCATCTCCCCCAGCTTGTAACAGGGGAATCGCGCGTCGATCAAGGCATTTCGAAGTGGCGGTCTTCAGTTCCGGGAACCCAGCTCAATCGAGCGCTCCCGTGCGGCCCTGACGGCCCGGTGAACGATCTGTTCGAATGCGTCGGCCCGAAACGATTCCAGCGCGGCGAAGGTGGTCCCGCCGGGGCTGGTGACATTTTCCCGGAGAGTGGCTGGGGCGTCTCCGGTCTGGCGAAGCAATTCGGCCGCACCGGCCATGGTTTCCACGGCGAGGTCGTGGGCGGTTTCGGGGTCGAGCCCCTGCTCGACTCCCGCGGCGACGAGCGCTTCGATCATGAGGAAGAAATAGGCGGGGCCGCTTCCGCTCACGGCGGTCACCGCATCGAGATCGGACTCTTCGACTCGCTTCGCGATTCCCGTGGCCTGCAAGAGAGAAGCGGCGAGATCGGCGTCTTCGACCGTTGCCCTCGATCCCAGGGCGTAGCCGGCCGCACCGCGTCCGACGAGAGCGGGGGTATTGGGCATCACGCGGATGACGCGGTGCTCGCCTCCCGACTTTTCCTCGATCCGGTCGATGCGGATTCCCGCCGCCACGGAGATCAGGAGGCGGCCGGCCGTGTCCGCGATCTGCTCGAGCACCGCATCGAAGACCTGGGGTTTCACACAGAGGAGGACGGCCTCGGATTGCTCGACGACCGACACATTCGAAGGGCAGGGCACGAGACCGAATCGCTTGGCGGCCTCCTCCAGCGCCTCCGGGACGGGGTCGTAGGCGAAGAGGTGCTCGGGGCGACAGAGCCCCGCCTCGAGGATCCCGCCGGCCAGTGCGGTTCCCATTTTGCCACAGCCGATGAGACCGAGTTTCATGAATCACCCGTAGCGCAGCCGCAGCGAGGTGCAATGAACGGATTCGTCCGATGGGCTGGGAAGAGCGGACCAGGCGAGCCGCCTATCCGCGAACGAGGTGGAAAAGCAGGTTGGCGACGAGCGAGAGGGCACCGAGGAGAAGGAAGCCGATGACGATGATCCGGATCCACTGGTCCGCCGCCCCTGAGTCGATCGATTCGGCCGCGGTGGCGGAGAGATCTTCGGGGTCGAGTTCGTCGTCCGGATCGATCCTCTCGTCCGAGACCCAGACGCGGTAGCCGCCCGCCGCCAGCGGGCCCCAGAGCTGGGCGACGTTCTCGTTCTGGATTTCGGCGAGAAATCCTTCGGCTCGCTTCTGCTCGACGAAGAATGTCGCCTCACGCAGGGTGGAGAACTTCTCGATCATCAGGACACGTTACGAGAGTTTCGGGGGATCGGCCACCAGCCAGGCCCAACCGGCCAGGAAGGAGAGTCCGCCCAGTGGGGTGATCGCTCCGAGCCAGGTTTTCCCCGTCAGCGCGAGAAGGTAGAGGCTGCCGGAGAATACGATGACCCCGGCGAGGAGAAAGGCGAAAGCGGGCAGGGGACGCCCTCCTGCGGCGAGAGCCAGAGCGAGCAGGGCCACGCCGTGGGCGAGGTGATAGAGTACTGCGGTTTCCCAGTTGTGGGCTCTTCCGGTCGCCTCAAGACGGTCCGAAAGGCCGTGGGCCCCGAATGCCCCCAGTGCGATGGCGAGAAAGAGAACGAGGGCGGCGATGCGAACGGCGAGCGCGGCGGTCATGCCCTCAAGGTGGCAGCAGGCGTCCGCGAATCAAGGTCCGGTAGGAAGTGGATCGACTCTTCCCCGGTAGAAGACGAGACGTCCACCCTCCTGCCACGTCCGGTCCGGCTCCTGCCCGCCCGCCTGCCGCGAGAAGGCGAGGACGTCGCTGGCGGTGAGGGCTCCGGTGAGCGTGTCGTAGTCGAATCGCCCGGCCACGGCGCGAGACGAGCTGGCGTAGTGTGTCAGTTCCGCCGTGAAAGCGACGAGCCGCGGGGCCGCGGACGCATTCCCCTCCTCTCCCGCGGGAAAGACGTCGACCGCGGAGGCCCGGAGAACGAAGTCGTCGTGAGTCACTACCACGTTCCCGCGGTAGTGCACCGATTCGCGCTCGCCGGCCCGGCCCGGCGGGACGGGACGAATCTCCTCGGCGGTGATCGTCAGGGTTTCCTCGCGCGACGAGTTCGGGAGAACGGATTCCTCATTGTCGTAGTGGCTCACCCGGTTGAACTCCGTGTCCTCGAGGGTGACGGAGGCGATGGTTTCGCCGGCCGGTCGCGGGGGGATCGAGGTGGCCGGTGACCGTTGACCGGAGGAAGCGATCGCGGCGTCTTCCCGGGGAGGGATGTCCCCAACGGGGCGGCTGGATTCGGCGAATCGCACCGTCAGGCGAAAGGTGTGTGGCTCGGGCGATTCACCGACCGTCCACAACGAAAGGATGGCGGCCACCAGCGTGATTACCGCGGCCGCTCCCAAAGCAACCTGCACCCACTCCCTTCGCGCCACTCGGGGGGCGGGACGCGTGGCGAGGCGGGCCGGTTTGTCGACGGTCGCCTGGAGGACCCGACGGACGAGAACTTCGTCGTCTCTGTCGCCGAGCCTGGCATGCTCGCGCAGAAGGGCATCGGCGAGGCGATGGGTGGAGTTCGGGGTATCGTGTTCGGGCTTCATAGCAGCAGGCGGAGAGTCCCCGTGGAAGGGTCAGGGATGGGAGGAAAGCTTGTTGTCGATGCACTGTTTGAGGAGGACGCGAGCCCGTTGGAGCCGCTTGCGAATCGCGGCGGGGGCGATCCCCAGGTGGTCAGCGGCTTCCTCCCCCGACCGCCCCTCATAGTAGAAGGCGGCGATGGTGGCGCAGAGCGTGTCGGGGAGGCGTTCAAGACACTGATCGAGGTAGTCGAAGACGGTGCTTTCGCTGGTGGCCCTCTCTCCCTGCCACGCCGCGATGTCGGCATCGACCTCGGCGAGAATCTCGTCTCCCAGCTGATAGCGCTTGTCGCGTCGCGCCCATTCCCTCCACTTGTTGCGCACGATTCCTCGCATCCAGGCGGCGAAGTCGCGGGTGATGTCGAAGGTTTCCTGCTTTTCGAAGGCGACGATGAAGGCATCCTGGACGATGTCGCGGGCCACGGTCTCGTCCTTGGTCAGCGCGAGCGCATACACGAGCAGTTCGCGGTGATTTTGCCGCACGAGGCGGGCAAAGTCTTCCCGTTCTCCACGAGGGGAGCGCTGGGGCCGGAGGGAGGACTGGCGGGCGCTGGCGGACACGGAAATACGGTTTTCTAATAGCTTACATGGAATGTTGGCGGAAGGGGTAGGGCTTTGTGACTCCCTTTTTCCGCGATTCCCGATGAGAGGGGGAATCGATATTAGAGTGGCTAATGGAAGGTTGCGATTGATGCGCCGTCGGCACGGTGTTGCGGGGTTTGTAGAAATTTTGTCATTACTTGAGCTTATCGGCGCGAAAATGGGCCATTTTTCTTTTGCGCCTCGATTTGGCAAATCCTACGATGCGATACGTTGCGCCGGATTGTTTCGTTCGGTGATCGCGATTTCGGGAATAGATATGAGACTTCTCACCGTTGCTGCTTCAATCTGCACGATCCTGCTGTCCGTTGGCCACGCGCAGGACGATCTTCACAAGGGGAACTGGCTCGCCTGGCGCGGTCCCCTGCAATCCGGGGTCAGCCTGGAAAAATTCGAGAGCTACTCATTCAGCGGAGAACCCCTGTGGACGGATACCATTTCCGGGCGCGGAACGCCTCTCGTGTTCGACGGACGTCTCTACACCTGGGGGTATCGCGGTCAGGGTGCCGATCTCGTCGAGGTGTTGCAGGCCCGCGATGAGGAGACCGGCGATGTGATCTGGGAACAGGAGAAGAGCGACTTCATCTCGGACACGATTTACAACCGCTACTCGATCGGAGCTCCTGCGATCGATCCGGAGACCGGCAACGTGATTGTCGCCACGACCTTCGGGCTCGTCACGTGTTACGACAAGGATGGCGAGATCCAGTGGGAACACTCGATGATCGAGCGCTTCGGGCGACTGACCTTCCCGAATGGACGGGCCGGAGCTCCGGTGATCGACGGGGACCTCGTCATCATTCGCGGCGTCACCAGCTACTGGGGAGCCGACGGTCCGGCGCGTGACCGCTTCTTCGGCTTCGACAAGAAGACGGGAGACCTGATCTGGTCGTCGACCCCCGGGGTCGGGCCTCCCTTCCTGAAGGACACGTCGATGAGCACTCCCTTCCTCGAGACTCGCGGTGGCAAGCGCGTCTTCTACGTCGGAACGGGCTGTGGCAACATCGCCTGTGTCAACGTCAAGAACGGCAAGGCACTCTGGCGCTACCAGGTCTCGATGGGAGGGGTCAACAGCTCGCCCATCATCCTCGGCGACACCCTGCTCTGTGTTCACGGCAAGGAGAATCTCGACACCACCGAGATGGGTCGTGCATTTGCCATCAACCTCCCCGAGGATTTCGACAATCCCGGAGCGAGCGAGGACCCGGCGGGTGGCGCGCCGCGTCTCCCCGCGACCGTGGAAAAGTGGCGCAACCCGATCGAGATGTTCACGAGTTCGCCGACGCTTTACGACGGCCGGATGTATCAGATGAACAAATCCGGAACCCTTTTCTGCGTCGATGCGGAAACCGGCAAGACCCTCTGGGAGGAGAAGCTGGCCAACTCCCAGTTGCACGCCTCTCCCCTCTACGCCGACGGCCGTCTCTTCGTGACGACGTTTCCCGGCGAACTCATTATCCTGAACGTGACAGGAGACGAGCCGGTGATCGAGGAGAAGGTCGAACTCGAGGGTAATGCCATCGGTTCTCCGGCTATCTGCAATGGTCGCCTCTACGTTCACACGACCGAGAAGCTCTACTGCTACCAGATCTGTCCGAAGGAGGGTGTCTCCTGGGACGATGCTCCTGTCGATGCGCTTCCGGAGACGGGGGCAGCGGCCGCCCTTGCCGCCGTGCCGGCCGACGTTCTTCTTCGATCCGGGGAAGAGATGACTGTTGCGGTGCGCCAGGTGGATGCGGTCGGTCTGCCCGTGAGCGACGCCGATGCCGTGTCGTGGGAAACCTTCGTTCCGCCGACGGCGAGGGTGAAGGCGAAGATGGACGCGAGCTTCGAGGGGAACACGATTTCCGCCGGAGACGATGCGACCCTCTCCGCCGGTGCATGGAAGGCGACCTCGGGTGACCTTTCCGGCATCCTGCGTGGCCGGGTGATCGCGGACCTGCCCTACACCGAGGACTTCGAGAGCTTCACCATCGGCGAGGAAGGATTCGCCTTTCCGCCACTTCCGTGGATCGGAGCGCGCCTGAAGTGGGTCGTGAAGGAGCACGAGGGCAACAAGGTGCTCGAAAAGACTCTCGACCGGGTGCTGTTCCAGCGCTCGCTCTCCTTCATCGGGCATCCCGACGAGAGCGACTACACGGTGCAGGCCGACGTGATGACGGACGGCAGCCGGCGGATCAAGTCGGTCGTGGGCTTGATCAACCAGCGGTATCTCATCTATCTCGACGGCAACAAGCGAGTCCTCGAGGTGAATTCGAATCACGAGCGTCTCAAGCAGAGTGTCCCGTTCAGCATGTCGGCGAACAAGTGGTACACGCTGAAGACCCGCGTCGATATCGCCGAGGATGGCTCGGGTGTGATTCGGGCCAAGGCCTGGGAGAAGGGAACGGACGAACCGGAGGCCTGGACGATCGAGGTCGAGCACGCGAATGCCCATGCGAAGGGGGCTCCGGGCCTCTACGGGTTTTCCCCCCAGAGCCAGAAGACGGTTTTCATCGACAATATCTCGATCGTTCCCAACGAAGCCGAGTAGCGTCCCGTTCACTTTGATTCTCCTGACACGTATCCGTACGGGTCACACCTTTTCAAAACCGAGTTATCCATCTACCCTCTACGACATGAACAAGACGATCTTGCACTGGTTGGGCCTCGCCATGGCGGCGGTATTCTTCGCCGCCTGCGGTGGGGAGGAAAGCGCAGCTCCCTCCGGAGACGCACCTGAAAAAGGCGGTGCCGACAAGGCGAAAGATGCGGCACCCACTCCCGCTCCCGAAGTCCATTCACCCGGTGGCGGAGAATGGCCCGGGTGGGGACGCAACGGGGAAAACAACATGATGTCCCCCGCGACGGGAATTCCCTCCGATTTTACCGCAGGGGAGATGGATGAGAACGGTGAGGTGACCGGCGCGAAGCATGCTCGCTGGGTGACGAAGATGGGATCGCAGGCCTACGGAACCGCCACGGTGAGCGGGGGCCGCGTTTTCATCGGCACGAACAACGAGGAACCCCGGATCGATTCGGTCAAGGGCGACCACGGAGTCGTGATGGCCTTCGACGAGGAGACGGGGGAGTTCCTCTGGCAGTTGTCCGTTCCGAAGCTGGGCGCCGGCAAGGTGTCCGACTGGGAATTCCTCGGGATCTGCTCGTCCGTCGTGGTCGAGGGGAAATACGGCTATGTCGTCACCAACCGCGGCGAGGTGCTCTGCCTCGATGTCTACGGCATGAGCGACGGGAACGACGGACCCTTTACCGACGAGGCGAAATACCAGAACGGGGGGCTCGAGAAGCTCGCCGAGGCGGAGCCTGCCGAGCTCGACGAGAACACCGCCGACATCGTCTGGGGCTACGATATGCGGAGCGAGTTGGGAGTGTTTCCGCACAACGTCACGTCGAGTTCGGTCGTCTTGACGGAGGATCACGTCTTCGTGAGCACCTCGAACGGCGTGGACTGGTCGCACATTAATATTCCCGCGCCCTACAGCCCGTGCTTTGTAGCCCTCGACAAGGAGACCGGAGCGCTGGCCGCCGAGGAAGCGAGCGGTATCGGCGAGAACATCATGCACTGCAACTGGTCCTCTCCGGCCTTCTACCCCGAACTCGGGGGGAATCCGACGGTCGTTTTCGGGGCGGGTGACGGCTTCACCTACGGTTTTCACGCGACCGAGTTCGACGCGGAAGAAGACGGGGGCGAGACCTACCACCTCATGAGGGAACTCTGGAAGGTGGACTGCTGTCCGGAGGAGTATCGGTTCGACGAGAACGGTGAGCCGATCAAGTATGCCACCTACCCCGGTCCGTCGGAGATCATCTCGTCACCGGTTGTCTACGAGGGCAAAGTCTACGCCGCCATCGGACAGGATCCGGAACACGGCCCCGGAGTGGGCGCGCTCACCTGCATCGACCCGAGCAAGGGGACGGGGCAGGATGCGATCGTCTGGCAGTTCAAGGAGGTCGGACGTACAATCTCGACTCCCTCGGTCGTCGACGGACTCGTCTACATCGCCGATTACGCGGGCCGGATCTTCTGCCTGGATGCGGAAACGGGCGAGAAGTATTGGGAACACGACACCCTCTCACACATCTGGGGATCGACGCTCGTCGTGGACGGAAAGGTGTTCATCGGCAACGAGGATGGCGAGCTCGTGATCCTCAAGGCCGGTAAGGAATTCGAGGAGATCGGGATCGTTACCTACCCCGCTCCGATCTATGCCACTCCGGTGGTGGCGAACGGCACGATGTACGTGATGACCCAGACCCATCTCTACGCCTACGAGGGCGAGAGCGCCATCGCCATGGTTCGTCCCTGACCGGTACGCCACTCGGGAGGGTATTCCCCCGGGAATGCTCTCCGGCTCGGTTCACCCATTTTCCTTCATGAAGTCCAGGCTCGGGATCATCGTCATCGTTTTCGTCCTGCTGGCCCTGTTGCACCAGGACCAGTGGAACTGGGACAACGCCAACACGGTCTTCGGGTTCATGCCCGTCGGTCTGGCCTATCACGCGGCCTACTCCATCGTCGCGGCCATTTTCTGGGCCGCGGTCGTTCGGTTTGCCTGGCCCACCGGTCTCGAGAAGTGGGCCGACGAGGGCGACGAGTGAGAATCCGTCTCCCGCCTCGTATCTTCGCATCCAGCCTGCCTCTTTCGTCGCGGGCGTGATCGCTCGTCTCCGGTTTCCCAATCCCAGCCTTTCATCTCATGCCCACTCTTCTCGCCCAGGCGCCGGATTCGGTGTCCGTCACGCCGCTCGTCGTTATCGCCTGCTATCTCGGCCTGTTGCTCGGTCTCGCACTCTTCAGCGGTTTCCTGTTCCGCGGCACTTCGCAGGACTATTTCGTCGCGAGCCGTTCGATCGGTCCGTTCATGCTGCTGATGTCGGTCTTCGGCACGACGATGACGGCCTTCGCCCTGGTTGGATCGACGGGGAAGGCATTCCAGAAAGGGGTGGGCACCTACGGCCTGATGGCTTCGGCCTCGGGTCTCATCCATGCCGCCTGTTTCTTCCTGATCGGGATCCGTGTCTGGGCGATCGCAAAGCGGCACGGCTATTTCACCCAGATCCAGTTCTTCCGGAACCGCTTCGAGTCGAACAATCTCGGCTACCTGTTGTTTCCGTGCCTCGTTCTCCTCGTCATTCCCTACTTGCTCATCGGTGTGATCGGATCCTACCGGGTCATGGTTCCCACGACGTCGGGGATGTTTCCCGAACTCTTTCCTCACGAGAACCCGGTCCTGAACGGGGCGCTGCCGCCGTGGCTGATCGGTCTCGTGATCTGCGGTGTGGTTCTCACCTACATTTTCGCCGGTGGTTCCCGGGCCGCCGCCTGGGCCAACACCTTCCAGACTCTCGTCTTCATGGCAATGGGTCTCCTGGCCTTCTTCCTGATTTCGAAGGCACTGGGAGGTCTCGGTGCGGCGATCGAACAGACGAACCCCGGACATCTGGTCCGGACGCCGAGCGAACTCGCGGTCGCGACCAAGGCGGGCGAGACGGTCCGGGAGGTTGGAATTCCGCCCCTGATGTTTCTCACCTACATGTTCATCCCTCTTTCGGTGGGCATGTTTCCTCACCTGTTCCAGCACTGGTTGACGGCGAAGAGCGCAAAGAGCTTCAAGCTGACGGTGGTGGCGCATCCGCTCTGCATCATGGTGGTCTGGGTGCCCTGTGTCCTGATCGGACTCTGGGCGACGGGAGTCTTCAACGAGGGCGCCAAGGACATCTGGCCAGCTCCCGTGGTGAACATCATGAGTTCGGCGTCCGATGCCGAGGTGGGCAAGGTCCTCAGCGTGGTGATCAAGTTTCTCGTCGAGGAGCCGATCGTGGCGGGGCTCGTCACCGCCGGAATTCTGGCGGCGATCATGTCATCGCTCGATTCGCAGTTTCTCTGTCTCGGAACGATCTTCACCAACGATGTGGTCCTGCACAACAGGGACCGAAGCCAGTTCAGCGAAAAGCAGATCGTCCTGATCGCCCGCTCGTTTGTCGTGGGGATCGTCCTTCTGACCTACATTCTCTCGTTGGTCCTGAAGAACGTGCAGAACGTCTTCGATCTCGCCGTGTGGAGCTTTTCCGGATTCGCGGCGCTCACCTCGCTCGTTTTTCCCGCCCTCTATTGGAAGGGGGCGACGAAGGCGGGAGCCTACGCGTGTGTGATCGCCGTTGCCTCCACCTGGATCTACTTTTTCGCGAAATCCGGTTTCGGTGGTGAGTATACCGCTTTCGCCACGGGACACCGGTCAGACACGGGAGTGATGCCGGTGGCGATCTGCTTCGTCGCCGGGCTCGTCTCGCTGGTCGTGGTTTCTCTCTTCACCAAGAAACCGAGTGAGGAGACGATTCGTAAGTTTTTCCCGTAACGACTGCCTACCGCTCGGTGAATCCCGGGCCGCGGGCAAGGCGGATCCCCGCAATCGGCATTGCGCCCACACCCCTTGTTTTCATGACCATGACCGCAGACGAAGCGAAAGCACAACTCGACTCCCAACTCCGCGATGTGCTCCAGTGGCATTTCTCGGAAGAAACCGGAACGCCCTTCTGGCTCGACTGGATGAAGGAAGCGGGCTGGGATCCGCGCCAGGAGGTGCAATCGTTCGAGGACATCGTCAAGTTTCCCCACTTCCAGGACGAATGGTTGCGGGACGAGAAGAACGAGCGCTTCGTCCCCAATGCGTTCAAGGGGCGGCCCTTCAACGTTTTCGAGACGGGCGGAACGACCGGTCTTCCCAAGCAGCGGGTGGGATGGGACGACTACAAGCACGATTACGAGCAATTCTCCGGCACCCTCAGCGACGAGCATTTCCCGAAGGGTGGAAACTGGATCATGGTAGGGCCGACCGGTCCCCGCCGGCTTCGGTTGGCCGTCGAGCACCTCGCGGATTTCCGGGGAGGGAGCTGTTACCACGTGGACCTCGATCCCCGGTGGGTGAAGAAGCTGATCTCGCGGAAGGAACTGGACCAGGTCGAGCGCTACCAGGCGCACGTGATGTCGCAGGCGGTGGAGATCATCAAGCATCGTGACATCTCCTGCATCTTCACGACCCCGAAGTTGCTTGCGAGCATCGGTGAGCGGATCTCGATTTCCGGCCATGGAATCAAGGGCTGTTTCTGTGGGGGGACCTCGATGACTCCCGAGTATGTGCGATTTTTGCAGGAAGAGGTCCTGGAAAACAAGGCGCTCTTCGTTCCCACCTACGGAAACACCCTGATGGGGCTGGCGGTGAGTATTCCCGAGGAGCTGCAACAAGACGGATACAGCGTGACCTACTACGCTCCCCAGCCGCGCGCCGCATTGCGGATCGTGGATCCTGAAAACACCGAGGTGACGCGAGACTACGGTGACTACGGCCGGGTCGAGTTGACCACCCTGACGAAGGAATTTTTCATGCCTCGCTTCCTCGAGCGTGACGAGGCGATTCGGCGCCACCCGCACGACCGCTATCCGTGGGACGGAGTAGGCGACGTCCGGCCATTTGGCGCGATGACGAAGAAAGTGATCGAAGGGGTGTATTGATCGGGCGGCCGCATCGTAGAATCAGAAACGACATTCATGAGCCACGCTCCGCATATCCCGATTCTTCGCCAAGGGCGCGTCCATCGCAGCCTGGACGTGCAAACCGTCAATCGCCTCGGCGGCGATGAGGCGGCCGCCGAGATCAGCTTCGCCTGCGCCGACATGATCAAGTATGACCTGCTTCGCATGGAGCAGGCGAGAAGTGCCCTCAAGAAGTATCGCTCCGCTGATCTCGTCGAAATGACGAAGATGGCTGGCCGGTATTTCCTAGAGTCGGATCTTCCGATCGGGACCGATGGACAGATGCAGTCCCCAGAGGATTACGTGCTTTCCCTCGCAGCGACGAGCGGACTGCCCCACTCGCTGATCCGGATGAACATGAAGCGTCTCGGCGGCATTTTCGACGAGATCGACGTGATCTTTCGCGGACTGACGCGAGGCATGGACTGGGAGGTGCTCGACCGGGGGTATGGCGAACAGGGGGGCGCCCCGGTCAGTTTTTCGGCGACGACGAATGAGTTGGCGGTGATTCTTCCGAGCAACTCGCCCGCCGTGAATGCGCTGTGGATTCCGTCGATCGCGATGAAGGTGCCGGTGTTGTTGAAGCCGGGGCGAGAAGAGCCTTGGACGCCATGGCGGATCATACAGGCCTTCATCAAGGCGGGCTGTCCTCCCGAAGCGTTCAGCCTCTATCCGACTACGCACGACGGTTCGGGCGCCATCATTCGGCGTGCGGGCCGGGTTATGCTTTTCGGTGATGATTCGACCGTCAAGCAATACGAAAACGACGAACGCGTCGAAGTTCACGGCACCGGCTACTCCAAGTTTCTCATTGGAGAAGACGAGATCGACAACTGGGAGAAGTATGTCGACACGATCGTCGAGTCGGTTTCCGCCAATTCGGGACGGAGCTGCATCTGCACCTCGACGATCGTCGTGCCCCGTCACGGGGATGCGATCGCTCACGCGGTGGCGAAGCGTGTCGCGGAAATCCGTCCTCTTTCCCAGGACGATTCCGAGGCGAAGCTGTCCGGATTCGCCAACCCCAAGTTCGCCGAGTGGATCAACGATGCGGTCGCGTCGGGGCTCGATGCGGGTGGGGCGGAGGATGTGACGGCACACTACCGCGAGGGGGAGCGCTTCCAGGAGAGGGATGGGATGAACTACCTTCAGCCCACCATCGTGCGGGTGGATTCGTTCGACCAAGAGCTTGCGATTCGGGAATTCCTCTTCCCCTTCGCCAGCGTCGTGGAGTGTCCGCAGGCGGAGATGCTGGACAAAATCGGTCCGTCACTCGTCGTCACCGCGGTGACCCGGGACGTGGCGTGGGTCAATCAGCTTTTCGACTGCGCCCATATCGATCGGCTCAATATCGGGAATGTCCCCACGAACAGGATCAAGTGGGACCAGCCGCACGAGGGCAACCTCTTCGAGTTCCTGTATACGCGCCGGTCTTTCCAGATTGCGGAGATAGCGTGAGATCGTAGGGTCCCTCTCATGTCGGGTCATCCTCTCTCCGCCGCCGCGCTGTGCGACGGTTTCGACGTTCCGGACTTCGTCGTCAATTTCGATGCGATTCCGGGCGGAGGGGTGGTCTTCGGACCCGGTACCCTGGCGTCGATCGGTCACCGGGCGAGGGAGTTGGGTGCGACTCGCGCTCTCCTTGTCACCGACCCGGGAATCGCCCGATCCGGTCACAGCGAGAGATGCGTCGGGTACCTGCAGGAGGCCGGGGTGCAGACCTTCGTCTTCGACGGGGTTCACGAGAACCCGACCACGGTCGATGTGGGACGAACCGTGGCCTTTGCGGCTGACAAGGACGTGGACCTGATCGTGGGCATCGGCGGAGGGTCCAGCATGGACACGGCGAAGGGTTGCAATTTCCTCCTGACCAACGGGGGAGAAATGCGCGATTACTGGGGCGTGGGAAAGGCGACGAAGCCGATGCTTCCGCTGATTGCGGTTCCGACGACCTCGGGAACCGGCAGCGAATGCCAGAGTTTTGCCCTGATCGCCGACGACCACTCCCATGCGAAGATGGCCTGCGGCGATAAGAAGGCGGCTGCCGCCGTCGCGATCCTCGATCCCGAGTTGACCCTGACGCAGCCGCGCGCCGTGACCGCCCACACGGGCATCGATGCGATCGCGCATGCGCTCGAGACGGCGGTCTGCCGAAAGTGCAGCGATGTCTCGCTCGCCTACTCACGAGCGGCCTGGCAGCTTCTCGAGGGCGCGATGGAGCGGGTCCTGACGCATCCCGAGGATATCGAGGCGCGGGCCCGGATGCAACTGGGAGCGGCATTCGCGGGCACCGCGATAGAAAATTCGATGCTTGGAATCGCGCATTCGTGCGCCAACCCCCTGACGGCGCACTTTGATATCGTCCATGGCCAGGCCGTGGGAACAATGCTGCCGTGGGTGATCGGATTCAACCGGGCCGATGCGTCTGCGGCGGAGACATACGATTCCCTCTGGTCCAGTGGGCTCGAGAAGCGCGTTCGGGAACTGCTCCAGGCAGCAGAAATGGACCTGAGCGTGGGAGATTTGGGAGCGAACGACGAGAGCCTCGTCACCCTGGCGGAGGAAGCCGCCGGGCAGTGGACCGCGCAGTTCAATCCCGTTCCGGTCGAGGCGTCAGACCTCGCGGGACTCTACCAGAGTGCCTGGTAGTCGGCAGGACGAGATCCTCCCCGGGGCGCGCTGAGCCCGCGGGACGACGGTGCGAAATCACGTGCCGCGAAGGCCTTCGACTGTAACGGTCGAAGGCAAGTTTCTTTAGAAAACTTAACTTTTCGCCTTGCCTAAAGGTATTGGTAAATAGTATAATAAAGCCTAAATGCTTTTCTTTTTTATGAAAATTATAGGTGAGAAAAGCACCGGATCCGCGAACCGCCTTGATTTCGAATCGAAGACCGAGCCGAGACTATGATTATCCCCATCAAGCCGTGGTTGGAGAGAGAAGGGGAGGCTGGAATGATTCCGTCGGATGAAGGTCCGTTCTCGGGCGGTATTGTCCTTTCCTCCGGGACCGAGTGGGAAGTGGCGGGTCCGGAAGTTCGTGCGCACTCCCTGGGCGCTTCGCTGTGGCCGGTTGCTGACAGAACCATGGATTTTTACCATCAGCCCGTATTGAGTGAAGAGGTCTACCGGGCCATGCGCCCGGTTCGGGGCAAGCAGATCTTCGATGGCACCCTCGGAGGAGGCGGGCATGCGGAGTTGCTGCTCCGTCACGGGGCGCATGTCATCGGGTGTGATCGCGATGGTGACGCCCTCCAGCATGCGTCGCGTCGCTTGGATCGTTATGGGGACTGCTTTCTCCCGGTTCGCGGCAATTTCTCCGAGATCGATCGTCTCCTCGCCGATCATGCGATCGATTCCGTCGATGGAATCCTTCTCGATCTCGGTGTCTCTTCAAGGCAGCTCGACGAGCCGTCGCGGGGGTTCTCCTTTCGCGAGGATGGGCCGCTCGATATGCGGATGGATCAGCGGCAGGAGAGGTCGGCCCGCGATATCGTGAACGAGGCGGGCGAGGAGGAGTTGGCGGACATTTTCTATCGATATGGTGAGGAAAGGGCGTCGCGCCGCATCGCTCGCGAGATCGTTCGTGAGCGCGAGAGGAAAGTGATCGCCACGACCGCGCATCTCGCGGAGGTGATCGCGAGGGTGCTCCCTCGTTCGGGGGCGCGGCACCCGGCCACCCGGTCGTTCCAGGGGTTGCGTATCGCGGTGAACGAGGAGTTGGCCCATCTCGAGGTGGGGCTGGAGAAGGCGGTCGGGGCGCTCGCGGAGGGTGGGGTGTTGGCCGTGATCACCTTTCATTCTCTCGAGGATCGGATCGTGAAACATTTTCTCCGGGAACGCTCCCAAAAGATGATCGACCGGCCCGAGTGGCCCGAGCCGCGTCCGAATCCCGATTACAGTCTGGCCCTGCGGAATCGTAAGGCGGTCGCTCCGACGGAGGAGGAAATCAGTCACAATCCGCGCGCACGGAGCGCGAAATTGCGGGTGGCGGTGAAGATGTAGGAGGAAGGGTATGCAGAAGAAGAATCGCTATCGCAACCGGGTCCGGTTCATGACCGTGTTTCGGATCCTCTTTCTGGGGCTTTTTGCTGCCGTCGCGGGCGTCACCTTCGTGGCGCTGCGAAATGAGCACGTCACGAGGGGCCACGAGATTGTCGCCGCCGAGAAGAGGATTGCCGATCTGCGCCAGGAGTCGGAGATGTGGGAGTTGCGCATCGCGGGCGTGCATGACCGCATCGATCTGCGACGGCGGCTTCGCTGGATGAAGAGCGATCTCCAGGAGATCGAGCCGGGGCGCGTGATGCGCATCGTGCCGGAGGAAGGCTACTCGTCTCCCGTGGTCGGGGTGTTTTAACCGTATACAACGAACGTGGACGGGAGAATCAAGACGCGACTGGTCGGGGCGTGCGCCTTCCTGCTGATTCTGCTCTGCCTCCTCAGTGGGCGGCTCGTCTGGATCGAGATGGTCAAGGGCGGGGCCCTGGCGACCGAGGCGCGTGCGCATTATGAGTACGAAATGGTGCTGCCCGCGAAGCGCGGGAGGATCTTCGATGGCAATGGGGATCTCCTGGCGCGCAATCAAACTGTCTACACCCTCAAGGTGGACTGTCATCATCTCCGGGATCTCGGTCTTGCCTGCATTGGGTTGGCTCGCAAGGAGGGGGTGAGTGCCCAGGCGATTCGGCGCAAGTATCTGCCCGCGGAGATCCGTAGTGTGTATCGGGGGCATGTTGTCGAGTGTCTCTCGGCGCCCCTGCGGATCCCGAAGCACACCTTTGGTCGAGAGCTGAACAGCAAGGAGACCGGGGAAATCATCCTCGCGAAGCAATTGGAAGAGGACTTTGCCCGCCAGATTGAAGTTCTCCTCGAAGAGAATTCACTCGGTGGTCTCTACCTGGAAAGGGGCCAGCGGCGATACTACCCGAGTCCCCGCTCGCTGACCCACGTGATCGGCTACGTCAATGCGGAGAACGAGGGGATGGAGGGGGTCGAAAAGGTGTTCGATGACGAAATGCGGGGTAGGCCGGGGATTCGCTACTGCGAGCGCGACCGCCGGCGCAGAGAACTTCGGGCCTACCGGGGAAAGCATGTGGAGCCGGTCCCGGGAAACGATGTTCACCTCACCATCGACATGGCGCTGCAGTACCACGTCGAGTCCGCTCTCGACGGCGTGATGGAGGCCTTCGGTCCCGAGAAGGTTTCTTCCGTCTGGCTGCGTCCCCGGACGGGGGAGGTCGTAGCAATGGCGAGCCGTCCCCACTTCGACCTCGACAGCCGCGAGGGGAACCGGAGGAATATCGCCATCAGTGATCTCTATCAGCCGGGGTCGACTTTCAAGATCGTGGCCTTCGGTGGAGCCTTCGACCGTGGGCTGATCCTTCCGTCGACACCGGTGGATTGCCACATGGGGCTCTACAATCTCGAAGGGTTCGAATTGAAGGATCACCACGACTACGGGGTCATCCCGGCGGAGAAGGCGTTTGCGAAGTCTTCGAACATCGGCGCCTATCTGGTCGCGCGGCCGTTGAATCCGCACGTGTTTCACTACTACATGCGGCAATTCGGATTCGGTGAGGCGAGTGGTATCGAGCTGACCGCCGAAAATGACGGAACCGTCTATCCGGTGAGTGAGTGGACGACCACTTCGTTCTCGAGTGCCGTGATGGGATACGAGGTGGCCGTGACGCCGCTCCAGATGGCGGCGGCCTGTGGGATCATCGCAAACGATGGGATCTATCAGGCGCCCACGGTGGTCAAGAAGGTGGTGGATCACGAAGGAATCGAGAGGGACCTGGGAGAGGCGCGTGTCACGCGGCGGGTGATCAGCGAGCGGGCGGCGCGACAGGTGAAGAGATGCATGGTCGCGGTTCTGGAAGAGGGAGGGACGGGGACGAAGGCGGCGATCCCCGGCTACACGATCGCGGGAAAGACGGGAACCGCCCGCAAGCACGTCGTCAACGTGGGTTATGTCTCGGGGCGCTACGTCGTTTCCTTCATGGGCTTTTTTCCCGCCGATGATCCCGAGTTGGTGGGAATCGTGATGATTGACGATCCGAGAGCCGACGGGATTCACCTCTATGGGGGAACCATCGCCGCACCAGTGTTTCGCGAGATCGCGGAAAAGGCGATCCGGCTCTACGGAATGGAACCCGACAAACCGGAAGAGCTGCTTCCGGAGGCGGACCAAACCGAGGAGCGGGATTCGCCGCCGGATCTGTCCCTGCGTGCCAGCACGAGAGAGGGGGTGACCACGCCATGAGATTGAGTGATCTGATCGAGGGCCTCTCCGTCGTTGCGGTGACGGGAGACACCTCCCGAGAGGTGTCGGGGATCCATTTCGACTCCCGGCTCGTTGAGCCCGGCGGAGTATTTTTCGCCCTGGAGGGCGTTTCTGCGGATGGGCGCGACTTCATTCCCCAGGCGCTGGAGCGCGGGGCGGCGGCGATCGTCGCGAAACAGGCCTACGGGGCCGATACCGATGCCGTGTGGATCGAGGTGCCGGATGCCAGGGAGGCGATGGGCCGTTCGGCGGCGAACTGGTGGGGGAATCCGACGCGCGACCTGCCCGTGATCGGCATCACGGGTACGAACGGGAAGACCACCACGGCCCTGATCGCCCACCACCTGCTCGAGAGCTCACTCTTCCGTGCGGGCCTGGTCGGGACGATCGAATATCGTGTCGGCGACGAGGTGAGGGCTGCTCCGCACACCACGCCGGAGGCGCCGGATCTCCAGGCCCTGTTTCGCGAGATGGTCGATGCGGGATGCCGGGCCGCTGTCATGGAAGTTTCCTCCCACGGGTTGGTCCAGCATCGTACGACGGGGGTCCGGTTCGACGTCGGGGTATTCACCAACCTCAGCCAGGACCACCTCGACTACCACGG
>Ga0180430_10001821_pt1 | contig 20164 bp, 16 predicted proteins | sample SS_ome_9_FD_132999 | JGI IMG/M metagenome (GOLD analysis project Ga0180430, IMG submission 132999) | Hypersaline lake sediment archaeal communities from the Salton Sea, California, USA - SS_1_S_2 metaG | ecosystem: Environmental > Aquatic > Non-marine Saline and Alkaline > Hypersaline >... | reverse complement strand
CGCAGCTACGAGGATTGCGGAAGCGTGTAGGCCTGAGCGTGAGCGAGGGCAGGCGGGTCATCGACGAGTTCCGAACACTCCTGGCAGCGCGGCCCGCGGCGTCACCGCCGCAGCTACGAGGATGGCGGAAGCGTGTAGGCCCGAGCGTGAGCGAGGGCAGGCGAGTCCGACAGGGAAAACCGGTTCGAACCCAGGTGATTGCCGAAAACGCCCGAACTACGATCCCGGCGCAATGGCGCACGCCGAAGAGTCTTTCCGGTGGGCACGGCATCTCGTAATCTCCCCACATGATCTCGCATCCCGCCTCGGCCTTTTTCGCCGCCTGCCGCCTTCTCCCCTGTCTCCTGCTCGTGGTCATTCCGCTGCGAGCCCTCTCGCAGGACGAGGCCATCAGCCCAAAGCAGACGATCAACCTCCTCGACGTCACGGATCCATCCGACCTCGTCGTCCATCTCAACGAGAAGGCATCGCTCACGACGGAACAGGACGAGATCTGGTATTTCGACGAAAATGGTCACCTGCGGGTGAGCGGACTCGGCATGGGATACATCCGGACACGGCAGGCCTGGCGCGACTACCATCTCGTGATCGAATACCAGTGGGGTGAACGCACCCACGCCACCCGGAGCGACCGGGCCCGCGACTGCGGCCTACTCATCCACAGCTATGGCGACGACGGTGCCTACGGCGGAACCTGGATGAACTGCATCGAGGCCCAGCTGATCGAAGGCGGATCGGGTGACATCCTCGTGCTCGCCGCAAAGGACGACAACGGCGACATCGGCCCGACCCGGATCACGGCCGAAGTGACGCGGGATCGCGACGATGAGCCGGTCTGGACTCCCGGCGGTGAGACCGAGACCTTTCCCCCCGACGGAAAAACGATGGGGCGCGTGAATTGGAAAGACCGCGATCCCGACTGGACCGACGTCCGGGGCTATCGCGGGGCGAACGACATCGAGAACCCGGTCGGCGAGTGGAACCGGATGGAGGTCATCTGCGACGGCGACCGGATCACAATCTTCCTCAACGGGGTCAAGGTGAACGAGGTCACCGGTTGCCACCCGTCGGAAGGATTCATCGGACTGCAGTCCGAATACGCGGAGTGCCGCATCCGCCGACTCGAACTCCATCCCCTCGGCACCTTCGACGTGGCCTGGGATCCCGAGGAGCGCGCCACCGACATGGGCTACTCCATCACCGGCGAGAGCATCCTGCCCCGCCGCTTTCCGCTCTCGGCCGAGGAGTCCGCCGCGCTCTGGGAAATCGACGGACCCTTCGATCTCCAACTCGTCGCAAACGAGCCCCTGACCTGCGATCCGGTGGACGTCTGCTGGGACGAGAAAGGACGGCTCTTCGTCGCCGAAATGGGCGACTATCCCCTGCCCGCCGACGACACGGGCTACCTGTCGCGAATCCGCCTCCTCACCGACGAGGACGGCGACGGTCGCATGGACAGGGCCGTCACCTGGGCGAATGATCTCGACCACGTCCAGGGTCTCCTTCCTCACGAGAACGGCATCCTGGCGACCACCCGCACCGCGATTCTCTTCCTCGCCGACACCGACGGCGACGACGTGGCCGACGAGCGAACCGTCCTTTTCCGCAGCAACGAACCCCGGCACAACCAGCTCCAGGTCTCTTCCCCACGGCGCGGAGTCGACAACGCGATCTACCTCAACAACGGCCTCGACGGAAAAGAGATCTACCCCGAGGGCGCCGAGGACGCGGTGCTCGACTTCACCCGTCAAAACCTGCGCTACCATCCCGCCTCGGGTGCGCTCGAAACCATCTCGGGCCGGGGCCAATACGGCGGCTCGCTCGACGATTTCGACCGGCACTTTTTCTGCACCAACCGGAATCCGGCGATCTTCGGGGTGATGCCCCTCGCGGCGGTGAAACGCAACCCCACCGCCCGCATCCTCACCGGCTACGAGGACATCCAGGCGCCGGGCGCGCCCGTCTGGCCGGTCGCGCTCAGTCACACGACGTCGGCCGCGCACGCCGGCACGCACACCGCGGCCTGCGGTCTCGGTGTTTACCGAGGGGGACTCATCTCCGAAATGACCGGAAATCTTTTCGTCTGCGATCCCACCGCGCAGCTGGTCACGCGAAGCGAGCTCGTACCGCACGGCGCGACGTTCGTGGCCGAGCGAATCGGGGAGAAGCGGGACTTTCTCGCCTCCGGCGACGAGTGGACCCGGCCCGTCAATGTTCGCAATGGTCCCGATGGTGCCCTCTACGTGGTCGACATGTACAGGCGTTTCATCGATCACTCCCGCTTCTTCCCGGAAGACTTTTCGGAAAGTCACTACATGCGCGCCGGCCTCGACCAGGGGAGAATCTGGCGCCTCGTCCCGAAAGGCGCTTCCGCTCCCACGATCGATCCCCTTCCCCAAACCGTCGCGGGGCTCGTGTCGGAACTGTCCAGTCCCCACGGATGGAGGCGAACCAACGCCCAGCGGATTCTCGTCGAGCGGAAGATGACCGAAGCGGAGCCGGCAATCCGGTCTCTGCTGCACAAACACGAGACGCCGAAGGCGCAGGCCCATGCCTTCGGAACGCTCGCCGGGCTCGGCCTGCTGACACCGGAGGACGTCATGCTCGCCCTCGGTGCATCGGAGAGCGGCGTCGTCGAAGTCGCCCTGTCCTGGTCCGCCCGCGACTTCTTCGCCGACGAAGCCGTTCGTCGCGAGGTCCGTTCTCTGACCGCGGATCCACGCCCGCGCGTCCGTTTTCTCGCCATCTCCCTGTTTCCCGGCGAGGCGATCGAGCGCTCCGCCGAAGAACTCGCCTCCCTCCTCGCCGCCTCTCCCGGCGACACCTGGCTTCGCCGGGCGATCATGAGCGCCCACGGCAGCGAAGCCGGTCCCATCCTCGCCCACCTGCTCCAATCGGGATCCGTCACCACCAAGGCATCGGATGCCGCCACCGCCCTTCTCACCGATCTCGCTTCGCTGGCTGCGGCCAACGGAGATCTCGCCGGTCTGTCCTCCGTCGCGGATGCGCTGACGGGAGATCCGTCGTGGTGGCACTTCGCGGTGGTGACAGGGTGGTCGGAAGGGCAGAGGCGCAGTTCACTGCCGCAGAAGTCCCTCGCGGCCTTCATCGCCTCGCCGCCCGAGGATTTCACCGCGGACGCCTCGGCCGTAGCCCGTGTCCTCGACGAGGCCGCCGCCATGGCAACCGACCGCGAGCGGTCTGCCGCGAGCCGGATCGCCGCCCTGCCCCTCGTGGCCCAAGGAGGATTCGACACCACCCTTCCGATTGTCGAAAAACTGATCGACCCCGCCGAGCCCGCCGCGATCCAGGAAGCCGCCTGCCGGACCCTCTCACGCTTCGACCGCGTCGCCGTGGCCGAGTTCTTCTTCGCCCGTTGGAATTCCCTCCCGCCCGCGGCCCTTCGCGAAGCCCTCGCCCTGATCACCGGGAGCACCAAGTCGGGCCTTCTTCTCATGAAAAAGATGGAGGCTGGCGACATCTCTAAGTCCCTGATGCCACCCATGACGCGCTGGAGCTACGGCCGTTCCAGCAACGAGGAAATCAAGACCCTGGCGCAAGAACTGTTTGGGGAGGCCTCGAGTGACCGCGCCGCCGTGATCAACGACTACCGGGAGGCACTGGGTTCTCGCGAGGGAGACGCCGACAAGGGAAAGGCCGTCTTCGCCCAGGCCGCCTGCATCACGTGTCACCAAATGGGCGAAGCGGGAGTCGACGTCGGCCCCTCGCTCGCCGATGTCCGGATGAAGCCCGCCGAGGCTCTCCTCACCGATATCCTCGATCCCAATCGCGCGGTCGAAGACCGCTGGGTGTCGGCCATTCTCGAGAAAAAGGACGGGGCCACCCTGAGCGGTCTGGTCGCCGGCGATGACGACACCGGGGTCACTCTCCGCGTGCCCGGCGGGGCGGAAACCTTCGTTCCCCGAGGCGAGATCGCCACCTTTCGGACCACCGGGCTCTCCCTCATGCCGGTCGGCCTCGAGGGCGCGATCTCGAAGGACGACATGATCGACCTCCTCGCCTACCTGCGAAAGCGATAGGCTTCACCCCCTTTTCAACGCTTCACCCAACTCACACTTGCGGCTCGGGGAGGATCGCGAGATCTTCCGCAGATTTGCTTGAGGAAACACCATGGCCGACGTCACGATCTATCACTACGCCCACTGAGGCTCCTCGAAGAATGCCTTGGCGGTCGCCGAGGAACTGGGAGTCGATCACGAGGTCATCCTCTACATCAAGCAGCCGCCCGGACGCGAGGAACTGGAGAAGATCGTCGCCGGGTTGGAGGACCCGGTCGAGGACCTCGTGCGCAAGGACTCCAAGTTCAAGAAGCTCGAACTCGATCCCGACGACTTCGTCGGCAATCCCGAGGCGGTGATCGCCATCCTGCTCGAGCACAAACAACTCCTCCAGCGCCCCGTGATCGAGAAGGGCGCCCGAGCCATCATCGGACGCCCCAAGGCGCGGATCGTGGAATTCCTTTCCTGATCAGCCCTTCGGCTGAGCCTTGCCTTTTGCCTTGGCCTTAGCCTTCCCCTTGCCCATCGGCCGGCTCGTCCGGGGCTTCTCGATCTTCTCGGCGCCCTTGACCTTCGCCGGGTCGAATGCCGCGGGTTCGGTCACGGGGAGGGTCTTCAATTGCACGTCCTTGATCTCGAGACGATGGGCGTTCCCGCTGTGGAGCTGGATCGCGACCAATCCGGAGAGGGCGCGCTTCTCCTCGTCGTAGTCCCACATCTGCGAGGTGATCTCGCCATTGACCTTGTGCACGAGATGATTGCCCCGGGCCACCACCGTGAACTCGGTCCACTCGGTCAGGTCGGCGGCGACCGGCTCGTGCTCGGAAACCAGCCAGCGCTCTCCCTCGGGATCGACCAGGATGTTCCTGCCGTTGAGACCGAAGATTCCGCGTCCCCGCTCCTCGTAGGTCATCCCCATGTGCTCGATCGCCGGGTGGACGTCGTGCTGATAGCCGGTGATCGCCCACTCGCCCCGCTCGGGAAGCGGCCGGCTCCGGTACTGAATTCCCGAGTTGTTGTCGCCCTCGATCCGCACCGTGGCCCGCAATTCGAAATCCTCGACCGTTCCGTCGCGCCAGATGAGGAAGGTGTTGTGCGGGAAATGCTCGCGTCCCTCGCAGGTTCCGACGATGACCCCATCCTCAACGGTCCAGAGTTTGGGATCGCCGTCCCAGCCGGAGAGGTCCTGTCCGTTGAAGAGGGAAATGAAGTCCCCCTCCTCGGCCTGGGCAAGGAAGGGCGTGACGAGGGAAAGGGCGAACAACACGGGGACGACTCGACGTTTCATGTCCGACCTTTCTAGCCGAGTCGCATCCACTTCGCCACGAAAATCAGTTCCCTTCCGTGAGCTTCGCGATCAGGAAGGCAGTGGGCGAATCCCACTTCACCCCGCGGGCCCCGGGGTAGGAAAGGACGCACTCCACCGCGAGCTCCCGGCACCGCTCGAGAAGCAGCTGGCCGAAATTCGCACTGTGGGTGGGATCGCGCTGAGGCTTCCCGGGATCGGGAGCGCCTCCGTAGCGGAGAAAGACCGGCGGATCATCCGGCGTCACGAGGGAGTAGGGCGAATACTCCTCGATCCAGGGCAGGATCTCGTCCCGTGCGGCGTGGAAGGCGTCGAATCGGCCCAACCCGAAAGCGTGTCCCCCGTAGCGACTGTTCGGCATCCACTTTCGCATCTGGTGCGGATCGAGCGTGGTCTGGGCTCCGGTCACCGCCGCGCAATGGATCCGGCTCGATTCGCGCAGGACGGCGTCATCGGCATCCGGATCGGCGAGATCATCGCGAAAGGCGAGCCACAGGCTCGAGCACGCTCCGGCCGAACCGCCCGCCGCGCCGATCCGTTCCCCGTCGATGTTCCACTCGTCCGCGTGGGCCCGAAGAAACTGGATCGACCGCGCCGCGTCGTGCAGCGGAGCCTTCACCGGAGGCTCGATCCCCTGTTCCCGCGCCATCGGAATGAGCCGGTAGTTGATCGCCGCCACGGAGATCCCCGCCTCGAGCAAGGCGTCGACATCGACGAAACGATTGACCCTCTCCTTGCTGCCGCCGTTCCATCCTCCTCCGTGGATCACGACGACGAGTGGCGTGGTTTCATCCGATTCCACCAGCCAGAGATCGAGCACGTTCCGCTCGTGGGGTCCGTACGTCACGCCCGCCACAGTGGGTGCCGGCACGGAGGCATCGTAGGCCGGCTCACTTGGCTCGGCCTTGGCCCGCTTGGCCTTCGCCTTTCCCTTTTGATCCGGACCCGCCATCACGGAGAGGGCGGCGAGACACAGGCACAGGATGATTCCGAACGACTTCATGCTTCTTCGATAATCAGGTTTCGCCTCGCTGTCGATCGAGAAGAATCAGCGTTCCTTCACCGCTATCTCCGACCGAAACGCCTCGCGTTCGCGATTGAGCGCATCGGACTGCTCGGCCACCCAGGACCGGAACCGGTTCACCATCTCGCTCCCCTCGTGATCGCCGATGAGATTCCGGGTCTCCCCGGGATCCGCTTCCAGGTCGAAGAGCATCTCGAACTCCGGCTCCTTCCCGGAGAAATCGACGTGGGATTCGTCGTAGCGGCCCGCCTTCCCGTCGAACATCCGGATGTACTTCCACTTTCCCTCGCGAATGCCCTCCTGGAAGGGCGTGTCCCGCCCGGTGTAGAGGCTCTCGAGGAAGAGGCGCTCCCGCCACTCGACTTCCTCCCCGTGCACCAGAGGACGCAGGCTTTTCCCGGCCATGAACGGGAGCGCTTCGACGCCCGCATAGTCGAGGAAGGTCGCCGGGAAATCGAGGCTCGATACCAGAGCGTCGACCTCGCGCCCCCTTTTCTCCTCCGGTAGCGAGGGGTCGTGCACGAAGCACGGAATCTTCGACGCCAAGTCGTAGAGGAGCGACTTTCCGCCCATGGCGTGCTCGCCCATGAGGAGACCGTGGTCGCTCCCGTAGACGATCACGGTGTTCTCGTCCAATCCCCGCTCCCGCAGACCGTCGAGGAAACCCCCGATCACGTGGTCGAGCCCGGAGATCGTCTGGTAGTAGCGCACGTGGTGCTCGAGGCAGGTCGGGATGGTATAGGAATACGGATAGGTCTGCGTGCGGCGTCCCTTGTCCTGGTCCATGATGAACTGCGGAATGAAGCGGTAGGGATCGGTCCCGGTCTCCTCCGGGATCCGGATGTCGAGATCGCGGTAGAGGGAGTCGTAGAAAGCCGATCCCCGCAGGGCCGGATTATCGTTCGCGGGACGCGTCATCTTCCGCCAGTCCTCGTAGTCCGCATACATGCTCGTTGTCTGCGACCCGTGGGGCACGTTGAAACTGACCGAGAGGCAGAAGGGCCGGTCCCCGGGGAGCTGCTCGAGGAACTCGTTCATCGCCTCGCCCATGATCGGGGTGATCACATCGTTCTCGGCCCGGTGGTAGGGGCGCGTGCTCTCCGCATTCGTGGTCTTGGGGAGGAACCGCGTCCACCCATCGTGGCCCCACCAGTAATCGAACTTCTCCCCCGCATTCCCGCGAAAGGTGTAGTACTCAACGCCGAATTTCCCGACGAAGCCGGTGTGGTAGCCCGCCTCTCGAAGCAGGGCCGGATAGCTCCGGCTCCACTGTTCCTCGGTGAGTTCGTAGGCAGAGGTGAACCCGATTCCGTGGACTCGCTCGTGCATCCCGGTGAGCACGGAAACCCGGCTCGGCGCGCAGACCGGCTCTGCCGTGTAGCAATTTGTGAAACGCACCGACTCCCCGAGCAGTTCATCGACGTGTGGCGTCTCCACGAAGGGATGCCCCATCGCGCCGAAGGTGTTGTCCCGCTGGTCGTCGGTGAAGAGAAACACGAGGTTGGGACGGTCGTTCGCCTTCGCCGGCAAATCGCCGGAGAGAACGGCAAGGACAACGAGAAGTGGAATCAGGCGGATCATCATGGTTCGAGATCCTCTCGCACCCGCGCTGTCGGCGTCAATGCTCGTTCGCCCCTTCTGATCACGCCTTGCCTCATTCGCTCATTCCCTGTCACAATCCGCCCGGCTCCGTGCCAACCAGCTCGACCACCACCCGGAACACCTACCCATGAAATTTGCGCACCTCGCTCTTGCCCTCCTCCTCCTCCACGGAATCGCCCCGCTCCACTCGCAGACGGTCAAGGACCGCGAGGGTGCGGTCCGCGGTGACGCCGAGCGCATGGAGTCCGAGGACGAATGGATCTACAACAACCTGCCATCGGCATTCGCGGAGGCAAAGCAGTCGGGCAAGCCGCTCATGGTCGTACTGCGCTGCGTCCCTTGCCTCGGTTGTCTCGGCATCGACACGGAAGTGCTGATGGAGAACCGCGATCTCGCGCCCCTGATGGATCAGTTCGTCCGCGTCAGGGTGATCAACGCCAACTCCCTCGACCTCTCCCTTTTCCAGTTCGACTTCGACCTCTCGTTTTCGGTCCTCTTCTTCGATGGCGAGGGCAACATCTACGGACGCTTCGGATCGTGGGAACACCAGGAGGACTCGCAGAACCGCGCCACCGCCGGTCTGCGGCTCGCTCTCGAGCGGGTTCTCCAGCTGCATGAGCACCGGGAGACGCGCCTCGCCTCCCTGGCCGGAAAGAAGGGAGATCCGATGCCCTGGCCCACTCCCGTCGACATGCCCGCCTTCCAGGGGAAATACCGGCCCGAGCTCGACTGGAACGGCAACGTGGTGAAGAGCTGCGTCCATTGCCACCAGGTCGGGGACGCGATCCGCCTGCACTACCGGGACCGCGGGCAGGACATTCCCCTGAAGTGGATTCTCCCCTAACCCGCTCCCGAAACGGCGGGACTGACCTTCCGCGAGGATCCCGCACTGGAAGTGGATGGCGTCGCGCCAGGTTCGCCCGCGGAGGCGGCCGGATTCCAGCGGGGAGACGATCTCCTCTTTCTCGCCGGCCAACCGATCGTTTCCGTCGCCGATGTCAGCTGGATCCTGCATCACGCGGAGACGAACGACAACCTCGAGGCGGTCGTGACGCGGAACGGACAGCGGGAAACCCTGGATCTCCGACTCGAAGACGGGTGGCGCCGCCACTCCGACATCTCGCGACGTGTCGGGACGTGGCCGATGCGAGCGATGGCCTTCGGGGGAATGAAACTCGAGGAACTCGATGAATCCAAGAGGCGCCGCCTCGGGATCGATCCGGACAAGCTCGCCCTCGAGGCGGTGCACGTCGGTCGCTACAACAAGCATGCCGCGGCTCGCAAAGCCGGATTCCGCGAGGGCGACGTGATCGTGTCCGTTGGGGGAAACGATGCGCGACTGACCGAGTCCCAGCTCCTCACGCGAAACATCGAGAACCATCGCCCCGGCGAGACCATCCCCACGCAGGTCCTGCGCAGTGGAAAACGCATCGAGCTAGCGATGCCGGTGCAGTAGGTGCCGGCTGCCGCGCAATTTCACTTGATGGGCACACGCCCATGGAGGCACCGCATCGATCGGTCTTCCCCCTCGAAGAGGGATGTTTTCCAACTTGAGAATGGCGGTATTCCCGGCACCATCCCTTTGCGTCACGCAACTGGATGCGCTCCCCCGCGCGGCACCATCCCGGAGCCATGAATATCTCTCACGAGCCGAGTCAGGATCAGGAAACCCGCGAGCCGCTCCCCGAGGGTGGAAAAGCGCCCGATCAAAGCGCGGTCGAATAGGGTTGGGCGGATTCGCTGACTACAGATCACGCGGCGACACCCTTCAGGCGTCGAATCCGATCCACCACCGGTGGATGGCTGTAGTTGAGAAAGACGTAGAACGGATGCGGGGTGAGGTTGCTGAGATTGTCCCGGCTCAGTTTTCGCAGGGCTTCCGCCAACGCTCCCGGTTCGCCCGTCGCATCCGCCGCGAAGTTGTCGGCCTCGAACTCGTGCTTGCGGCTGAGCACGTTGCCGAGAACGGAGAGCAGGTCGTTCACGGGCTGGATCAGGATACCGAACAGGACGAGGCTGACGTAGACGGAGGTTTCTCCCACGCCGAACGCATCGAAGAGCCCCCGATTCTCGAGCATGAGTCCGAGGAGGAAGAACAGCATTCCCGTCGTCACGATGCTCAGGACGATCGACTTGACGATGTGGCGCTTCTTGAAGTGACCGATCTCGTGAGCCAGCACCCCGACCAGTTCCGGCGTCGTGTGATTCTCCACCAGGGTGTCGAAGAGGGCGATTCGCTTGTTCTTTCCCCACCCCGTGAAGAAGGCGTTCGCCTTGCTCGACCGCTTCGATCCATCCATCACGCAGACCTCGCGAAGCGGGAAGGCGCACTTGTCCGCCATCGCGTGGATCTCGTCCTTCAACTCCCCTTCCTCCAGGGGCGTGAACTTGTTGAACAGGGGCAGGATCCATGTCGGAGCGACATAGGCGAGAGCGAGAGAGAAAACGGTCACCAGTCCCCAGCCCCACAGCCAGGCAAACGGGACTTGGGCGAAGAGCCACAGCAGCGCCGCAAGCAGGGGCAACCCGAGAACCGCCGACAGGATCAGCCCCTTGAAGAAGTCCGCCACGAAGGTCCCGGGCGTCGTCCTATTGAACCCGAATCGTTCTTCCAGGACGAAAGTGTCGTAGACGTCGAAGGGGAGACCGGCGATCTGCAGGGCCAGCGCGAGCGTTGCGATATAAACGATCCCATGGGGGATGTCCCCCCACCCCAGGCCGCGAACCACCTCGTCGAGCCAGCCGAACCCTCCCAGCCACCAGAAGGCCAGCAGAAGAACGAGGGAGAAAAACGACTCGCCGATCCCGATGTTCGCCCGTGCTCGCGTGTAGTCGCGAGAGCGCTCGCCTTCTTCCTCGGAGAGCATCTCGCGAAACTCCTCCGGCATGGGGGTCCCCAGCGACTTGAGATTGAGAAGGGTCGCGATGAAATCGACCTTCCAGAGAAGGACCAACAGCACCGAGATCGCCACGAACCACTCGTTGACTTGCATACGAGCGCTGACGTTCGGCGCGGTCGCGAAAGCGATCAACGCAAAATTGGGGCGAAGAGCGCCGCGGTGCGAGGAATCGGGGATTCGTGAACCGCCCGTGCCGCCAGACGGGCCGTCCGGAGCCCGGCCCCTACCGGTGAGGATCGCCGGTTTTCTGCGTGCGTAACGGCTCCGGCATCTCTCACCCCTGCCCCTTGCCGGACTGCTCTTCCGCCACGATCCGCCGGGCCTCCTCGGCCGCCTTCTCGAGTTCCCGGTCGAGTTCCCGCATTCGCTTCCGGTGATCCCGCCGCACCCGGAACAGATCGTAGACCGCGAGAATGAGCACGAAACTCGCGAGCAGGAAGCAGGACATCCAGTAGAGCACGAAGGCGATCGGACGAGTGGTCAACCAATCGCCGAAAAACACGGCTCCGCAGAAGACACAAACCAGGCAGAACAAGGTCGTGCCGAAAAGCAGGTTGCGTCGGTAGTCGCGATTGCGCAGGAGAACCCATCCTGTCGCCACGCCGAGTGCGATGCGGTCCGTGCCTCTGGGCGGTTCGTCGCTCACCGGAGCAGGGAAACACATGGCGCGGCACGCGCGAAGCATTTTCCCCGCCTTTTCGCGCCTGTAACAGAGACGCATGACCGAGTTTTCGCTTTCGTAACGTCAGCCACCGGAGCACACTGCCGGATCCAGATGAGCACGACGATCACGCGGGAAATCGAGAAATTCATGGAAGGGGTTCGCAAGCGCAACCCCCACGAGTCGGAATTTCACCAGGCCGTCGAGGAGGTTGTCCAGTCGGTCTACCCCTGGTATCGCGACCACGAGAAGTATCATCGTGCACAAATCCTCGAGCGCCTCACCGAACCCGACCGAATCGTCATCTTCCGGGTCTCGTGGGAGACCGATGACGGAGAAATCCGGGCCAACCGCGCCTGGAGAGTGCAGTTCAGCCATGCCCTCGGACCCTACAAGGGAGGGCTTCGGTTTCACCCTTCCGTTTCGCAGAGCGTGCTCAAGTTCCTCGGATTCGAGCAGATCTTCAAGAACAGCCTGACCGGACTCCCGATGGGCGGTGCCAAGGGTGGCTCCAACTTCAATCCCAAGGGAAAGAGCGAGCGCGAGGTAATGCGGTTCTGCCAGTCGCTCATGACCGAGTTGCACCGTCACATCGGCGAAGACGTCGATGTTCCCGCCGGTGACATCGGGGTCGGATCACGGGAGATCAGCTATCTTTTCGGACAATACATGCGCCTGGAGAACCGGTGGACCGGAGTGCTCACCGGGAAGGGCTGTTCCTTCGGCGGCAGCGCGGTACGGACCGAGGCGACCGGCTATGGTTGCGTCTACTTCTGCGAGCACATGCTGAATCACCACGGCCACCAGATCGAAGGCAAGCGAATCGCTCTCAGTGGAAGCGGCAACGTCGCGATCTATGCCGCCGAGAAGTCGCTGCAGAAAGGGGCCCGCGTCGTTTCACTCAGTGATTCCGGCGGAACCGTCGTCATCCCCGGGGGGCTCGATGCCGAAATGCTCGACTACGTGAAAGACCTCAAGGAGGTGCGGCGGGGACGCATCTCCGAATTGGCGAACGAGTATACCGGTGTCGACTACCGCGAGGGTGCGAGGCCGTGGGGCATCCCCTGCGACGTGGCGATGCCCTGCGCGACGCAAAACGAACTGGACTCCGACGATGCGAAAAACCTGATCGACAACGGGGTGCGTGCGGTCTGCGAGGGCGCCAACATGCCCCTCACACCCCAGGCGGCGCGACTCCTTCGGGAGGCGGGCGTCCTTCACGCACCGGGAAAGGCCTCCAACGCGGGGGGCGTCGCCGTCAGCGGTCTCGAGCAGAGCCAGAACGCCATGAGAATCAGTTGGGGGCGAACCGAGGTCGACGAGCGCCTCCAGAAGATCATGCGCGAAATCCACGAGCGCTGCGCCGAGGCGGGGGAGGACGGGAAGGGCCGTGTCGATTATGTCGATGGCGCCAACGTCGCCGGATTCCAGAAGGTCGCCGAAGCAATGCTGGCCTACGGCGTCGTCTGACCAGAGCGGGACATCCCGCGTCACATCGCCGTCACCCGGCGGCGGCCTCATTGCGGGGCCTCCTTTGCACTGGATTTCCCCCCCGAATTCGCGTCTCGTGTAGGGATAGCCGCCACCCGGTTTCTGCCGGCGGCGCCACTCGTGCGATGCCCATCATCTCCCAGGAAACGATCGAACGCGTGCTCGACGAGACCAATATCGTCGAACTGATCGAGAGCTACTTCCCGCTGAAACGGGCCGGGTCGAACTACATCGCGAACTGCCCCTTCCACAACGAGAAGACACCGAGCTTCAATGTCAGTCCGCAGCGCCAGGCCTACCACTGCTTCGGCTGCAAGGCGGGGGGCGATGCGATCCGGTTCGTCCGCGAATACGAGAATCTCTCCTTTCCCGACGCGGTGCGAAAACTCGCGGACCGCGCCGGCATTCCCATCCAGGAGGACGTTCCCGATGCCAAGGAGGAAGCCCGCCGCCGCGGACGCAGCGACCTCATGCGGCTACAGAACGCCGCCGCGGAGTGGTTTCACTATCTCCTCTTCAAGAAGCCCGTGGCCCAGGCTGCCCGCGACTACCTGAAGCAACGGGGCATCGGCATGGAAACCGCCCGCGCCTGGAAACTCGGCTATGCCCCCGAGGAGCAACCTCCCTTCTTCGACTGGGCGCGAGCGAACGGGTTCTCGACCCGACTGCTCGTCGCGGGCGGCCTGGCCAAGTGGCGGGACGAAAACCGGCCCGAACGCGGCGCCTATTCGTTCTTTCGTCACCGTCTCATGTTCCCGGTGAACAACGAATCCGGAGAGCCCATCGCCTTCTCCGGACGCGTTCTCTCCAAGGACCAGAAGGGCGGCAAGTATGTCAACAGTCCCGAGACGCCGGTCTTCGACAAGAGCCGGACCTTCTACGGGCTCGACAGGAGCAAGCGCCCCATCCTCCGGCAGAAGCGCGTCCTCGTCTTCGAGGGGCAGCTCGATCTCATCACCGCCCACGAGTCGGGGATCGACAACGCCGTCGCGCCGCTCGGAACAGCTTTCACTGCACACCACGCACGGATTCTTCGACGCTTCACGGAAGAAGCGGTGCTCTGCTACGACTCGGACAACGCAGGACTCATCGCGGCCCGCCGCACCTTCCGCGAGCTGGCTCCCGCCGGGCTCCTCGTCCGCCTCGCGATCCTGCCCGAGGGCGAGGATCCCGATTCCTGCATCCGGAAATTCGGCGCCGAGGCGTTCGGCCAGATCGTCGAGAAAGCCCGCGAGTTCTTCGATTTCCATATCGATCGGCAGGACAGCGGCCTCGCCCAGGGCAATCTTCGGGACCGGCTCCAATTCGCGCGCGAACTCGCCACCGACGTCGCTCTGGTCGAGGAGAAGATGATGCAGGACTCCCTCATCAACCGCATCGCGACGCGCCTCGGTGTCGGTGAAGACGAGATTCGCAAGCTGGTGGCGGACGCCCACCGCACCCAGCAGCGCCAGACGCAGGCCAGTCGTCGCAGGAATTCCCGGGGCCTCCGGAAGAACTCGGCGCGCGAGGAGGAAGCCCCGGCCGAACCCACCGTCATCGCGAACCGGACCATTCGACTGCTCTGCCAGGCCCTGCTCGCCTGCGCCGACACGCGAGCCGCCCTCACCGCGGAGCCCCCTCCGCCCTACCTCGAATCGCTGCCCGACACGGAGTTGCTCGCGCGGATCTGGACGTCAAACGTGAATCCCGCCAGCGCGGCGAGCGTGAACGCCTTCCTCCACACGCTTTCTCCCTCCGACCGTTCCTGCATCGAGAATCTTCTCCGGGAGCAGAGTCCCCGGCCCAATCCGAGGCTCGCGACCGAATACCTCCGCTCCCTTCACCGGCAGAGCATCGAGAGCCGAATTCGGGAGACCGAGGCGAAATTGGGAACGCCCGGCCTGCACGCCACCGAGGTGGAGCGCTCGGGCAAACTCCTCCTTGACCTGAGAAAGCGGCTCCACGATATTGCTTCGCCCGCTTAACCGACGTGTCTTACGCAGGACCTGCCTCCCTCTCTTCGCCCTGACAATGGCTCAAAAGTCGAAACGTTCTTCCTCAGCGAGTCGAAACGGGGCAAAATCGGAAGGGACACCCTCCGGCAAAGGTTCCGGACGGGATGCAGGCAAGGGTTCCCCCAAAGATTCCGGCAAAAGGATTGGCAAGGCGGCCCGCAAGGGATCGGGCAAGTCCTCCGGCAGTTCCGTCGAAAGCGCATCCCACGACTCCTCCGCAACCCGGAAGGCACCGAAGAAGAAATCCGCTGCCGAGCAGACGAAGGCGCGGGCCAAGAAGAAATCGTCGAGCCCGTCCAAGAGTGCGACGGCGACGAACGCCGGTGGCGGCCGGAAGCGCGCGAAGTCCGGCAAACCGAATGGAGCGACGACCTCGCTCTCTTCCGCCCCCTCGACTCCTTCGCCCCTCGACATGCCGGAACTCCAGGAGGTGGTCCGGGACCTGATTCGTCTCGCCAAGGAGCAGGACTACCTCACTTTCGACGACATCAACGAAGCGCTCCCCGAACTCTCCACCGACATCGAGTTGGTCGACGAGTTGATCGCCCGGCTCCGGAGCATGAACTTCCGGATCATCGATGCCTCGGAGGTCGATACCCCGGCCAAGGTGGAGGACGAGAACAAGGAGGAATCGAACGAGTTGCCGGATGAGAAGGGAGAACGCGATCGCGACTCCAGACTCGACATCCTCGACGATCCCGTCCGCATGTATCTCAAGCAGATGGGCGAGGTGCCGCTTCTTACCCGGGAGCAGGAGGTGGAGATTTCCAAGCGGATCGAGAAGGCCGAGAGCGAGACCCGCCGCATTCTCTCGCGCTTCGGTTTCATTTCCGGCATCTACCTCGATCTGGCCCGGCGGCTCCAGGAGGGGGACGAGAGATTTGACCGTGTCGTGATCGACAAGAAGGTCTCCAATCGCCAGCGGTTCCTCAAGAACCTGGAGAAACTGTGTCTCCAGCTCGAGGAGCATCGGGCGGCGATGGACGATCTCTACGATCGCATCCGTGGAGCGAAGGGGGACGAAAAGCTCGCCGAGGAGTGGGAACAGGCACTATCCGCCCTCACCCGCCTTTTCAACCGCTTCCATTTCAAACAGAAGGTGACCGAGGACATGGTCGCCCGGACGGAAGAGTTCCTGCAGCGATCCGAGGCACTGCACCGGCAGGCGGACCGTGCCAGCGACCGCAAGAAAAAGGCCGAAGCGACCCGTGCGCGAACGGCTTTCGAGAGGGAGGTGTGGATGCCCCTGGCGGAGTTCGACGCCCTTTCCACCGATCTCGCCTCCCAGGTGGCCGAGGCCCGCAAGGCCAAGGATGAAATGGTGGAGGCCAACCTCCGGCTCGTCATCTCGATCGCGAAGAAATACACCAACAGGGGTCTCTCCTTCCTCGACCTGATCCAGGAAGGCAACATGGGACTCATGAAGGCCGTCGAGAAGTTCGAATACCGCCGCGGATACAAGTTCTCGACCTACGCGACGTGGTGGATTCGCCAGGCGATCACCCGCTCGATCGCCGACCAGGCGCGTACCATCCGGATCCCGGTGCACATGATCGAGACGATCAACAAGCTGATGCGGGTGCAGAAGCAGTTGGTCCAGGAGTATGGGCGCGAACCGAGCCCCGACGAGATCGCCGAAGAGATTCACCTGCCCGTCCAGCGCGTCCGCGCCGTTCTCAAGATGGCCCAGCAGCCCGTCTCGCTCCAGGCCCCCGTGGGCGACAGCGAAGAGACCGATCTCGGGGACTTCATCGAGGACAAGGGAGCGGATAATCCCAGCGACATGACCTCGATGTCGATGCTTCGTGACAGGATTCGCGACGTGCTCGACACGCTCGCACCGCGTGAGCGCGAGGTTCTGGAGCAACGTTTCGGTCTCGTCGACGGGTACAGCCGCACCCTCGAAGAAGTGGGCAAGCAATTCGACGTGACCCGGGAGCGCATCCGGCAGATCGAGGCCAAGGCTCTCCGCAAGATGCGACATCCCACCCGGATTCGCCAGTTGGAGGGATTCATCGACGCGGACGCCCCGTAAGCGCGGCGAATCGATGTCTTCCTCGTCGGCAGAAACGGGCGGCCCAAACGATTTCGTTCTCTCCCGGCGCGAAAATTTCCGATTCTCCGAAACTCTTACCCGAATCCCGGGTTTCACCCAGCGTCATGAGTGAGTTCGATTCCCGCGATCCGATCTGGAAGATGTTACGGCATGCGAGCCGAACCGAGGCCGGGCCATTCTTCGCCCGCGATACGGTGCGCGCGATTCGCCTCGCGGAAGAGGAAGCGGACCGGGGCTGGGTCAGCCGTGTCATGCGCCTGCTCCTCACGCCACCTGCGGTGGGAGGTGCTCTTGCCACCGCGATTCTCGTCGCGGGCTTTTTCCTCTTTCCCGAGGCGCCCAGCCAGTCGCCCGCCCTCCGGACGGTGGCCCAAGAAGAGGCTTTCGACGCCGCCGAGGAGTGGGAGGAGATCACCTACTTCGGTGAGCTGGTCGCAGTGAACGATCCCGCCGACCTCACCGACGAGGCGCTCGTCGATCTGCTCTTCTGAGCGGCGATCCGGAATCCTTCGCCGACAACGAATCCCGACCGGATCGCCTTTTCGGGACCGAGGTGAGGTGCCGCGATCCACGCGTCCCATTGCACGGAGGGGTGACCTGTCGTATCGTATCCGGTTTTCGCGAACCCGCTCTCGCGATTCGCCGCCATGAACCCGAAGCTCACCCCCCTCCTTGCGCCGGTCCTGCTGCTCGTCTGCATTGCCGTCGTCGCCTGCACCACGACCGTTCCCGACACCGGCAGGCGCCAGATCAATTTCCTCAATCCCGCCGAGGAGGCCGCTCTCGGACTGTCGGAGTTCCAGAAGATCAAGCAGGAGAAGCCGATCTCGCGGGATCCGCGCTACAACGAGCTGGTTCAGCGGGTGGGCCAGCGCCTGTCCCGGGTCATGCCCGTGCCGAATGCCGAATGGGAGTTCGTGGTCTTCGAGGACTCCACCCCGAACGCCTTTGCGCTGCCCGGCGGCAAGGTGGGTGTCCACACGGGCCTGTTCCAGATCACGCGGGATGAAGCCGGCCTCGCCGCGGTCATCGGTCACGAGGTCGCACACGTGGTGGCCCGGCACTCCGGGGAACGTCTCTCCCGCACCGCCGTCGCCGGTGTCGCGGTGGCGGGCGCCACCCACGTGATGGGCGAACGCGGCGCCAACCAGGCCGTCACCGGAGCCGTTCTCGGAGGGGCCGCGCTCCTGGAGAACCGGAAGTTCTCGCGAAAGCAGGAACTCGAAGCCGACCAGCTCGGTGCCCTCTACATGGCGCGGGCCGGCTACGATCCGCGCGCCTCGATCGGACTCTGGAACCGCTTCGCGGAGTGGCGTGCGGCGAACGGCGGGAACCGCATGCCGGTATTCCTCAGCACCCATCCCGTCGACGCCGTCCGGATTGCCGAACTCGAGCGGTTCATGCCGCGCGCTCTTGCGGAATACCGGGGAGGGTGACCGGAAACCCGGCCCTCTGCCGTGCCATGGACAAGCGATCCCAGCGCCGCGCTCTCTTCGGCCGGATCCGCGCCCTCTCGAAGGAGGAGAAGGCGGAGCACTCAGCCCGCATCCGGGCCCTGCTCGAGGACCACCCCGCAATCTCCCCGGAAAACACAATCCTCGCCTTCCTGCCCCTGAAGAGCGAACCCGATCTCACGCCGCTCTGTTTTCCGGACTCCACCGGTCGCACCACCCGGTGGGGTTTTGCCCGGATCGACGGGGACGGGCACCTTTCCTTCCTCCTCGCCGAGAGCGTGGCGGAATGTCTGCGGAGTGACTTTGGCCTTCTCGAACCCGACCCCCGCCGGTGCCGCCCCGTCGACGAGGAAAACGTCCGCCTCGTCCTGGTTCCTGGCGTCGGTTTCGATCCCCACACCGGTGCCCGCCTCGGACGCGGCCGGGGTCACTACGACCGATTCCTCGCCCGATTGCTGGATCTCCCCAATCCGCCCGAATTCGTCGGGATCGCCTTTTCCGAGCAACTCGGCCCCCTGGATCCCGAGGACCACGATGTGCCGATGCATGCCGTCGTGACCGAGCGGGGCTGGCTTCGCCCCGCCTCCACCTGAGTCACGCTGTGCCGGGCGCCAGCTACTGCATGAATCCCCCCAGTCCCTGGGCGCGCAGGGCCAGCATGACCTTGTAGGGATCGAGATTCTCGCCCTTCACGAGAAAGCGCCCCGTTCCCGGTTCGGCCGTGTGCTCCGTGAATCCCTCGACGGTCTCCATCGCGGCGTCGAGCGCCTCGATGCAGCCGCTGCAGCAGAGGTGCATGTCCCGCACCGTCATGATCGGAGTGGTGATACCGGGATTTTTCGGCTCAGGTATCTTGAGCACGGGATGATCCGATTCTCCGTAAAACCCGGAACTGATCACCGCCTGGAGGACCTTCACCATCGCCTCCCCGCTGGGTGCGGTCAGTTCGATGATCCCCTTGCTTCGGCTCACGTCGATCTCGGTCTCGGGATCGATGTAGACTTTCTTGTATCCGAGGATTCCCTCGGCAGCCTTCTCGCAATCGCTGCAACACATGTGCACGCCCGTCAGGGTCACCGTGACCTCGCCCTCGGGCAGGGCCATTTCTCCTTCGGCCGCTCCCTCGGTGGTGGCCCCCTCCTTCTTCTCCTCACCCCCACTCATCTGGGCTTTCACGAAAGCGTTGTCCTCCGGAGAAAGCGAGGCGAGGGGCACGTCGAAGGTCCGTCCGCCCGCCATCCGGATCGTGACGGTCCCCTCGTCTTTCAGGCCAACGAATTCCGCCTCGATTTTCCTGCCACTCTCCGCCTGCGTCCAGGTTCGCGTCTCGGCGAAGGCGGAGGGAACAAAACAGGAGATCAGGGCGAGCAACAGGAAAGGTCTCATCGTGCGGGGATCATACCGAATCCCGGCGCACCTCGTCAACCCGGTCGAATGGCGGAATGGCGTTTCCCACGCTCCCCTCGCTCACGCTCGGGGCTACGTCCACTCCGCGTGGGCCCGAGCGTGAGTAAGGGCTCCCCTTTCCTCCGCTCGCTGCGCCTGCTCTCCCCTCGCTCACGCTCGGGGCTACGTCCACTCCGCGTGGGCCCGAGCGTGAGTGAGGGCTCCCCTTTCCTCCGCTCGCTGCGCCTGCTCTCCCCTCGCTCACGCT
>Ga0180430_10001820_pt1 | contig 20164 bp, 10 predicted proteins | sample SS_ome_9_FD_132999 | JGI IMG/M metagenome (GOLD analysis project Ga0180430, IMG submission 132999) | Hypersaline lake sediment archaeal communities from the Salton Sea, California, USA - SS_1_S_2 metaG | ecosystem: Environmental > Aquatic > Non-marine Saline and Alkaline > Hypersaline >... | reverse complement strand
GTTCCCATCGATCTGGGTGGATTTCAGTCGGGCATTCACAAGAAAGCCTACGAGGAACTGCTCAGCTACCTGGGAAAGGAAGAAGAAATTGTGATACTCGATCCTGTGCAGCAGCTGGTGAGACCCAGTGAGAAGATACTGGAGATGCTTAAGGTGGATTTCCGTTACGTAACTGCAAAAGTACCGGATAGCTTTGACGGGACCATCCAAGAGAATTTTCGTGCAGGTGAATTATGGCACGATCTCAGGGATGAATTCGGGGTGGTCTGGTCCATGCCCGACAAGCAACAGTTGTATATGGATATCAGTAAGCATCCTCTGGCAGATGCCTCTTTGGAGGACCTTAAAGCCTATCCCTTTCCCAATGGGTCCGATCCATCCCGTTTCGAAGGACTCAGGGAAGAGGTGCTGAACCTCAGGGAAAAAACGAACTACGCCATATCCACAGGAATTGGAGGAGTGGTTTATGAGACTTGCTGGTATTTGAGGGGACTGGAACGCTGGTTTATGGACATGATGGAGTATCCTGCCTTTTGTGAAGCGCTGCTCGACAGGGTACTTAAATTCTGGCTGGATTATTATTCAGGGTTTATGAAAGAGATCGGTGATATCATCGATGTGGTGATGATCGGGGACGACCTGTCAGGTCAAAATGGTCCTTTATTTCAACCTGAGTTTTATCGCTCGGTGGTGAAACCCAGGCAAAAAAGGCTTGTTCAGCATATCAAAGCTCTGAGCCCCGCCAAAATCTGGTACCATAGCTGTGGGGCTGTCGTGGAATATATTCCTGATCTGATAGACAATGGAATCGATATACTCAACCCGGTACAGATAACGGCCAGGGACATGGATCCCGGTAAGTTGAAGGAAAGCTTTGGTAAGGAGCTTGTTTTCTGGGGCGGTGGCATCGACTCCCAACACATCCTGCCCTTTGTATCCCCGGAGGAGGTCAAATCTCATGTGAAGGCAAATATGGAGGCTTTCAAACCGGGCGGCGGCTATGTTTTTAACAATGTACATAACATCCAGGCAGGAGTGCCACCGGAAAATATTCTGGCCATGTATGAGGCAGCTTATGAGTACGGCGCTTACTAAGAGGCTCCTTCCAGCGCATCAAGTCCCAGATGCTTAAAAGTCCTGAGCATCTTGTGCAGACGCCCGGCAATGGCATCCACACCTCCACTTACGTTTGATTCCACGTTGAGGGGCATAACCGGATCGTGCAGGGACATCCTTAACAAAAACCATCCTTCTTCACCGGCACCGGAGCAATTTACCCTGATCCCCTCGTAATTGGGAGTCTCGGGCGACCAGCCTTCTTCTTTTTCGACCAATCCGGCCAGTTTTTCCAGTACCTCTTTTCCGTAGCTGGCAAATTCTTTAGACTGTATTTTTAGCCGGAATTCACCCTCTTCTGCGGGATGGGGGAGGACATCGATGAGGCTGCTAAGGCTTTGGTTCTGTTGTTTCATTTTTGCCATCTGGATCAGAAGTTTGGCCACCAGGTAGGCTCCGTCATCCAGGAAATGATTCTCTTTCAGTGCAGCATGACCGGAGGTTTCAATGGCCAGCCAGGATTCTTTTCCCTCCGCATTGAGCCTGAGGGATTCATTGATTACATTTTTGTAGCCCCTTTTGAAACGGTGATGCACTCCCTTCAAGTGTTCTGTGATAAACCAGTTCAGTCCTGAAGAGGTAATGGAGTCGGTGACGATGACCGATCCCGGGTGTTCTTCCAGTATGACAGACGAAATTAAAGCGATCAAATCGTTGCGGTTGATGGCATTTCCCTTTTTATCCACAATGGCAGCCCGGTCCACATCGGTGTCGAATATAATTCCCAGGTCGGCTTTATGACGGATCACTGCGGAACAAATGGAATCCATGGCTTCTTTGTCCTCCGGGTTGGGAACATGATTGGGAAAGCGCCCATCGGGATTCAGGAACTGACTTCCGCTAATATCCGCACCAAGAGGTTCAAGAACTTTCCCTGCAAAAAATCCTCCTGCACCATTTCCTGCATCCACGATGATTTTTAGTCCGGCCAGGGGAGTGCTATACTGATCCGGATCATTCACCCCTTTGCGAATAGTTTCCACCAGGAAACTGGCATATTCAGAAATGAAATCGATCTTCTCCACCTTGCCCTTTATCTCAGTCTGGATAAAATTCTTCCGGGAAGCGATCTGGAGCAGATCGGTGATATTTCCCTTGTCGAAGCCACCCTTTTCGGTAAAAAACTTCATTCCATTCCGGTTAAAGGGCAGGTGACTGGCCGTAAGCATCACACCACCTTCTACACTCAGGGTATCGTGAATGGTGGTCATAAACATGGCAGGTGTGGAGGCAAGTCCACAGTCCAGCACATCAAATCCCGAATCGGAAAGTCCTTCAATAAAAGCCTTCTTCAGTTTGTTGCCTGATATCCTTGAGTCCATACCTACGGCTACTTTCTTCAGGCCACGTCCATTTTTATCTAACCAGACCGCAAAGGCCTGACCCAGCTTAAGGGCCACATCGCTGCTCAGATTTACATTCTCATCCCGAACACCTTCCAGGGCCACTCCACGGATATCCGAGCCATTCTGCAATTTGAACCAATTTGCCATAAGAGATTTTTGTTTTCAAGTTAGAAAGATCTGGCAGAATTTCAGCCAAGCAGCGAAGGATCTCCTTCGATGGCTTGTAAGCCCAGGTCGATGTGCGGGTCGAATAGCTTATGAATGCCCTTCCAGAGCACCAGAGCTGAGCCCAGGGAGGTGGCATTGGCTACTTCAGAGGTAAATACTTTTTTATGGGGATAGTGGCTGGCAATGAGTTTCAGAAATAGGGGATTTTTGCTGAATCCACCGCTGATAAAGATATTCTTGCTGTGGTCATTCTTGGGTATAATCAGGTCGATGGATTCCTTGCTAAGATCCACCAGATCCATAAGCAAGAGATGGTAGGCCTCTTCATAGCTACGGAAATGAGCCTTGCTCACAGACAAATCGATATAATCATCCGGAACTCCCTCATGGAAGAAAATCCGTCTGCCCTGGTTACGAGCAGAAAGTGAGCGAATCAATGTTTCGTCCAGCTCTATGGTTTTATAGGCTGATTCCTCTTTACCAAACAAGCTGTTCAGACGATTTACATTCAGATCATGAATTCGTCCCAGGAAGAGTCGGGACGATTTTACGGGCTTTTGCCTGATACTCAAAAAAGAAAGGCAATCCTTTTTCAGCTCATGGGAGGTGAGAGGATCTGTATTGAAGGGATTCATGGAGATGCACCAGGTGCCTGTGGAAACCAGAATGAACTCCTCCTGTGAATTCATAAAATAAGGCACCAGGGATGAGGAAGAGTCGTGGATCCCTATACCCACTGGTCCGTTGAAATCGGGGTTGGTGGACGGGTATATACTTTCCACAGATTCGGGTTCGGGAAGTGTATTTCCCAGCTGCTTTGTCCAGGAGTGATAGCTCATGTCATCGAAATCCCAGAGCCCGGTATGGCATCCGATGGATGTATGTTCGGAGGAAATTATTCCGTTTAGCAGGTAGGAAAGATACTGGGGAAGGTGTACTATGCTTTTTACCTGTGTAAAGATATCAGGTTTAAGCTTCTTGAGCCAGAGTGCCTGGAAGCCGGAATTCAGCATGCCCAGTGCGGGTGAAGCTGTTTGGCGACAAAACTCAGCTTCTCCTCCATACATATCATAAACAGCTTCTACTACTCCCTCTGGCATGGGTTTCAGATAGTTGTATATAGGTGTTAAGTGCTTTCCATTTTCATCCAGGTACATGAGGCTTGCGCCATAGGTGGTGAAGTTGATGCCGCGGAGGATAAAACGATCGTCCCTGGCAAATCGGCTGCAGGCTTCCTGAATCCAATGCTCAAGCCTTTCCACATCATCCCCCAAAAAACCATCGTCATCTGCTATTTCTTCAAAAATACTTTCTTCTTCATGCAGAATCTTCAGCTCCTGATCAAACAGCAGGATCTTCTTATTGGTTTTACCGATATCAAAAATAAGTACGACCTCTGTTTTCATTGCTCGATATCAGTTTGTATAGGGTACGGTTCCGCTTGAGTCAACCTTATGTCCAAACTTACTTAAATAGGAAGGTCCCGGTAAAAAATCATCCTCCAGATGTTCAAGTTCACTGGAAAGTAAAACTTCTAAGTCCTTAGTAATTTTGTCAAAAGATGGATCACCTATTAGATTATTAAGCTGGTAGGGATCGGCTACATCATCAAAGAGCAACCACGCGCCAGATAAATCCTGAGCGTAGGTATACTTTTTGCTTATTATTCCACGAAACTCCCTTCCGCCGCGATCTCTGGACCATTGTCCAAAGGGTTGAACACAGGTCACTAAAGCCGCTTTCCGTTCATCTGCCTTTTTGCCAAGAATGATATCCGTAATATCTTCTCCATCTAAGCCAGCCGGTACGTTCAGACCCGACATTCCTAACATGGTAGGCAAAATATCCAGGGTATTTATCAGGAAATCACTTTTTATTCCCTCTTTCCCCAACAGTGCAGGATATTTAATTATGAAAGGCACTTTGGCCGACTCTGCATAGATTCTTTGCTTTTTCATTTGTCCATGGCTTCCAATCATGTCTCCATGGTCTGAAGTAAAAACAAAAATGGTGTTGTCTTCCATATTACATCGCCTGATAGCCTCCTGCAATTGCCCCACATAGCTGTCAAGAGCGGAACAATGGGCATAATAGCCTCTTAATCTGGCGCTGGTCTCATCCCATATTTCCACCGGCACGTTTGGCCTTAGCTGTATGTCTTTATCTTCGTATAGTTGCTGGAATTTTTTGGGTGCCGTCTTGTAGGGAGCATGAGGCGGACCCCAGGAAAGCATCAGACAAAAGGGTTTATCCCCTTTAGCATGTTTTTCAATGTAGGCAATTGCGTCCATGGTTTGAGCTTCAGCATCATAATCTTCCCAGGTATGTAGCTGGTCATCATTTCCCCAGAATTTAGAATTGTTATAACTATGAGTACATTCTAAGACCTTCCAATAGTCGAAGCCCTGTCTCCTTTCCTTCGGAATAAATGAAGAGCGTCCATTCCCATCAAGATGCCATTTCCCGATGTAGGCAGTGTGGTAGCCCTCCTCTCTGATCAGTTTGGCAAAACTTTCAGCTTCGGGATCCAGCGAAACATCATTCATAAACATGCCATTTTTTAGCAGGTATTTTCCTGTCAGCAGCATGGCTCTGTAAGGTGTGCATACAGGACTGGTTGAAACGGCATTAGAAAAACATACACCTTCCAAAGCAAGTTGATCCAGATTTGGAGTAATAACATCGGGATTACCGGCATAGCCCATGGATTGTGCCCGCCATTGATCGGCAAAAACAAATACAATATTCGGTTTTTCAACTTGCTTATTGCATGAAATCAATAATGCTAACAGAAATAGTGACAAAATGGTGTATCTCATTGCTTCGCGCAAAAAATTATGAACGTTTGCTTAGCACATTCTTTTCATACTGCTGGATATCGGCAATAAAGTCTTGAGCCACAGGCACCTCATGCTTCAGGCAATAGTAATCCCATATGGCTCCAAAGGGTTTGGTTTTCAGTAATTCCAGCATGGCCAGACGTTCGAAGAACTGACCCTCTTCTTCATATTTCAAAAGCATGTCCCTGGGTTCGAGCAGTGCAAAAAGCATGGCTTGCTGAGCAGCACGGGTTCCTACTACATAGGCGCCAATCCGGTTGATACTTGCATCAAAAAAGTCCAGTCCCATATGCACCCTGTCCAGGGCATTGCATCTGACAATTTCCTGGGCTATCAGCAAGGTGTCGTCATTCAGGGTAACCACATGGTCGGAATCCCAGCGAATGGGCCGGGTCACATGGAGGAGGATCTCGGGTACAAAAAGCAGGGCTGAGGAAATCTTATCTCCTACCTGCTCGGTGGGGTGGAAGTGGCCGCTGTCCAAGCAGATCAGGGTCTGATTTGCTACCGCATAAGCCAGGTAGAACTCAGAATTCCCTACTGTCATGGCTTCCAGTCCGATACCGAATAGCTTGCTTTCAATGGCATCCTTCAGGTGGTCTGTACTGTATTTTTCAGCAAAAATTTCGTCCAGGGATTCTTTGAGAATGGCACGGTGTGTATAACGATCCACCGGCAGGTCCTTGGAACCATCCTGAATCCAGATATTGTGAATGGCAGGACTTCCCAATTGCTTCCCCATTTCCGCCCCTATGGACCGACACCTGCGGGTATGCTCGATCCAAAAATCGCGGATCTCCTTATTCTTATGCGACAGGGTCAGATCGTCGCTTGCTTTGGGATGTGAAAATACACTGCAGTTAAAATCCATGCCTATGCCCTGGTCTTTGGCCCAATCGATCCAGCTCTGGAAGTGCTTCAGCTCAATCTGGTCACGGTCGACCCGATCTCCCTGGAAGTCTCCATAAATGGCATGAAGGTTCAGGCGCTGCTTCCCGGGAATCAGACTCATGGATTTCTCCAGGTCCATACGATGCTCCTGGATATTTGTGGCCTTCCCGGGGTAATTCCCGGTGGCCTGAATCCCGCCACCCGAGAGAGAAGAATCGGGAGTCTCGAAGCCTCCCACATCGTCGGCCTGCCAGCAGTGCAGGGAGATGGGAAAGTTATCCAGTTTGTCCATGGCAGCATTAGGGTCCACTCCAATAGCGGCGTACTGTTCCTTGGCTGCGTTATATGCATTGGTAATATCTTCTGATCGGCTCATAACTATATATTTCTATTCATATTATTCCAAGAAAAACACCTCATCCAGAGAGGTGGAAACAGGCGAGTTGTCGGGATGAGTTTCCATGATGTCGGCCATGTACTTCCACCATCTTTGAACGATCTCTGTTTTTCCAAGATCTTGAGATCCCTGAGCTCCAGCCTGCTTTTGAAAGGCAAAGAGAGTGTGGCTTTCTTCGTCAAAGAAGATGCTGTATTCCGAAATGCCGGCATCCTTCAAAAGTTTTTGAAGCTCCGGCCATATCTCATCGTGGCGTTTTTTGTACTCCGCAATCCTTCCGGATTTAAGTTTCATCTTGAATGCAAGTCGTTTAGGCATAGGAGTTGACTTTACATTCAAAAATAAGGGGTATCCGGGTGTTCATCAATGGACATTTTGGTCAATCATTTGCACAAAATGAGCATAGGATTAGCACCAGGTGCAGATCTTTTTTCTAATTTGTTCCATGAATCAAAGGCCTGGCTGCGAAAGATTTTTTGGATGACTTTTTTAAATACCTGAATCCCTCCCAGGAGGACAAGGACTGGGGCCTCTTCTTGAACTGTGCAGGGAAGAAGGAGATAGCCCCCGGCTTAATATACCCTCCTGATGCTCATCCTTCCGGATATCACTTCACCTACGAGCATGGCCGTATCCTGAACGAATATCAGATCAACTACATTACCCGTGGAGAAGGTATGTATGAGAGCCATAGTGGAAAATTTAAGGTAAAGCCAGGATCCCTGATGATCACCAAACCGGGCCGCTGGCACCGGTATAAACCATTGGAAGGTACAGGTTGGGTGGAGAATTACGTGGGATTTTCGGGACATATTGCTCACCAGATATTTGGTCGCCCCTGGTTTACGTCCAAGAATGCCGTGGTTGCTGTGGGTCACAACGAGGAGATCATAGATTCCTATTACAAAATCTTTTCCTATATACAGGAGGAAAAGCCCGGTTATCAGCAGGTGGCCTCGGGAATGATAATGAAAATGCTTGGTTTCATCGTCTCGCACGATAAGCAGAAGGACTTCAGCGGAAAGCGTGTAGAGAAAATCATTCAGAATGCCTGTTTTTTCATCCGGGAAAATGTGGAGTCACAGATAAACTTTCAGGTCTTCGCCGCAGAGAATAACATAGGCTACTCCTATTTCAGGAAGATGTTTAAGAAATACACCGGGGTTCCTCCGGTACAGTACCATCTGGATCTGAAAGTGCTGAGAGCCAAAGAAATGCTTCTGTATACCGACAAGAGCATTAAAGAAATCAGCTTCGAACTGGGTTTTCAATCCATTTACTACTTCAGCAGGGTGTTTAAAAGCAAACTGGGACTCTCTCCCTCTGAAATCAGGAAAAGTATTCGGACCTGAAGCATTTTTGCACTTAACAATCAAATTGTGCAAATACTTGCTCGTATCGTGTATTGATTCGTGGCATTTCCTGCCTTATATTGAATCCTGGAATTTGTGCTCCATCCAGGGAGTGGAGCAAAACCTGAAACAGACAAGGAACAAATGAATTCTAGAGAACGTGTTCTGAGAACATTTGGAAGGCTCTCCGGGAAAGCTGACCGGATTCCGGTACAATTTGAGATGTGCCGGCAGCTAACAGACCATTTCAGTGAGAAACTGGGTATTCCGGCCCACTATACCGAGAACCTATATGAAGATGTGACCTATAGGATCAGTGCCAACGAATTACGCACTGCCATGGGTTGTGATGTGGTGGTAACCGGGGCATCTGTGTCGGATGATTATAAAATTGAGCCCGATGAGAAGGGTCAATGGCTTAATGAGTATCAGATGCGAATGCGGCAGGGAGATATCTACGTGGAAGTGGTGGATTATCCGCTGGCAAACGCTCAAAGCAAAGCAGATATTGACAACTATACCTTCCCGGATCCGGATGCACCCGGACGTTACCGCGATGCGGAAGCCCTGGTCAGCTTATACCACGACGAGTACCTGGTATTCGGAGACATCGAAGTCACGGTTTTTTCCCTGGGGCACCAGTTGGCGGGAATGGAAAAGCTCCTGGTAGACATGATGATGGAAAGCGAATATGTGATTCCCCTGTTTAAGGCCTGTGCGGAGTTCCAGACCGAAATAGGACTGCGGCTTATCGATAAGGGGGTGGATGCCATCTGGTTCGGCGACGATTTTGGGACCCAGCAGAGCCTGATCATGGATCCCGAAACTTTCAGGAAACAACTGAAACCCTTTTATACAGAGATGATCCAGCGCTTCAGGGATAAAAAGCCCGATATCATACCCATTCTGCATTGCGACGGTGCGGTGAGTGAGCTCCTGAAAGATATTCACGAAATGGGATTCGAAGTCTTTAATCCGGTACAACCCGATGTGCCAGGCCATCTTCCCAGGGACATGAAAGATGGTTTTGGCGATCTGTTTTCTTTCTGGGGAGCCATCGATCAGCAGGAGCTTTTACCCAAAGGCAGTGAAGAAGAACTTGAAAGGGATATCGTGGAGAAAATCAAGATTCTGGGGGAAGGGGGCGGCTATATGATCTCTCCGGCCCATATTATCCAGAACGATGTAAGTCCGGAACGTGTTTTGAAATTTATCGAGCTATGCTACAAGCATGGTAAGATCCAATGATAATGTAATCAATCTGAGTTGGCACATGGAAAAATCGATTTTGAAGTATGCGGCACTACTTGGCCTTGGTCTCCTTGTATTGGCTTGCAACAATCCCAGGTCTGCAAGTGACAATGATGCAGCATTATTTAATCAGGTAAAAGAGAACTTCAAAAATCCTGAAGTTAACAGCGGAGTAAACTGCTGGTGGTGGTGGCTCAACGGAAACGTAAATAAGGCAGCCATAACAAAGGACCTGGAAGCCATGAAATCCCGGAATTTTCATGGGGCCATGATCTTTGATGCGGGCGGACACAACCAGAGGGGCAACAGGGATATTCCCGATGGCCCTTTGTATGGATCAGAGGACTGGAATGAAATGTTTGTTTTTGCCCTGGACGAGGCCAAAAGGCTCGGATTGCAAATGGGATTTAATATCCAGAGTGGCTGGAACCTGGGAGGCCCCAGGGTAACACCACAATATGCAGCAAAACAGCTCACCTATTCCCGGACTCAGGTTACAGGCGACCAAAGTCTATCCCTTCAACTCGACCAGCCAGATAGCCGCCTCGATTACTATCAGGATATTGCAGTTCTGGCCTTCCCTTTAAAAGCTTCCAATAAAATTCAGGAAGGAATTTCAGACCTGGAACTGAAACTGGGATTCCATGAACTGGGTGGATCGGCACCCGACTGCCGTTATCTGCTGGGAAACAGGCGCCAGTCGAAAAATATGGAAAACCAGCTCTACCGGATCGATCGGAAGGAAGTTATCGATTTGTCTGCCATGATGGATGCTGAGGGAAAACTGGAATGGGAAGCACCTGCCGGAGAGTGGGTTTTTCTGCGCATAGGCTATACCTGCACCCCTTCCCATGTTTCCACTTCCAGTAACCAGTGGCAGGGTTTGGTGCTGGATTATATGAGTAAGGAAGCCTTTGATTTTTACTGGGAGGATGTGGTTGAGCCCATATTTGAAGCGGCCGGCGACCACGTGGGAACCACCCTGAAATACATGGAAACCGACAGCTGGGAGTGCGGGGGTATGAACTGGACCGAAAAGTTTGCAGAAGAATTCAAACACTATCGGGCTTACGACCTATTGACCTATCTTCCCGTAGTGGCAGGTTATGTGGTGGATGACCTGGAAAGTTCCAATGCCTTTCTGGCCGATTTCAGAAAAACACTGGCCGACCTGGTGGCCTATAATCACTATGCTGTTTTTCAGGAATATGCACACAGGTACGATATGGGCATCCAGCCTGAATCGGCAGGACCGCATGCAGGGCCCATGGATGGCATCAAAAATTACGGGTTTAGCGACATTGTCATGAGTGAATTCTGGTCACCTTCACCACACCGTCCTGCCCCCAATAACCGTTTCTTTTTGAAACAAGCATCTTCAGCAGCGCATATTTACGGGAAAAAGATCGTAGGTGCAGAATCCTTTACCACCATCGGGCCCCACTGGAACGATGAGCTGTGGCACGACCAGAAGTCGGCTTTCGACCATGAGATCTGTGCCGGGTTGAACCGTATGTATTTTCATACCTTCACCTGTTCGCCCCCTGAAATGGGCCTTCCCGGACAGGAATACTTCGCTGGCACCCATGTGAATACCCAGGTCACCTGGTGGGATCAGTCAGCTGCGTTTATCGACTACATGCACAGGATCCAGTCGGTGGTTCAGGAAGGAAAATTTGTGGCCGATGTGCTCTATTACTACGGCGATCACGTGCCCAATGTATTTCCCTTCAAACATTCCGATCCTGCCGGGGTGATACCCGGCTTTGACTACGATGTGTGCGATGAAACCATTTTCCTGCAGCTGGAGGTGATGGACGGAAAAATAGTGGTTCCCGGAGGCGTGGAATACCGGGTTTTGGTTCTGCCCGATCACCGGGTCCTGTCTCTTGCTGTGCTTGAAAAGCTGGAAACATTGGTACAGGATGGAGCTACCGTTCTGGGCCATAAAGCTGAAAAGCAGATCAGCCTGGTGGGAGGGAAGGAGGCAAAGAACACCTTTGGAAAGCTGGCCACAAAGATCTGGGGGGAAGCCGGCACAGACAGGGGTGAGCATAGTTTTGGAAAGGGAAAGGCCGTTTGGGGATTTTCAGCAAGAGATTATCTGAAATCGCAGAATGTAGCGCCAGACTTCCAGATACTGGAAAACGACAGCAAAACCGACTTCGATTACATTCATTATGCGCTGGGGGGAAGGGATATCTATTTTGTCACCAACCAGACCACTGAAAGACAAAAAGTACAGGCTCGATTCCGGGTGGCAGGCAAACAAGCTGAACTATGGGATGCCCTGGGCGGAGAAATTCGCAAGGCTGCTGCGTTTACACAGAAGGATGGACTGACCACAGTTCCGCTGACCCTGGAGCCCTACGGATCGGTAATTGTGGTTTTCAATGAGAAGATAGCCCTTGATAAACAGGGTGAGATTGAAAGAAATTACAGCGATTTTGAGACTTTGGAAGAGATTAAGGGGGAATGGGACGTCAGCTTTGATCCCCGGTGGGGAGGTCCCGGAGATGTAAGGTTTACCGAACTAGTGGACTGGTCGACCCATACTGAAGAAGGGATCAAATACTATTCCGGAACGGCTGTGTATATGAAAAACTTCACCCTCGAAATTGAAATTCGGGAAGATAAGAGATACTTCCTTCAGCTGGGTAGTGTGAAAGATGTGGGTGTTGCGGAAGTTAAGATCAATGGAGTGTATAAGGGGGTGGTCTGGACTTCCCCGTTCAGGGTTGAAATCAGCGAAGAACTGCAAGAGGGTGAAAATCATCTGGAAATTAAGGTGGTTAACTCCTGGTATAACAGGGTGGCTGGCGATCAGACCCACCCGGATAAACAGACCTACACTAGCACCAACATCGATTTGAAACATGATTTCAGGGGCAGGCCCACTGATGAAATTCCCCTGGAAACTTCAGGATTGATGGGACCAGTGACAATTACAAGCATAATAGAATGAGAACTATGCGATTTCTGGTAGCCTTAGGAATTGTTGTGGCTTTCACCATGCAGGCATGCAAGGCACAATCAAATGATCCCTTAAAAGAATCATTTCAAAATCCGCCTGAATCTGCAAAACCAGGAGTCTACTGGTATTTCATGGATGGGAATTTATCCATGGAGGAGATGACCAGCGACCTGGAATCCATGAAGGAGGTGGGAATCAATCACGTGATTTTCCTGGAAGTGGGTATTGGGGTTCCCAGGGGTGCCGTTGATTTTATGTCGGAAGAGTGGCAGGATCATTTTGTCCATGCAGTAAGGGAGACAGAGCGCCTGGGTATGAAACTGCTTATGGGTGCCGGTCCAGGCTGGTGCGGAAGCGGTGGTCCCTGGGTGGAGCCTGAAGAGTCGATGAAGCACCTGGTCTTCAGTGAACTTACAATCTCGGGTGGCCATAAGGTGGATGTGGAGCTCCCCCTTCCTGAACAACGAAGTACTGTATGGCATACCATGAAAGATCCCTATTATGCGGATGTGGCAGTTTATGCCATTCCTTCCGCTGCAAAGCCCCTCATACAGGACATCAATGAAAAGGCACTCTATGAACGGGATCCCTATTCTTCCAAACCCAATGTAAAGCCCTATTTGCCTGCCCCTGCCACTTACGGGGAAGTAACAAAGAAGAAGGTTCTGGATCCAAGTGAGATCTTTGATCTGAGCACCCACCTACAATCCGACGGCCGTCTGGTATGGGATGCGCCCAAAGGGAAATGGACGATTATCCGCATGGGAATCCGTGTCACAGGAGCCAGCACGCGGCCTTCCCCTGAGCCCGTCATAGGTCTTGAAGCTAATAAGCTGGACGCCGGTGATTTTGAAAAGCACCTGAAGAATTATACCGATATCCTTCTGGAAAAAACAGCTCCCAGAAAGGAAGGTGTGGGCTGGACCGGCTTTCATATGGACAGTTGGGAGAGCGGAGCCCAGAACTGGACCGAAGGTATTGTGGAAGAATTTATGGATCGACGTGGCTATGACCCTGAACCCTATTTTCTGGCCTATACAGGTCGGGCCATAGAAAGTGTGGAAATCACCGAGCGCTTTCTCTGGGACCTTCGCCAGACCTGCAAGGAACTGCTTCTGGAGAACCATGCTGAGTTTGCCAAAGAATATGCCCACAAGAATGGTCTGGAGCTTACCATCGAGCCCTACGATATGAATCCAGCAGGCGACCTGGACCTGGGTTCAGTGGCCGATGTGATTATGGCTGAATTCTGGAGCAAACGCTTTGGCTATCATACTTCGTACGCGGTATTACAGGCCACTTCCATATCACATATCAGCGGACATCCGGTGGTGGGGGCTGAGGTTTTTACCTCCAATAACAGCGAGGCCTGGCAGGAGTATCCCTGGTCCATGAAAGATCAGAGCGATTGGGCCCTGGCATTGGGCGTGAACCGTTTCGCCTACCATACATTTGCCCATAAGCCCCTGGGTGAGGAACACCGCCCGGGAATGACTATGGGGCCCTATGGGGTGCACTGGGACCGGGGACAGACCTGGTGGCCCATGGCGGGAGCCTATCATGAGTATATCAGTCGCTGTTCCCACATGATGCAGCAGGGACAGGCGGTTTCCGACATCCTTTATCTCACACCGGAGGGGGCGCCCATGGTATTTACCCCTCCTGCCGATGCGCTGGAGGAAAACGGAGCCATTCCGGATAAAAAAGGATATGGATTTGATGGCTGTTCACCTCTTATGTTGATGGAAAGAGCCCGGGTGAAGGATGGGAAAATTGTTTTCCCCGGAGCCTCTTCCTACGAATTGATGGTACTGCCAAATTTTGAGACCATGACCCCGGAATTGCTGGAGCTTATCGCTTCACTGGTTGAGCAGGGAGCGAAAGTCATCGGCTCGCCACCCCTTAAATCGCCAAGTCTGGAGAATTATCCCGATTGCGATATTCAGATAAAAGAGCTTGCAAAGAAATTATGGGGCTCACTTCAGTCGCCCGATAAAATCGCAGAGAGATCCTATGGGAAAGGGAGAATTTTTTGGGGAGGACAATTAAGCTCTTCAGCTACTAATGAATTGTATCCCTCCTATAAGAATACAAGGGAACTATTATCCCGACTAAATATTCCAGAGGATTTTAGCTCGTCTAACAACAGTATCCGCTTCGGTCACCGCCGAAGCGCAGACCGAGATATCTATTTTGTAGCCAACCGAAGCGATCAGGCACAAAAAACAAGCTGTGCTTTCAGGGCTTCCGGCGAACCTGAGCTTTGGTTGGGAGTAGACGGAAGTTCCAGAAAACTGAAGCACTACGAGACAGTGGATGGCATAACGAAAATCCCTTTGGAATTTTTGCCCTACGAAAGCTATTTTGTGGTTTTCAAACGCCAAAAAGCAAGGAAGAACGAGCAGAAAGAGGAGGGTGCAAACTTCCCTGCCTTCCATACACTGCTTACCCTGGAAGGCGCCTGGGATGTCTCCTTTGATCCTAAATTCGGAGGACCAGAATTTATCCGCTTTAACAAATTACAGGATTGGTCCCTACACAAAAAGCGAGGTGTGAAGTACTACTCCGGAATTGCTACCTATCGAAAGACCATAGAAGTTGAGGACCTGGAAGACAGAGCCTATTTCCTGGACCTGGGAGAGGTAAGGGATATGGCCAGAGTGAAACTAAACGGAAATGATCTGGGTGTGGTATGGTGCGCTCCCTGGCGGGTAGATATATCAGCTGCCCTGAAAAAGGGTAATAATGAACTGGAAATCGAGGTGGCCAACCGCTGGATAAACCGCTTACTGGGCGACAGCCAGGAAGCGGATGCCAATATCAGGACTGTCAGCTTTGATAAGGGTCTGATGGGGGGATTGAAATACCAGACCGGGAGATACACCTTTACCACGAGAGCTGCCATGGGCTCCTTTAACTTTAAAGATCCACTGCCGTCTGGATTACTGGGTCCGATTGTAATTCAAGAAATGTTGGTAGAAGGACAGGTCCTATTCGAGGATGTAACTCAAGAGGCGGGTCTGATAGAAGCACTTAAAGGTGTGAAAGGCCACAGTGCAGCCTGGGGAGATGTTACGGGCAACGGGTATCCGGATCTCTTTGTTGGAACCTTCTCTGACAGGCCCGACTCAATCTATGCCACACGTGGCCATATAACAAAAGCTGAACCCGATAAACTGTTCTTAAATCGGGGCGACGGAACTTTTGAGGAGGTGCTGGAAAGTCCTGTGCGTCAATATGGAAGATGTTCCGGGTCTGTCTTTGCGGATTTTGATAATGACGGGGACCTTGACCTGGTAGTCTCACATAATGCCCGGCATGCTGCCAGCACAAAACCCCAGCATAAGACCGGGAATTTTCTCTTCGAAAATCTAGGTGGGGGAAAATTCTCTGATGTGACTAAAAAGGCCGGGCTCAATTTTGGCCTTCCATTTACCGGGCGGAGCACCCTTGTTTTTGATTATAACGGCGACGGGCTATTGGATCTCTTTATGCAGGAAGACTGGGTCCTTGACAGTATTTCAGGTGGAAATTCCAGGCTGATGGAGAACATGGGCGACCTGATGTTTAAAGATGTGACAGCCGAAGCAGGCTTTCCCCACGGTTTTCGTAAAGGCTTGTACGGATTAGGAGGATTTGTGGGCGATATGAACGGAGATCTCTGGCCGGATGTGTTCTTCGCCCACAGCTGCAGGATGTTCATCAATAACAGGGATGGCACCTTCCGGGAAAAAGAATATCCTTTGGTGCCCTCGCTTTTCCGACTCCCGGGTACCAGTTCTGATGGATACTGGACTTGTGCAGCTGATCTGGGCGACCTGGATAATGACGGAGATATGGATATGGTTATGGGACAGCATCATACGGATGTCCGCCTCTTAGATAGCATAAAGCGTAATATTTTTGTGTTTCTCAACGAGGGAAATGATGCAGAGGGAAATCCCATTCTCAGGGAAATTACCATGGAAGCCCAACTGGAACAACCTTCCAGGCGGACGCCCAATATCCAGCTTCAGGATATGGACAATGATGGATTAGTGGATATTCTGGCAACTTCAGGAAACAAATTTGTATACCGGAACAAAGGGATTCTCGGAGGGATCCCGCGTTTTGACAAACCCATTGACTCTGGCATTACAGAAGGTAATGGTTACTGGGCCTGTGGGCCGCTTGGTGATTTTGACAGGGACGGGCGCCTCGATTTTTTTGGTCCTGAATGGCTCACTTCGGCCCCATCCGTCTTATTGAAAAACGAAACACCCGGGGCAAGTCAATACCTGGCGGTAAAACTCGAGCTTGAAGAAGGTCCCAATCGGAATGGCGTAGACGCCAGGGTGGATCTATATACCCGGGGTAAGCTGGGAATTGAAAAGGAGCGGATCGCATCACGAATCATCACAGTATCAAACGGGTATGCCAGCGGATATGAAGCCATTGCTTATTTTGGATTACCTGACCACAATTCAGTGGATATAAGGGTGAGTATGCCATGTGGTGGTCAAGTATACAATGCTATTGATGTGCAAGTAAATCAGCTGTATATACTCAGGAAGTAAGATTTTCGATAAACAAATATTCATGAAAAAACTATTCATCTGCCTTCTGACAATCACTATTCTGCTTCCTGCGTGTAATCCTTCCCGTGGAGAACAGGATCTTTACGATGTGTTCACCAATCCACCTGCAGATGCCCGTCCCATGGTGCGCTGGTGGTGGAATGGCAATGCTGTGGAAGCCGGTGAGCTTAAACGGGAGTTAAAAGTGATGAAGGAGGCCGGGATTGGTGGGGTGGAGATCAATTCCATTGCCATGCCCCCGTTTGCTGTCCCCACCGGAGCTCCTGCTCTGCAGTGGGCAGGGAAGGAATGGAGTGAGATGGTACAGGTGGCCAGCGAGGAGGCCAGGGAGTTGGGCATGATCACCGATCTTATCGTGGGATCGGGCTGGCCCTTTGGTGGCAGGTTCCTGAAAGAGGATGAGATCATGCAGCGACTTGGTGTGAAGAAGTACGAGCCTGAGCCCAATGAGCAAGTCGATATTGATCTGGCGGAGTTCCTGAAGTTTGAGAGTCATCGAGCTCCGGGCTCGAACATTGCTGAAGCAAACAGTGATGTGGAACTCTTTGCTGTTCAGTTGATACCTGTGGGTCTGACTTCCCTGGAGGAGGTCATTGATCTGTACCCGCTGGTGAAAAACGGCCGACTGAATTATCAGGTGGGGGACCGTGAATATGTTCTGGTATTTCTCTACAATGAACGAAATTTCATGTCGGTATACCATGGTTCTCCGGGAGCAGACGGACCCATTATGGACCACTATAAGCAGTCGGTGGTGCTTGCTTACCTGGACAGGCTAAAGGCCATAGAACGTGAAACAGGCGTGCCCCTGGCCAAACTGATCAGGGCACTTTTCTGCGATAGCATTGAACTGGGTGGTTCCAACTGGACCGACGACATGGCATCGGTGTTCAAGGAAAGAAAGGGCTACGATATCACGCCCTATTTGCCTTTTGTGGTACAAGCCCACAACCGGCCCAACAAGCTGGAGACTTCAGAAGAACTTGCCGATCATTTGCAAAGGGTGCAATATGACTATTACCAGGTGCTGATCGATGTTTTTCTGGAAAGATTTACCCGTGAATTCCAGGATTTCTGTACGGAGAACGGCGTATTGTGCCGATACCAGGCCTATGGAACCCCTTATTACATGGGGCTCTTTCAGGGCAACCTGATCCCCGACATCCCCGAAAGCAACAACTGGATCTATTCCCAGGGAAGGGACGAGGCAGAGAGCGATGCCTATACCTGGAATCAGGGACACGGCTACCTGCTCTGGAACAAGGCTGCTTCCGCCGGTGCGCATATTATGGGCCGCAAAATCACAAGCTGTGAAGCCATGACCAATGTACAAGGGGTATTTCGCACGTCCCTGGAAACCGTCAAACAATCAGACGATATGAACTTCATAACCGGGATCAACCATTCGGTCCTTCATGGTTTTAATTACTCCCCTCCGGAGGCAGGATTCCCTGGCTGGATCCGTTACGGAGCTTATTTCAGCGAGCAGAATCCCTGGTGGAAGTACTTCAGGGAATGGACCGACTACAATGCACGCCTTTCAGCAGTTTTCCAGCACTCCGATCCTGTGGCGGACATAGCCATATTAGGCAGGATGGATGACTTCTGGGGTGAAGTGGGTCCCGCCAGACCACCCTTCAATAACAGTCCCTGGTACTATTCCAGACTCTGGGAACCCATTTCTAACCTGGGAAGTTCCTGCGACTACCTGCACTCCTCCGTTCTGGAAGATTCGGACCTAAAGGGGGCAAAACTGATCTGCGGAAACATGTCATACAGCTCCCTCATCCTAACGGAGTTAAGATCCCTTTCTCCCAGGGCGGCTGAAAAGATCCTTGCCTTTGCACGGGCCGGTGGAAAGATTGTTTTCATCGGACAGTTACCCGAGCGCTCCCTCTCCCTGGTGGATGCAGAAAACAGTGACAATAAGGTACGGACTCTTATACGGTCTGTAACGGAACTTGAAAATGTGCAGATGGTCCCTGCTCCTGAAGAAAATGTTGACTTGCTGGAATGGACTGCTACTTTGTTTCAAAGAATGGGACAGGATGCTCAGGTGCAAATACGGCAGCCCGTCAGCCACCTTTACTCATTAAAACAAAGCAGGGGTGAACAGGAGATCTATTTCTTTGTGAATTCTCATCGCAAAGAGCCCATTGATCTGGATGTCAGTTTCCACACCGGAGATAAATTCCCCTATCTGTGGGATCCCCATAGTGGGGAGCGCTTCGCCCTGACGGAGGAAAAAAGCTCTAAGCTCAGCCACACGCTGGACGCCCTCGAATCGGCTTTAGTGATACTTGAACCTGTAAAGCTGGATTTACCTCTCTATGTGAGCAGGGAAACTCCGGCAGAAAGACAAGCCTTAAAGACCCATTGGGAGGTGAAATTTGAACAGGTGGATGGCAGTGTATTTACCAGGCATATGGAGGAACTGATCGATTTCAGCCTTTCAGAAGAAGAAGCGATCCGGAATTTCTCAGGTACTCTGACTTATTCGGCATTGATAGAAGAAGGTGAAATAATGGACTTTATCTGTCTTAAGGATGTAAACGAAGGAGTGAGCGAGCTCAGGATCAATGGAATACCGGCAGGAATGAAGTGGTACGGAAATCACATATATGATGTGGGATCTTTGTGGAAGTCAGGATCCAACCAAATCGAGATCGTACTGACCACCACCCTGGCCAACTATTGCGGCGGTCTGGAGGATAATCCGACAGCGATGAATTGGATCAAAACCTATACAACTCCTCTTTCCAGTGGTCTTACGGGAGTGGAATGGGGAAGGAAATAAAGCTCTGAACCATGCAGATTTATGCAGGTTTAATTCATCGGAGTCAGGCTTACCGGGTTCAATAGCCCCGAAGGCATGGGTTCTGCTCCGGAGGCATCATAGGGCTTGTAATTGATATTTACAAAGTTTATCTCACGGAAGTTTTTCCAGGGAATACCTTTCCGGTCCAGATCAATGACCCTGTTGAAGGAAAGGTTTTTGACTTCGATTTCCAGGATGTTCGTTTCTTTGAGTATTCCTGGGGGTATAGTTAATCTGAATGGAACTGACCAGAGAAGTCCCAGATCCTGACCATTGATCTTTACCCTGGCAGTTTCCCTCACATCTCCCAGCTCAAGCAAAAAAGCTTCTCCGGCATCTGCTTCCGCGAGCTGGAAAGTAGTGGAATATACCACAGCACCGCTGAACACCTCCCAATCGTCTCCCAGAACTGTCCAGGAATGCAAGGTGTTCAT
>Ga0180430_10001819_pt1 | contig 20168 bp, 33 predicted proteins | sample SS_ome_9_FD_132999 | JGI IMG/M metagenome (GOLD analysis project Ga0180430, IMG submission 132999) | Hypersaline lake sediment archaeal communities from the Salton Sea, California, USA - SS_1_S_2 metaG | ecosystem: Environmental > Aquatic > Non-marine Saline and Alkaline > Hypersaline >... | reverse complement strand
TCATCTATTTTCATTATAATCCCTTAAAATTTCTTACGTTGTAAATGTTAGGAAATTTACTTTTCTTGTCACGCAGATAATTTCTGATGATTTCAATGAAAGTATGATAATCGTCTACTGGTTCATCGAATAAAGTAATGTCTCCGTCACTATTGACATATATTTCTCCGCCTTGATATGTTAAATCTAAGATAACAGTTTGAGGATGTTTGCCTATTGTTACTGCACCCACGATTTTTGCGTTATGTTTTGCAAGCCATTGTTCTATTTTTACAATCATGTTTTCTTGTATATCAGTTTGCGCTAAACGAGTGTAATATGACATGGTTATCACCTTATTGATTCGATGATTTCGAATATATCACCATAAGGAACGAAAAATCCTGTACGTTTGTATAATTCAGGCATTCCCCAAAAATAAATAGTGTCTTCGATTGTTTTTGTACGGTCATATGGGTCGGGCATATTAAGGTCAATCCAAAGATTACCTTCTTTTGTTTTCAGCGCACTGAATTTATTACCTGCCTCACGCATATCAATTAATTTTGCTTTTTGTCCAACTTTCCAATAATCTTGAACTTCGGTCATGTTTTCACCTTATTTATAGTCAAGTATTTTTTCGATATCACTGTAGTCGAAATACCAACCACGTTCATCATCAGTATTCGTCATTCCCCAAAAGCTGTATCCTCTTTCTAAACAACTGCTACTGTTGATTGGGTTGGGATGTTCTAGATTTAACCAAACATTACTTCCTTGACGTGTTGATACAAGTGCGTATTCATATCCTTGGTCGCGTAAATTTATTAATTCGGATTTTTTTACGCCCCAAAAGTCTTTAACTTTAGCCATTTTTTCACCTCGTATAAAGAAATAAGGTGGACGTTGCCACCTTTACATTTTTCGGCGGTACATACGGGCATCTTCCCAATCGAGGTCTTCATATGACTCTCGAGGCGGTTCAGCCCACATGTTACGATACCATTTTATGTTTGATAATGGTTCCATGTTTTTTCCTCCATTTTGGTTTATTCTTCTTCGAAATCTCTCATAGTGTGGTGAAGTTGTTCGTCATCCCAATCGGGAGTTTCGGCCCACATGTTTTTGTACCACTTAAGGTTCCAATTTGTTCTTGTCATATTTCTTTCCTCCATTTTTTTTATTCATTTTCATCTTTTTTTGTGATATATATTTTATACGGGATATTATGAGAATCGAGTACCTGAATTACTTTTTTTGGATTTGCACCTTTCAAAAACCAATCAAGTTCCCAATGTCTTTCATTTGTTTTCATGTCGTAACCGGTATCAAAGGTGATACCTTTACTCATGAGATAACCTTCGAGATGATTTATCATATCAACATTGTTTTTCGATATCGGTATTTTTATGGTGTAATAGAAATTGTCTTTGAGTTTGTTTTTTACGTTCCAATAATCTTTTACTTCAGTCATTAATATCCCCGGAATCCTAAATTTTCAAGGTAATTATGCGCTTTCGTGATATTTTGCACATATCGTTTGTTGATGAGTTTTGGCTGTCCGTAACGGTCACGAATGTTTTTATGAAATACCGCAACAATCCAACTTGTGCCTTTTGACGGTTCAACTGCAACAAGATACCGTTGTGATACATAAAAATCACCGTTAGTATAACCTTGCAATCGGCGAAGTAATTCACCTTCGAATTTTCCGATATAGTTAATTTTTTTCATATTTATACCGATGGTATATAACCGCAACCTTCATAATCGTCCGGATTCATACCTCGTTGTCGCATTTTTTGTTTAAGTTCATCTTCTTTTGCAGAACAATCCATACAGATTGCTTGGTCGTTAAACCAACTCATGATTCTTGCGTCAAGAGGCCGACCGCATCGTTGACATGATTCAACATCAAAGAAGAAACGGCGACCCCAATAGTTTGGTGGATTGAATGACATTATTTTTTACCTTCGTTTATTTTTTTCCAATATATTTGCACTTTATTTTGATTGATAAGGTCGGGTTTTGTTTTAATTATGAAACCGTATCTTCGATATACACGTTTCAAGTCATGAATGAAATCATCGTTGTTAGGGAAACTGCCTATTGATACGAATTTTTCTCCATCAATTAATGTATAGATGTTATCGATATGAAAGCGAAATTGGTTGGATTTGTGGTTTTTCATATTTATTTTCATATTTAAAACCGCAGTTGGCGTCCGCTTTCTCCGTATGGTTTATCGGTATATACTGGAATGATTGGTGTTTTGTCGATTGTGAGTGAGCCGTCCTTTGTTGTGTATTCGTTTTTTCGGCGTTTTGTGATGTAATTGGAAACTTCGCGTTTGATTTCACCTGCATGTTCCATGAAGAATGCTAAATCTTCAGGTGATGCTTCAATATCAATTGATAATTTCATGGTTTTGTCTCCTCTGCTTTTTTAAAGAAATAATTCGCGTCTTTTTGTGCGAGTAGAACCGTTTGAGGGTCCGTACTTAAATTCGCAAGTCCTCGCGCTTTACGAGCTGCTTCGACATAACGATTATGTCGTGTTTTTCGATAATCGGTTTCACCGAGAAGCGCTCGGCGTCTGCTTATTGCATTTTTTTCTTTTGACCACATTTTTTCATCTCCATATGATATGACCAATACTTTCTGATATAAAATCTTCAAGATATTGGCGTAAAAATGGATATTTTCGGATGCCCCGTCTATCACCTGTAAATTTCAATTTGAAATCTTTTTCGTTTCGCGGTATGATAATGTAAAAATCTTGCCAACCATCATAAAAACCGTTTTCATCCATGTTGTGATATGAATTATAGGCGTATATGTTCTTTTTGGTTGCTATATCTTCGATGTACCAGTCATCATCGATACCACTTCCGTGCGGTAATGATTGGGCGATTTCCCATCCAATGGGTGTTTCTATTTTGCTGTCACGATTGATAAAATAGAGGTTGTTTTTATCGATAGCGACAGGCCATCCGAATCTCCATTTCATGTTCATTTCCTTTTCGGCATTTTACAGCGTACTCTTTTTCCTTTTACCTTGCGGTAATAATATTTTTGTTTTTTCATTTTCTTTCCTCCATAAGTTTTTGTAAATCTTGTTGCCAACCTGGTTTTCGTAATAAATTCAACCCAGCAAAGTCTTCTAATAAATCAATGAGTACTCGTTTCATTCCTTCATTGATTTCAGCGTAATATTTTACATAGAACGCTGTATCCCACGATACAGGTATACCTGCTTCATAAAGACAGTTCTGCAATTCGTTTCGGGTGATATTCTTAATGATTGTTTTTAATTCCTTTACATATTTTTGTTTTAATCCTTTTGATAATTTTTTTGATATTAAATGCAATACCCAATGATTGTTCATCGTCATTGATTTGATGTCGTACCAGAATCCTTCATGAATAACGCTGTCATATTTCGGCACTTTTGCAATGCGTTTTTGATGTCGGTCTCGTGTACCTTCATAATCGCGAAGTTTGAAATCCCAATTGAAATATTTAACCGTTATACCACCTCGAATACGCGAAATTTGATGATATACTCAACACCGCGGCCGGCACCAGAAATGTTATCTTTGAAGAACCAAACAGAGCCATATTTTTTTATTGGCAGTTTTCGGAATTTGGTGTTTTTCGGTTCATAACCATGGTCGAGTCCTCCTGAGTAAGAAAGATATCCATCACCCAGATAATACCGACTATATTCATTACCGCCTGTTTGATATAGCATTGGTTTGTCGTTTTCATCACGCCATATATAAGTGACGCGTGTAAGATTGCCGTTTTTTTCTTTGATATAATCACCTTCGCGTATACCTTTACGTTTGTTAAACGCATGTTCACGTTCCCGTAAAATGCGTTCATTTTTATCTTTCGTATAAGGTATAACCATATCGGTCGGCAACGACCATTTGCGTACTTTATAGGTATCGTCTGTATAATGTGCCATGATTATTCTCTAATAATATCGAAATGTGCAAATCCTTTTTGTTTGAATACCTCAACTGGTCCTTTTTTCTTGTAGGTTTGCAACGTTGCAGGAATATTGAGCGGAACAGCTTCATACGTTTCGCGATGCATGACGAAAGGATGTTCTTTTCCAACAACATCACGAAACCATACCTTTACGAACCCGTCAGGAAGTGGTTCAGCGTTGACACGCATAAGGAAACCTTTCATAAGGTAATCTTTTTCGTCAGTCCAATCTTCTATCATTTTTTACCTCCTATAATAATTCATTCCATCCATCGTTTTGATATATATCCCAATATCGCCATTTACCTTTATCATAAAGGTAAAGATATTGACTGCCTGTTTCCTTAGTATAAGCAAGTAATGAATCAGTGTCTGGTAAATATTCAGCACGGGATTTGTTGAAAGGTTTTTCTTCGGATAGAAGTATGTCTACTTGAGCGGGGGTACGATATTCTTCTCTGAGTTGCCAACCAACACCTGGATATTCAGGATATCCATCCCAAAATTTATGTGTTGCTTTAAAACCGTTTGGCGTCTTTTTTGCAATTACACAACTTGTAGTCATGATTATACTCCTTATTTAGTATCTCTTGCTTTTTTGAAGAAATATACTGCATCTCGCCGTGCGAGCTTTTCGGTTTCAGGGTCAGTCGTAACATTCGCGAGAGCTTGGACACGCCGACCTGCCTGAACATAGCGATTGTGCATGTTCTTTCGCTTGTCGGTGTATCGAATAAGATGTTGTCGGCGACTTCGGGCGGTTTGTGATTTTTTCCAGCCTGTATGTTTTTTAGGATTAAACCATCGTTCCATTTAATCACCAATCATCAGGTTCTTCGCCCATATTTAAACATTCAATTCTGAATTTTTTGTTTGCATGAGCGACTAAATTCTCTAATATTTTAAAGAAATCATCTCGTGATTTGTTGTATTCATCAACTTCATCACGGTCAATTACACGGTCGGCATCAGCAGTCCACAATTCATATGATGCGTACAAACCATCTTGGGGATGATATGTAATTTTGATTCGACTGTCAATGGACAACTTTGGTAGTCTATTCGTAACCATTCTGACGATTTCAAAGGTGTTATTACCTCGGTAGCATAAATCATACTTGTATTTTTTTGCTATTTCTCGTAGTTTGTTTTCGATGTCAGGTGTTATACCTCTTCTTACTCCCCAGTAGTCATCGATTTTCATTCGAAATGTTCCTCCACAATCTTGCGTATTTTTGATGCGGTGATAGGTGGACCGTAAGGTACATATCCTGGTTCGATTTCAGGAAGTAAATTACGGTCGATGACTAGTAACAGCTCTTGAATTTCTTTGTCTTTCATAAGTTTCATCAATTCAGAAAGACTTGCCTTCGACAGATATTGCTTGCATTTGATGAGTGGTTGTTTTGATTTTTGTTTGATTGCTTGCCGTAAATAATCTTTGGCAACATCAGCGGTTGATTTCGTTCCTACGTTGTAATAATCTTCTATTTCAGTCACGTTCATTCCTCACGTTGTCCTATTCGCCCATATTATGGAAATATCAAACGTATTCACTACATCATCGTTATTGACATCGTAGATTCCTTTATACGGAGCGTATCCTGCAATGGTACGTTGCGACCAATCGAGTGCTACATCGAATACATTGATAACATCGTCATTGTTCACATCGTCACGAGCATCACCACCGTCAGCTAATTCAGTTGTTGTATATGTAAAACTTCTGTTGTAGTAGGTTGTAGCGTTTGATACATTAATTGCCCAACGATATGTGGTGTTTCCCCAGATGAAGTCAGTATCCCACGCCGTCAATCCTGTTTGTTCAATATATTCATTACTGATATCACTAAACGTTGCAATTGTTGTCCACCGGTCTGTGATTGCTGTCATGTTGTATAATAAAATGCTGACGTTTGTATGTGAACCTGTAATGTAAGCACTGAGATTTACGGGAGGTCTTGATATTTCAATAGCTGTGTTGTTTGGATATTCATTTGTGATGTTAAGGAAACCTGTTGGTGTTGCGTTGGCGTATTGATATGTCAATGACCATAAATTATACGTGTCATTGTAACTCCATATTGTATAGTAATATTTGACACCGCCGGTAAGATTGGAATGATTATAATGGTCAGCGCTTCCGCGATAAATCATATCATGTGATGTTCGCGTTGTTTGATATGTAGTTGTGTTTGCATATACCCACGCCATATCTGCATAGGAAGGAAATGTCCAATTGAGTTGATTGCGGTTTTCTCGTTGTCGTACATCAAAACCTGTTGTAGGATTGGGATGTATCATAATGGTGTAATTGTAGGTATGATTTTTGAAAGCGGCGGTTCCTTCATATTTTGCCATAAATGATGAAACATTAATACGGCAACGAGCAGGTTGTTCAGAGGTAAAATTGAGATATATAAGTGACATGTTTTCGTTAGTGATTGATGAATAGTTGAATCCTTGAGGATTGTTTAGATAACCGGAATCGTTGTTCACGGTTCCTTCGGCAGAGAAATCCCAATAAGAAGGTGGTGCTATCCATATATCTTCAAGGTCAGCAGATTGTCCTAACCATGTCAAATTATACAATATGAACGAATCAATTCTTGTTGATGTGTTGACCCATACTGTCAGATTGAATGTGTCTCCTATAGTGATGTTGTCTAATGGTCCGTTGTTTCTTATACCAATATCATATCTTGATGTTGGTTCATAATCCGAGGTAACAGTTAAGGTAGCGAAGGCGGTGATAAGGAGCGCAAATGAAACGAGTATTGCGATTTTTTTCATAATAATACCTCGGTAGATAGGTGTTTAACCTATCTACGGATTAATTCGCTACCGTCCTGTGTGTCCATATTGCTGATACGTCAACGGAATTTACTAAATCGTCATCGTTTACGTCATAAATTCCTTCGTATGGTGCATAAGCGGCTACGGTTCGATGTCCCCAATCAAGACTCATGTCGAATACATCGATAGTTTGTGCGTTGTTGTCAACATCATAACGTGCATTCCTGTCACCAATTCCGGTTGTTACCAGTTCTACAGTTGTATAATTGTAGTAGGTAGTAGATGTTGTTCCACGATATTCAAGTACAAATTTCCACGCATATGTTGTGTTGCCCCATATAAAGTCAGTTCCTAAACTGCTGAGTGCTGTGTTTTCAACATAAGCGTTGGTGACTTCAGTAAAGTTTTCTACAACAGTCCATTTTTCGGTTACAGGAGTCATATTGTAAAATTGAATTGATACGTTTACGTTTGAACCAACAATGAAACCAGATAGGTTGCCAGAAGGTCTTGCGATTTCGGTTGCATCGGCTCCTGGGAATGGGTTACGTACACTGAAGCCTTGAGTAGTGAATAACCATTGATGTGTTGCAGAAGAATTCCAATATTTTGAATAACCAAGACGGGTTGAAATGTTGCCGTTATCTTCTGTGCTGTTGGTTACAACGTAAGCTCCCCAATAGTATGTTTCACTTGAATTGAGGTTTGTCCAGGTGTATTGATATGTTTTATTTACACCACCGCTTGAACCGAGGTCGGATTTACTTGAATATGAACCTTGATAGAATGTGGTAGTAACGGCACTTCCCCAAGGTGTGGTAACAGCGGCTTGTAAGTTGACAGAAGCATAATCAACGTCTGTTGCTCCATCGGTTGGATTTACTACAGAAACGCTTGGTGACCATAATTTGATTTCACCGGTGTTGTTTACATATGCATTATGATATGTTTCGTTGAATAAACGAATTCTGTAATATACGGTGCAGTTTTTAGTGAAAATGGTGTGTAAATCAGCGCTGTTGAAGAAATGTTGATATCCGTATGTTAGGTCGGTTCGTGATGATGCGTTTGCCCAGAATAAAGTGCTTGAGGTAAATGATGGTGATTCGGAAACTTCTAAGCTAGCATCTACATCGTCAGTTTCACACCAAGCAGCTAAATCAAATCCTTCGTAGGTTGCATTTGTAAGATATTTTTTAGTAAGGTTCGGCGCTGAAAACGTGGTGCCGGTTGCAGTTTGATAGGTAAGTGACCAAAGGCTGTGGGTGGTGTTGTATGTCCAAACGGAATAATACCATGTTGCATCATAATCTAATCCTGTATGTTTGTATGATGTTGCAGAACCGTTGTAAATATCAGAACCTGTGTGAGTTGTCGGATAGGTTGTATCGTTTGCATACACATACACTTTATCAGCATATGAAGGAAATGTCCAATTCAAAGTGATGTTCTTTGGACCAGGAGTTGCAGTAAAGCCTGTCGTGTCTTGTGGATGAATTAAAATTGTGATGTTGTAAATGTTGTTAACAGGAACATCGTTTCCTTCAAATTGAGCGGCAAATGAAGTGATATTTATTCTACAACGAGCAGGTTTTACTGTTGTAAAATTGATGTATGACAACGACATGTTGGTGTTGTTGAAAGGTGATGTGTTAAAACCTTGTGTGTTCTTTATCCAACCATGATTGTTGTTATATGTTCCATCGGCACTAAAAGGCCAATCCGATTGGTCGATGAAAACGTTTTGGACATTCACACAAATCGGGTGGTTTGTCCAAGTGATGTTGTATGATATCCACGCATCGAGATTTTCGGTGGTGTTCACATATTCCGTGATGTTAAACGTTCTACCCACTGTGAGGCTGGTAGAACCAGGGTCTACAAGATTGAGACCTACATCACATCCTGCCATCGGGTCAAAATCCGCCGTGACAGGATAGAGCATTGCCAGCATCATTATACATATTATCAATGTGCTTATTTTTTTCATGTTATCTCTCTCGCTTTTTTTTTCTATGTTTTTGTTTTTTATCCTATACTTCTTTGTGACCATATATCGGAAACATCGAATACATCAACATTGCCGTCATTGGTCACATCATAAATTCCTTCATAAGGGGCAAAGCCAGCTGTAGTACGATGATTCCAATCAACACTTACATCGAAAACATCAATGCGTGTGCCATCATTGTTCACATCGTATCTTGCGTTACGAGGACCTGTTCCTTCGGTAACGCGTTCAATGGTGGTGTAATTGTAGGTATAATTGTACCATTCAACACCATCGAATGATTGTATACGCCATTTGTATGTCGTATTACCCCAAATGAAGTCAGTACCATAAAATGTGTTATATAATGGATTATCAGTTGTTTCATATTGTCGTAACGTTGTCCAACAATCGACAACAGGCGTCATATTCCAAAAGGATATTGTATAATTAATTGATTTGTTTTCTCCTCCCCAATATTTGTATGCTTGTGATACATTCCCAACAAAATTATCGGAAGTAGTGGCGTTGAGTTGAGATGGTGGTCGAGTGATTTCAGTGGAGTTGGGATAAAAGTGATTGATATTGTACATGTTGGCAGAAGTGGTGAATGACCATTGTTTGGTGGCGGTGTAGTTTGTTAGTCCTTCCGTCAATACGGTTATACTCCAATTATATGATGTGTTTGGTTCCAGTGTTGTATATTGATATGATGTTGTTGCGTTTATGTCGGAATGTTGTTGTCCTTTGTATGATGAATCGAGATAGTAATTAACATCAAAAGATTCACCATTTTTTATTGTGATTGTTGTATTTCCGTATACGTAAAAATAACTGGCATCAGTTACACCATCAACGAAACCGTTTGTATTCCAAAGTGATATTTGCGGTTCCCATAATGTGATGTTTCCTGAATAAGTATTAGTGAATACATCTGGTTGTGATTTATTGAATGCTTTGTATTGATAATAAACAGTGCAATTGGGTGTAAAATCATTTGATAAGTGGAAACGGTAATTATAGGATGTATTTACTCCTATATCGGTAAGGTTTACCCAATGGGTTGTGTTAGAAGACATGTTTTCGTTTTCAGATACAATAAGTGCGACTTGCCCGTTAGTGATGTCTAATGTAATGTTGAAAGCAACTCCTGTTGCATTGACGTAATAGGGAATACAATTATAGATGATGGGCGGTGATTGTGTCGTTCCTGTTGTTGTTACATAGGATTGTGAATACCAAGGTTGTCCGTTGACGTTATCGCTTCCCCATAATGAATAATACCAAGTTTCACCGTCACCGAGACCTGTATGATTATATGAAGCGTTTGGTCCTTGATAAACGAGTGTTCCTTCGGAAGGCGTGGTTGGATATCCTGATTGATTGCCACGAATGGTGACATTATCATAAGGAGTATCATATGTTAGTTCTATTTTATTAAGTCCTCCTGTAGCAGAAGGATTCGTGATGTTTTGAGGATAAATTGTAATTGATGTATTATACATGTTGTTTATCGTAACAGGATTTCCGCCGTATTGGCATTGAACGCTAGTGATGTTTATCCACATGCGACCGCAATGGGTTGTTGTATAATTTATGTAACCAAGTGATGTATTTACATTGATGATTGGTGACATGGTAAATCCTTGCATATCAATAAGATAACCAGTGTAAGCGGTTCCTTTATATTCAAAAGGCCAATCATCTTTATCCACCCATGAATGATTTATTGTTGCTCGATTTGCGTTGTGGGTGATGTTGTAAAAACACCAGGAATCGAAATTGCTTGTTGTGTTTACCCAGGCTGTTACATTGATGTCATCAGCAACTGTGCAAGTGATGGTGTTAGGTAATAATCCTACATCACAACCTGCCATTGGATTATTGGATTGAACGATTGTTGTAGAGATGAATAATAGAGTTATGATGATGATTATTTTTTTCATATAGTTGTTCCCTCATATTTTTTGATGAATTTTTCTACCTCTCTACCGTTCCATAAAGCACTCGTACGGTAACCTCCACCATCGCTCCTGTTTAAAACTAAATAATGATTGTTGTTGGCATATACAACTTTAGGTACACCTAATTGGGTTTCGTCTAACGTTATTGCACTTGGAGTATAATAGCCGTCAGTTTTTTTCAGAGAAAATAGTTTAGAAAAAGGAAAGTATGTTAATTTATATATTGAGTTTTCTGTTTTAACTTCTATTGATGGAAATTCATCCTGTTTTCGATAATCGAAAGGACGACAATCATCATGGTCGAGAACACCATCATGGTCGGAATCGATGTTGAAATGCAACGGCTTTATATGCCAATAATTATTGATTTTTCTTTTCATGGAAATTCCTTCCTTGGAAACATTATTTTTGATTCTTCGTTTAAGTTCCATGCGTTTCGCCGGAGCCAATAAGGAGCGCTACGAGTGGTAATAATTTTTAGCAATTCGTTTGTATTGAGCCATTGAATATCATCGGACGGCATCGCTTGTGATTGATGTTTTGATGTTGATTTGGAATATTTGTCTCGATTGCCGAACCAAATACCATATTCACGGTCATAAATATACATCGGGAAGTGCAAACCCCAAGAATATACAATGTAAAACCTATCTACATTACGAGCAAATATATGATTTGCATCGAAAGGTTCTTTGTCGTTGACGTAATGTCTACATTGCCTATTGGAGATTCGTGTCATGTTTACTTCATTCTTTTGAAATTATAAGCAAGAACAGCGCGTTTTTTTAACAACGGTGTTACACGGAATTTTTGCTTGCCTGTTTTGGTAGGATTTTTTATGGTATCACCGAGTTCGGTGTTTTTGATTTTTTTCAATAACGTCATCGGTATTTTCTTGCCTTCAGGAATTTTTAATTGCTTATGCAACGCGCCATGTTTGACATGCACTTGCGTTACCCAATATTGAGCCATTATTTTTTCACCTCTCGTCTTACTTTTACAATTTTATTTTTTGGAATAAGCACGTTGATGTCAGTTGAGGCACCAAATTTCTGTGGGTCCCAAATACCAATAAGTGTTTGATTTCGCCGGCAACCAAACGGAACTGTTGGGTTTTTTTCCATCGATACTTGTACAGTGAATTTTTTTATGTAAAACCCAAAGTCGTTTTTTGAATACCATATTTGGTCGCCTTTATGTAATGATGTTTTTGCGTTTTTTATTCGATATACTGGTATTTCTTTCCATGACATGTTTATCACTTTTTGTAACGCACCCAATGTTTGACGGTTTTACCATCACGTTTGTATGATTTACAAATCCATTTCTTTTTGTCGCCACCATACCTGATTGTTCCTACTTTGACAGTTGAAGCGCTAGTGGAAGGTGACGGCCGTTTACCTTGTTTGGTTTTTGGTTGAATGTCATAATTATACCAATCACCAATTTTTTCATGAAATATGCTTCGTAAATGTTCCTCGACTTGTGGAGTGATAGGTGTGTCTGATGTTGCGTATTTTTTTTTCAAATGATTAATGATGTAATCAATATCTTTTTGTTTTTCTTCGTGTAGTATATTTTCGTTAAAGGCGTGTTTTTTCGCTTTAAGAACGGATTTATCGAGTCGTTTTCCAAGTTTTTTCATTTCCTTTTCGTTAAAGGCGTAATAATAGTATATCGCTTGGGCAATCGAATTCGATGTTGGTGGACGCCAATAATCAGGTTTCATAGGTATCAGTATCCTTCATATTCCTCTTCTGTATATTCCATTCGGCGTTTTCGTGGTGCCCAAAAGTTTTGAGGTCGCCATTGATAATCTTGTTGATTGAACATTGCACCACGTTCTATGTATTGATGTTTTTCTTCAGGCGCGTTTTTAGGACCCCACATGTTTCGTGGTCGAAAACCTGATGAACTCCAATCCCAAGGATTACGCATTGGTGATGCTACATTTTGTTGTTCTTGTATTTGTTGTGGTGGTAGTTCGTAAGCTTTTTGAATGTGATAATAAATTTCATCTTGAGTGGGTTTTCGTTTTGTATCAGTTGTTTTAAAAGCGTCTTCAATAATTTTTATTATCTCAGGATGTTGAATGGCTTCTTCAACTGGTAATTCACCATAATAATCGAAGTAACCGCGGATGATTTCGCTGATTCCTGGATAATACATGATATCTGTCATTATTTATTTCCTCCTTTTATATACGACAATATCTCCTCGAATGTTGAATATACGAGAATAATATCCTCGGTTTCTTAATCGTACTGCTTCTTCTTGAGCACGGCGTTCAATGAAATGTTTTGAATGAAAAGTGTAAACTTTATTGTCAATAATTTTTTCATAAGGAATGTGCGCTGGTATTGATTTTGGATGTTTTATTCGATATTTGCGTTTGAAATAACGGTATAAATCTTTTGCATCAGCACTTACTTTTTTCATACCTTCTTCTGATTCTTTATACATCAATTTCATGTGTTTCCACCTCGCGGTTGAACCATTTCTTCTTCTTCATATTCATATTCAGATTGTGGGGTTTGATATTGTTCATATTGTTGTTGATATTCAGGTTGCGGTGGTTGCTGTGGTTGATATTGTTCTGGTTCTGGTTGTTGTTGATACTGCGGTGGATATTGTTGCATTTGTTGTTGTGGTTGATATTCTTGTTGTTGGTAATATTGTTGTGGTTCAGGTACCAGTTGACGTTGTTGTTGTAAAGGTTGGGGTTGTAATGATTGTGCTCGTTGCACTTGCATTGGTTGTGGTTGTAATTGTCTGGGTGTTATTGGTTGCGGTTGTTGTTGCGGTATAGGTTGTTGTCGACCTTGCATTGGGATTTGTTGTGTTTGTGTAATTTGTGGTCGTTGAATTTGTGGGGAAAGCGCTGAAAATCGTAAACCACGGAATCCTGGCGTTGAGAAACGGAGTGGTTGGTTAAGATTTAATCCAATAAATTTGAATTGTTTAAATCCTGTAAAGAAGCTTCGTTGTTGTGGTTGTTGTTCAGGTACCGGTCGTGTGATTGCTAAACCTCGAGCACGAAGGTCGAGATTTGGCGGTTGACGTTGCAACAAACCTTGTTTCGTTTCGAATAGCATTGGTTGACCGCCAGATAATCCTATACCTCGAGGTCGTCTTGCCATTGTATTCATTGAAAAAGGTGAATTAGTCATACCGAAACCGCTTCCTTTTTTGATAGCATAACCTTGCAGATTTGATACAGCGTCACCGGTAATGAGTGGTTTGTTAAGAAATGATTGATATGCCGTAACAGGGGCATATCGTTGTACACGTTTCTGACCGTATCCTGCTGAAGGAACTTTACGATTTGGGTCCGCCATTGCATCACGCGTTTGATAAATGGAAGGATAATCATGTTGAGGTTTCATAATACCAAGCGGGTCTTTAACCTCTATTTCACGTTCATCATACGGACCTGGAACGTGAGGTGTATAAGAGGGCTGGTGTGATTGGTATTGAGGTTGTACCCGTGGTTTTATATTTTGTATGTAATCAGGTGTGATTTCTTCCTCATACATTGATGGTGTTTCGAATGGATTGATGCGTGTTGGTTGGGCGGTAGTAGAAGGTCGATGCACTGCAAGAGCGCGTTGTCCGGTGAGTGCTGGAGTGGATTCAGGTGATGCTCTATTCCATTCCGGTGTTTGGTAAGGACTGCGTAATGAAGGTTCAGTAATTCGTCCGGCGGTGTAACCAGCGGCGTATCTACCTTCAGGTGTTATTGATAATCCTGATTGTAGGTTTTCACCGAATTTTTGTTTTTCAGCATATGATTTTCCTGTACGCCAAAACATCGTTGCACCTTTTTCGATACCTTTTGCGATATCACGAATAGGTGTTTTTTTATTGAGTATTTCAAGATAAGCGAGGTTGTCAGAAAACGTGGCATCTTGAATATCAGGTAATTGTTTGTATTGACGGACATATTTTTCAGCATCGCTGATAGTATCAGTTTTCAATTGTTTGCTCCAAACACCTTTACGTTTGGTGAATACATAGAAAGGACCTGGTGTAGTTCGGCGGGTGTATTTTCGTTTTGTTTTGGTTTTTTCAGTTTCAGGAGTCGTAGTGGATTTTGATTTTGTTTTGTCTTTTTCGATTGTTTTTTTGTTTGCTTTAACGATTTGTCCGATTAATTCACCGCCTTCTGGTGCAGGTGTGTATTGTAACGTAGGCATATCCTGTTGAATACCTTTTCTGGCACGTTCGGAAAACATTTCTTCATCGATTTGATAATTTGCAGGATAAACATCCGATTGATAGGTACCAGAATCGATTTCGCTTTGAAAAGAAAAATCCGTTGGTTCATCTTGTCGAAACGGGTTGAAAGGGCGGCAATCACGAGAATTAACTACACCATCACGGTCGATATCACCAAATGGTTTTAAATCATAAAACCGAACGGCTTGTTTGTAGTTCAAATCGTAAAAATTTGGGAATTTCGTTTTCCTTTTCATGAAATCATTCCTATAGGTTTTTGTTGTTGTTTATGAAAGAAGGGGACAAGGTGAGGACGAATCCCCTTCATCATAAACCACCACTTACCTATCCACCACCTCCGAGGTAACCAGACTTGTAAACAACAGCAACAATAAGCATAATAGCGGCGATTATAAGAATCACTCCTACTATACTGAGCACAGAATTGCCAATTTCTACTACATTGGTTACGTCAGCTTTATAGGTGATTTTTAGCATCGTTGTTTGAGCACCGCAATAAAGGTAACTTGTCGCGTTGACATCACCCGCTTCAGTACCATTTACGGTGACGTTGTTGTAATAACGTGTCGTATTGACTAATTTTTCAGCGGTATCCTTCCATGATGTTGTCACGTTGATTATGAGATATTTCGTTTGACTTGAATTCAACGTTGAAAGCCAGAAGGTTGATGTACCTGGATAATTCGCTGACGCAAAGGTCATGTTGGATGGGAAGGTATCGTAAACACTCAGGTTGTGTATCGGAATATCACCAGTGTTTGATACGTTAACCCAATATTGTACATAACTGGTGTTCCAACGAATCGAAGACATATTAGCGCGTTTTGTAACGGTGAATGATAAATTGATTGTATTAGTAGCAGTTGAGGTGTTGACGTATTGGTTATCAGCGGTAATAGTATTAATAACAGATGAACCGTTTGCGGTATCGTTTTTGAGGAAACCAGTGATAACGAGTGACCAAGTTTCACTTTCATTGAGTGTTGAAATAATCCATTTGTTAGTACCAGAATCAGGTGATGGTGTTGCGGTTAGATACGAAAAGTCGGAATCATATGTTTCATTGACGTATACGTTTGTTAAATTAGCTGCTTGATTTGTTACATTAATATAATAATTTATTTTTGTATTACCCCAAGGTACACGACCGCCGACACCAACTGATTTTGCAATTGTAAGTGTTGCATTTCCTGTAGTGAAATGCCACAGTTTTCGTTGGGTGTTGTTTACGTTACCATCGGTTACGTTGACGTACCAATAATATGTTGTGGAATAGTTGAGTGATAACGATGGTGTGATACTTGCTGTTGAACCGTTTGCAACATTTGTGTCAGTACCAATTAATGTACCGTTGAGCCAATAAAATGATACATTCATTGGGTCGGCATCATAGTCCGTAACTGTACATTGCATAAGATTCAAAGATGTAGCAATGTCAGTACTGGCGTTTGCAGGATTTGGTGATGTTGCATTGGGTCGTTGTCCTCCACCGGTTCCTGTTTTAAAGGTATAATTTGCTTGTGACCTGTCACCCATTCCATCTTTTACAGTAACGTTCCACCAATACCAAGTGTTGTGTGATAATCCAGCCATATGTTGTACTGGAGTTGAAGTGTTGTAAGTACGGTTTGTGCCGTGCCAAGCATCACTATTTGTTGTATTAATCCACCAATTGTAATTGTTGCTACCGTTGTTGTTTACGGTGACGTTTATTGATACGTTATAATTGTAAGCTGTTCCAGTTTGGTTTTCAGAACCATTTGTTGGATTCTCATGTTGGAATGTGAAATTGTGTAATGATTGGGTTCGAGCAGTGGCGGTTGCATTATCATAACTGAGCATACCGGCGGTTGTATTATATCCCCACGCACTGTAATACCAACGAGTGTCAGGGTCTAAACCGTCATGTGAAAAATTGGTTCCGGTCCCGTTGTAAATGACACCTGTTTGAGCATTTGGGGGATAAGTTGATGTTGAAGCGCAAACAACAATTTTATCATCACCAGGTCCTTGAGTGAATGATAAATTGATTTGTGTTGTATTATATGATGTTGCCGAGAATGAGAAAGGCCGGGCAGGATAAATCATCATACTTGTGTTAAACGGTACCATGTGAATGAATGACCCACCGGCGGCTCCTTGAACATCGGTAAGATTAATCCAAAGAAGACCAGGATTAAGCGCTTTCATATCAACACGTAAAGCGGTACGATTTTCATCAGCAGGCGTCATTGTAAATGCTTGTGCGTCTTTAAGGACATCCCATTTGTTGAGCATCGTTCCGTTATAATCAAAACCCGTATCCCAAAATCCACCAATAGTGGAATGTGTTACATTCGCAAGATGTGTTGATGTTTGATTGAATTCAAAACTGCCTAATACCCATGAATCGATGATTTCATCAGGGTCGGGATTTAACCACACGGTAACATTGAATGATTGATTGACAATAGCATAGGCCATGTTTAAATCACAACCCATACGAGTGTCATCTACTTGTGGTTCATCCGCGATTGTGGGTGATACAATAAGTGCAAGAAATGATGACAATAACATGACACCAATCAGCATATCACCAGCTTTTTTGCATATTTTTTTGTTTTTCATTTTCTATTCCTCTTATACATTTATTCTAATTTTATACTTCACTCCATATAAACGATAAATCAATGGCGTTTACGGCATCATCATTATTGACATCGTAATAACCGTTGTAGGTGGCATAACCACCAACAGTACGATGTGCCCAATCAAAACTTAAATCTAAAGCATTGATTGATGCGCCGTCATTTGTGATGTCGTAACGAGCATTTGCACCGCTTGTTACGGTTGCGTATGTTGTGTAAGTGAATGTTTTGTTTAGCCATTCTCCTCCATCGTTTGTTATATTAATCGACCAAGTATAGGTCGTGTTTCCCCAAATGAATGATACGCCGTATCCTGTGGATACATTGACGCTGTAATACCCATCGGTTAAAGTTCCGCTCCAATTATTGATTAGAGTCCAAGTGGGATTGACGGGTGTGTGATTAACATAATAGAAATAAATGTGGGTGCTACCGTTAATATGAGCGCTAAAGTTTCCTGGTGGTCGGGTAACACTTGTTGATGTGTTCACCGGAAATTCGTCCCATATTCCAAGTCCACCCAAAGTTACGTCTGATGTTTGTGCATAATCTACGGAAAAGTTTTGATAGGTTTCATTCCAACTCCATGCTGTGTAGTAATAGCGGGTTCCAAGTGTAAGTTGAGAATCATTGTAATATTCAAGGGTTCCGTTATAGATGATTGTACCATTGGAAGGTGTTGGGTATGATTCGTTACCAGTTGCGTTGCGTACAATAACGGTGCTATCTGCTCCTTGGTTACCTGTTGTCCAAGTAAGGTTGATAACTGTTTCATTGTAAGCAAGACTGGTAAAGTTCGTTGGTTCGTCATTGCTGAATGTAAAGTGCCACGCTGGGCTCCAAGTTGACCATTGATATGATTGTGTTGTAAAATTGTAGGTTTTATTTGTCCATGTGCCGTCCTCTAAAACACATATTCGCCAGTAATAGTTGGTAACTGATTGATTGAAAAGAGGTCGGAATGTATATGTTCCGTTTGTCACGGAATTATTCGTATTAATAATAGTCCATGAGCCACCATATTCGGTAGCGTTGGTCATCCAAGTGATATTGAACGAATCACCATCTGAGTTATTTACGATTGCATATAGTAAGGGATATATCTGTACACCTGATGATTGATTTGATGGTGTAGGTTGTACAGTAATTGTTCCCATTGGCGAGTAGCCGTAAGGAACGGGATTGAAGAATATCCCGAGGATGATAAAGGTTGAAATTATTAATACGAATTTTTTATTCATGCTTCTTCACTTTTTCGTTTTCTATGCTGTATGTGCAAAAACAAATATGCGACTGCACCAATCGCTAATATTGCTATACCAAGAATGAAAAATATTCCAAATCCTCCGAAAGGATTGTTTGCTTCTTCAGGAGCTCCTTGAAATAGTGTAAATATCTTGTAGTTGTAGTTGACTCCTACTTTGACGGTTGCTTGTTCGTTGGCAAGTTCGTCATCTTTGATGTTGATGTATCCGAGAAATCCTTTTGTTATGTCGCCGTCAATGATATCCCAAGCTTTTTTGCCTTCTGGGGGATTGACGGAATATTCTACACGATATTTTGATTCAGGGTCAATTGTGAATGATGTTTCGCTGAGTTCAATCCAACTATCATAAGGATATTCTTCGAAGTAAACATTTTTTGATATCGTTTTATGAATACGTGGATTTTTATCAGTATCAAGGTCGACTGTGCTGAGGGTTGTGTCGATTGTTAGTTTGATAGCTATGGAATGATTCATAGGATTAAGTACATCGAAATATCCAACTGATTCAAGCGTGTCGCTTTCAGTAAAATTGAATACATGAACAGCGATGCCGTTTGATATTACAATATTATCTCCGGACATTGATTTTTTTTCTTTTTCCGTTAATGGTATATTTTCTGCACCCACGAAAGGGGTACAGAAGATGTACCCTAACAGCAAGAAACAGAAGAATGCTGTCAGGATACTTTTACTTCCGTACATGGTGTGTCTCCGTTTAGGATACTGCCGTCACCGTGAGGTTGGCGTATACCGTTTGCTCGCTAGGGGTGCCTTGATTTGTGTATTCCCCGACAAAGACTTTCAAGGCATAGTAGGTCGAGTTGGCAGTATATGGCGTTGGCGGTAGGTCAGCAGATAAGGTCTGTTGGCTTTGGATATCAACAAATCCTCCAGCTTCCACTTTCATGTTAATGCAGAATTGGTTGGTGCCAGTTGGACTTGCGGTTCCGGCAACAAGTTCCCAATCGTTAGGACCTTTTTGAGCGGTACAAGTGATTGATGCATTAACTGTTCCATCATTAGTAACGTTAATGTCAGACACTTGACTTGAGGCACCTAAATTGATGCTACCAAAAGCAGGAGTCGTGTTGTTTACCGAAATGGAAAGCGTACCACCAGTTGGTGTAAAAGTACCACTGATTTCTTCATCTGCCATACTCATTGGCAGGAAACTCACCATGAGCAGTGCGATGCCGATTGCTAGTATTTTTTTCATGTGACATCTCCTTTGTAACCCTCCAAGATAGGGACTATTTTGTTCTTTTTCCGTCTTGGTCGTTGTTTTGTAACTAATGAAGTAGTTACCGT
>Ga0180430_10001817_pt1 | contig 20176 bp, 16 predicted proteins | sample SS_ome_9_FD_132999 | JGI IMG/M metagenome (GOLD analysis project Ga0180430, IMG submission 132999) | Hypersaline lake sediment archaeal communities from the Salton Sea, California, USA - SS_1_S_2 metaG | ecosystem: Environmental > Aquatic > Non-marine Saline and Alkaline > Hypersaline >... | reverse complement strand
TGAAGAACTCAACGATCGCACCGTACGTCGAAGTGTTCGCTGAAGTCCTAGAAACCGAGAAAAAGATCCTTCACAAGTACTCAATCGACTGAGAAGGGGCATAAATCGCCTTTTCGGGCTCTCCGGGGCCCCAGATCGGCCCAAATCCAACAGCGACTCAGATTCCTTCGAAGTCGACGAGCTCTCAACACGCCTGCTGTAGGGCCTTTCGGCGTTCGTCCGTCATTCTCGCAACAAAAGTACCCTTTTGTTGCGAAATCTGTCCCCTCGATTCTCAGCCGAGAAACTACCCTTTCAGCGAAGGAGGAGACATGCCACTCGAAGTCACCCACGAAGATTTCCTGAGCCCACAGCAAGTGCTCGATCTGAAGACGTACCTTCGCGAGTTGTCAGACGAAGCCCTTGAAGCCTCGAAGAAGCAGCCGGTGCGAAACTGGGCGATCCTTCATGTTGCGCTCGATGCGGGTCTCCGCGTCTCTGAGATCTGCGCGTTGCAGATCCGAGATGTCATTCTCGATACGAGCCATGCATCGCTCATTGTCCGAGATGGGAAGGGCGGCAAGAAGAGAGGGATTCGCGTGGGCTCTGCACTTCGCCAGCATCTCGTGGACTTTATCACTTGGAAGGAAGGCGTTGGTGAACCTGTCTCCGGACGCTCTCCGCTTTTCGTGTCCTCAAGAGGCGGGCCATTAACCCGTACTGCGGTGTATCGGATCTTTCGAAAGCACGCTGATGCTGTCGGCATTCCGAAACGGTTTTCCATTCACTCCTGCCGGCACACCTATGCCTCGCTGTTGTATCGTGCCTCCAACTTCAACCTGCGCCTTGTACAGAAGCAACTTGGCCACCGGTCCATTCAGACCACGCAGATCTACGCGGATGTACTAAGTGAGGATGCAGTGCTCGCGGTCGAGAAGCTTCCTCAGTAGGCAAGCGGAAGCGCCTTAACCAGCGCAACAGACAGGGTCTGCTCTTAACAAATTCTTCACAACGGGCTAGTACATTAGCTTCAATGACGCGCGCACCCGTAGTCCTCCGATACGCATTGGGTTTGGGTAGTCTGTGCCTTCTGCTCATTAGTCTGTCTGCAGGAGCAGAGATTGCGCTTGCCGTTCAGATTGGTATCGATGGTGTCGCGGTCCCAGATCGCTTTGCACCCATACGCGTGTCTGTTTCTGGTTATCGAGAGCCAGCTCCGTCTACGCTTGTTGTGCGACAACCCATTGGGAATGAGTGGCGTGGAACGGCGTCTGTTTCCCATGCCCTGGATCTCGCGATTCAGGGAGATGGACTCTACGAAACGACGCTTCCAGTCTACGATCCTATCAATCCCATTCAGATCGCTCTTGTGGCTGAGAGCGGAACACTCCTTGCAGAAACTGAGCTTGATCTCAGGGAATCCATGCGGGCGATGCCCTATCCGCTGCTGTGCAAGACGTTGCCGTATATCCCGATAGACGCTGAAGTCGCGGACATGTCGTCACTTCCAGATCAATGGGCTGCCTATGACGGGCTCACGAGTCTGTGGGTCGCAGCGCCGCCTTCAGGACCTTCCTGGGATGCGATTGCGCGCTGGATTGTCTCTGGCGGAACCCTCGTTGTCTTCACGGGACCGGACTACTTCCGACTGGATTCTCCGGTTGTTCGATCTCTGCTTCCAATCACGAATCCCCTGCCCGAAGAGAGGGCAGATGGCATCTGGTTCTTGTCCGGGGATCTCAGACCTGGCGCGCGTGTACTCGAGTCGCTCGCAGGAGCTCCACTCATGATCTCGGGGCGCGTAGGAGCTGGGAACGTAATCCTGGTGACGGTCCAGGCGCATGCGCTAACCACTGAGCAGCTGGCTCGCATTGCCGAAATCACGCCGGAGGCTGCGCCAATCTCTCTTCACGAAACGACCAGAAGCTCGCTAATGCAAACAGGGATCACCGGGCCCAGCAACCTCTCAGTGCTTGTGATCCTTGGCTCGCTCGTGGTGTTGACGATTGCCGTGTCCTTGATCGGAAGGCGGAGGCCTCGATTGGGGTGGATCCTCTTCGGTTGCCTTACCCTCGGCGTTTCCGTTTCAGCCGGTTTCATGTCAAACAGCACGAATGAAGTAATTGGTCTCTATTGCATAAATACGCATCTCCATCTTGAAACCGCGTACGGAACGCATATGGTGTACTCGGGCTTGTATATCTCTGACACAGCGACAATCGATTGGGACACGCCCGCACCGTTTCAGTCGCTTGAGGTGCTGCCCAGGTCGTTGCATGAAGCAGGCGAACGCAGCGGAATCTGGACGACTGAGAAAGCAGTGCTCGACGGAACTGCAGGCTCGATTCGCAGTTTTCATGCTTACGGTACGTCTGCGGCATCCTTCTCTGTTGAGTGGATGGGAGGATCCGTCCGAGTGGACGACTTCTCGCAGGGCAGCTTCGATGAGGTCTGGATCCTTCGGGATGGCCGGGTCTATCCGATTCCGGACTATCAAGGAGGCTCGCGCACCTATACCCTGCCTTCTGAAGGGGAGACGATCAGCAGTTTCACGATGGGTACGCGTGAACCGACACGTTTGATCCGTGAGATCTCCGGTGCGTTTGAATTGCGCCATGGCATCTGGCTTATCGCCTATGATCCAGGAAGCGAACGACTCCTGGAGGGTGTAGAGCGAGGCCAAAAAGTGAGAGATATCAAGCTCTATTTGGTGGAAGGGAGGGGAGCGGATGAAGCCTGAGTCTGTGTTTTCGATGTCCTCATTGCAGGGGTTTCTCACGCTTGTGATTGTTTGCGGTATCGCGCTTCTGTTCTCCATTCACCCTGGGGCTCGCGTGGAGTCACTCCACGCATCACGTTGGATTATTCCACCGTCTTCGTTCCATGTGGTCTACGTCCTTATGCTTGGACTGCTCGGGGTAAGTCGAGGAGCACTGATTGCTGCCAATCTTCCGGCCCGAATCTTCCGACCGAAGCTCTATGCGCAAATGGCGCAACACATTCTGGTTGCGCAACTGCTGATGCTACCGTTTCTTGTATTCTCGAGATCCGTGTTCCCTGACCGTTCAGGGAGTCTCCTCTTGCTCTTTGTCTATGCAACGTTGATTAGCTTCCTGTTCTGCCTAGTCTCGTATCGACTCGACCTGCGAAGCATGCAGCGGCGGCGCAGTGCATTCCTGCTTCGATACGGGGTGTACTTCGCCTGTGTCCTGATTCCCTTTGGGCTGGGTGTTTCGACCCGTGCACTCTCCGCATTTGTGAGCCTTAGCCCGATTGGCGTGGCTCAGCAGATCGTAGGCGAGCTGTCCGCACTTCCGCTTGCGGTGGCTTTCGTGTTTCCTGTCGTTGCCACCCTGTTGCTGCTCATTCGCAGTCGTCCCGTGTTGAGGAGGGGCCATGAGGTTTGATTTCTCTCGTCTGCTGAAGGACATTGCCTCCCGCTATCGTCGATTCCGCGGGCTTAGTCTGGCAAGTCGAGTACTCGTGTATGGGGGAGGGCTTGCCTTAGCACTAGGGATCATTGTCAGATTGCTTCTTCCCAAGGTCCCGCTCTGGGCATTCTCCATCGCCCCGTTTGCTGCACTGCTGGCAAGTGGCATCGCCTTTCTAGTGCGCTGGAGACAATCCCTCAATCTCCCGACCGTTCTGATTCGGCTGGACGATGCGCTCGACACCAAGGCGCGTATCAGCTCTCTGTACGAGGTGCGAGAACGCGCGGAAGGTGGCCCCATTCGTGACCGCCTGGAGGCACTCGTCGCGCAGGCAACGACCAATTGGGAGGATGGCATGCCCCGTCCTCGCGGATTGTCTGCCTATACATGGATCGGGGGACTGATGATCCTGTTGTCTGCATCGCTGGTGATCCTTCCGCTGCCAGCCCTGCGAACGAGGGCTGAAGCACCATTGGCTCAATCCAGCAACATCGATAGATCGTCAACTACGATCCCGTCCGCCATTGGACAGGAGGACCTGGAAACCGCTTCGGAAACGGAATCCGGGAATCCCGCGCCCCTGCTGCCTGCGGATGAACTGAACATTGTGGATGACCCAGGAAGTGAGACCTCGAACATCTCGCCTCCGGAGGACGACCTGAACCTCAACAGTGTGATGCAGGACCTGCAAGAAGTTGGTGGTAGCAGTTCCTCTCTGGTTCGTAATCCTGAGGGAGAAGGGCTTTCCGAGCTTACGGAAGCCCAGCAGCAAGCGCTGCAGACGCTCACAGAGATGGTTGAAGAGATTCTTGAGCAGATGAGATCCGAGGGCCGCTCATCGATGTCCAGCAATGAAGCTGAGGCGCTTCAGAGCTTGGCTGCAGAAACCGGAGATCCGGACCTAGAGGATCTGACAGACGAACTCGCAAACGATTCCGAAGCGCGTGAAGACGCGGAGGACGCACTTCAAGACCTGCTGAACGAAATCGAGGAAGGCGAAAACTCCGGAGACGATTCTGGCGAGACCATGGAAGGTCAGTCAGAAGCCGAGCAGCAAGATAGCACTGCGGTGCAAGGAGACGAGGAAGCCGCAGAGCGGTTCCTGGAGCGCACGGCTCAAGAACTTGAACAGCAGGGTGCTGAGGATGTCGAACTCGAGGGAGAGCAGGAGCAGGCGAATCCGCAGTCTGCGAGCAGCAATCCTGATGAGCCATCCACAGAGGAGACTTCCCTGACGCAGGTTGGAGAGAATCCAGAAGATGACACGATGTCCGGGGGAGCTGAAGGCACGCCTGGCGAGGATACCGAAACAGGTCCCGAAGAAGAGCCTCAGTTCGTTCGAGAGGAAGCTCCCGCCACCATTGGTGCAGAGGGAGAGTTCGTGAATGAGTTTGTCACCAAGGGCGTGCCGATCGAAACCGAGCGCGCCACGACCGGTTCCGGGCAGATGCACCGAGTAGACTACGCGCGTATTGATTCCATCCTTCGTCAGCGTGGACTGCCTGACGAAGCACTAGATGCAGTGAAGAGATACTTCGAAGCGATTTCGCAACCTGAAGGAGGATCATGATTTCGGAGAAAGATCTGGAAGTAGCGAGCGCCGCGTTTCAGCGCTTGCAGACCTCGATCAGCGAGGTCATTGTTGGGCAGACAGAGGTTGTTCGCTACGCCCTCATCGCCCTGCTCTGCAAGGGCAATATCCTGTTTGAGGGAGTCCCTGGTCTTGGAAAGACGCTGTTGGTCCGCACGCTTGCCAGTGCACTTGGACTGAAGTTCTCCAGGATCCAGTTCACTCCGGACCTGATGCCTGCCGATATCGTCGGTACTGACATCATCACAGAGGAAGAGGGCCATCGGCAGTTCACGTTTGCTGCAGGCCCTGTCTTTGCGAACGTTGTACTTGCAGACGAGGTGAATCGAGCGACGCCGAAGACGCAATCTGCACTGCTGGAAGCCATGGAGGAGCGTACCGTCACCGTCGGGCCCTCTACCTACACGCTTGAGGAACCCTATATCGTGCTTGCCACCCAGAACCCGATCGAGATGGAGGGCACCTATCCGCTGCCAGAGGCTCAGGTTGACCGTTTCCTTCTGAAGGCCAAAGTCACGTTCCCTTCGCTCGAAGAGCTTGTTGCCATCACCGAGCGCAATACCGAGGGAGCCGGTCTTCAACTGCCCGAGCAGACCGCAAGTGCATCGGATATCCTGACCGCTCGCGAGATTGTCCGGGAGATCCCGATCGCGGCTGGGCTGCGTGAGTACATTGCGCGACTGGTGCTCGCGACCCACCCAGAAAACGATCTGGCACCTGCCCAGATCAAGGAGTACGTGGAGTACGGCGGAAGCCCCCGCGCAGCGCTTGCACTCGTGATGGGCGCCAAGGCACACGCGTTCCTGTGTGGCGAGATTAACGTTCGCAGAGAAGACATCGAAGCAGTCTTCCAACCCGCTCTTACGCACCGCCTCGTGATGAACTTCCGAGGCGAAGCCGAAGGGATCAGCGCGGACACGCTCCTTGAGGAAGTCTGGAAGAAGACGCCCACAAACTAATGCCTAACTACATCGACGAAGCCTTCCTGCAGAGACTGGCGAACCTCCGATTCATTGTCAAAGGGCGGAGAAAGGGCAGGCTTTCGGGGTCGCACATCTCGCCTCGCGCTGGGGTAAGTCTGGAGTTCTCAGACTACCGCTCCTATACGCCTGGCGATGACTTCCGGTACATCGACTGGAATGTCTATGGACGCTTGGATCGAGTCCTGGTCAAGACGTTCGTGCACGAAGCAGATCTGCCGATCTACCTGTTAGTTGACTTCAGTGCATCCATGAGCGTGGGCACACCTCGCAAGGCTCAGTACGCCGCGCAGTTCGCCGCAGCAATGGCGTTCCTTGGGCTTCGCGGACTTGATCGTGTCGGTCTGTTCCCGTTCAACACTCAGCTGGTGCAGGGGATTCCCCCACGCCATGGCATGGGGCAGATGGGCAAGATCCTCCGCCGTCTTCGGGAGTCTGAGCCTGGCGGGCGAACATCGATCGACCAGGCAATCTCCGAGTTCGTGTCGCAATCGAGAGAGTCAGGCATTGTCTTCCTGATCACGGACTTCCTCGGAGCGGAAGGCTATCGCGAGGGATTGTCCCGACTGCAGTTCAGAGGCGACGACATCAATGTGATTCAGGTGCTGGCCCCAGAAGATGTTGCCCCACCAATGCTCGGTACGACCCGGATTGTCGATGTGGAATCAAGCCAGCGCATTACGCTGACGATTGGGCAACGTACGCGAGAGGAGTACGCGCAGCGTTTCAGAGCCTATCAAGATGACCTGACAGGCTTCTTCACTTCTCGTGGCATCTCGCACTTCACTGCGACAACGGATCGACCGATGGAACGGTTCATTCACGAGGATTTGCGGATTGGAGGCATCCTTCAGTGACCCTACTACTGCCCCAGGCCTTCTATCTGGCCCTATCCGGACTGCTCATTCTGCTGCTGCACTTCCTCCGATCCCGGGAGCGCCAACGAGACGTTTCGTCCTTGCTGCTCTGGGAAGGCTTGCACGGTGAACCACAGTCAAAGGCAGCGCGTCTGAGACAGCAACTCGACCCGCTGTTGTTGCTGCAGCTCGCGATCCTGTTCTCGTTGGTCTTTGCGCTGGCGCAGCCGTTGCTCGACCTGCCCTCTCGATCGTATGACGGCATTGCAGTCATCATTGATGGAAGTGCAAGCATGCGCTCCGAAGTGGATGGCAGTCCATCCAAATACACGTTGGCTGTCGACGAAGCCCTGTCCTATCTTGCCGAGCACGCAGCCTCTGAAGTTGTCGTGATTCAGCATTCGGCGCACCCCGTGATCCTGGCAGGCGAGGGCACAAGCCGCGCGGACGCACAGGCCGTCTTGCGTTTCTCAGCTCCGACCTGGTATGGGGACGGGAGGATCGAGGACTTTGAGTCACTCCTTGGTAGCGTCGGAGGCGCGGGTAGCTTCGATCGAGTTCTCTACCTCTCAGATCATGTCCTTGCAGATCTGCCAGAGAACACGGACATCGTGCTCTCTCCCCGCGTGGACAATCTGGCCATTACAGCCTTCTCAGTGCGTGAGAACGTAACCTCCCTGGGTGTTACAGCATTCGTGGAGCTCACGAACGATTCTGAGGAGTATGTCGACGCTCAGGTTCGATTGAGTGACGGCGAGAACCAGACCACGCTACAGGTTGTGCTTGCCCCCTCCAGCGCAGACCGTTTCTCGATTCCGTTTCCGACCTCTCGCGGTACAGTCTTCACCGCGAGAGTAAGTCCAGAGGATCGGTTTGCAGCTGACAACGAACGCTACTACTCACTGGATCGCCCAATTGACATTCGCGTGTTCTGGATTGGCGATCAGAACCGTTACCTGCTCACAGCGCTGCGGGCTGTTGCGCCGGTCACTCGCGTCGAGGAGATCGATCGCGCGGACCTCGTCATTGTTGAAGGTGTCGAATCTCCACTGCTTCACCAGGGCGTTGTGCTGCTTGTGAATGCTGGGATGACGGATGTTGTCGACCTTGGAGAGTCGATCGCTGCAAGCTCGGAGACACCGAGCGCGATCGATCACGATCTGCTACGTGCGGTCTCTGCAGAGGACTTCCGCGTGCGAGAGTTGCGCGAAGCGACGTTCGAGATTCCCTATCAGACGCTGATCGAGATTGCGGGCCACCCCTTGCTCACGGAATCTGTTGATGTACATCGCAGACTGCTCGTGTTCACCGCTGATCTGATGAACACGAATCTGCCGATCACGGTCGACTTCCCAATCCTCGTACGGAATATCGTCAATGACCTTGTTCGAGTTCCGTCAGAAATCTCGGCATCCTCATTGATCGCAGGCGACTTCGTTGATCTAAGTGGCAGGGGAGCAATCTCAGCGCTCGAGTTAAGAGATCGAGCCGTCGACTACTCTGCCGAGCTGGAGTCCTTCCGCGCAGAGTCCCCAGGCATCTATACCCTTCGCACGGAACGCGGCGCCTACGCATTGGCAGTCAATATCCCAATCTCGGAATCCCAGCTCCTTGCTGAGGTCGATGACACACGCGTCGCCGTGCGCGCTGAGGAAGCAAGGCGGCACTTTCCCTTGTGGCCCCTGCTCACTGCATTGGCACTCGTTGTCCTGATTCTTGAGATGCTTCTCTACATCGGGCTCACTCCACAACTTCGGAGGACACCGTGATTCGATTTCTCTATCCATGGCTCTTGCTACTCTTTGCTCCACTGACTGCTGGCGCCCTGTACCTCATCGTGCGCCGAAAGCGTCGCCCGATTCTGCGGATCATTGCCCTTGTGATTGCGATTCTCGCACTGGCCTCCCCTGAAATCGTTCGGACATCCGTGGTGCAGAACGTGCTCTTCCTGATAGATCGCTCAGCCAGCGTTTCGCTAACCACATCTGACGATCAACTGAGAACGCGCGTACAGGCCATTGCTGCCGAGGCTCCGGATGCGCAGCTCGGTGTCATTGAGTTTTCTGATGCTGCCACAGTCACGGCGCCGCTTGGTGCGCCAGCAATCCTGATTGGCGCGGCATCGTCTCTAGATGAAAGCTCCACCAACCTTCATCGTGCGATTGAGCTTGCGCTTTCCATTCTTCCGCACGAGGAAGCCAATCAGCTGGTGCTTGTGAGCGATGGGCAAATCTCGACGGGCTTTGAGGAGGCTCTAGCGCTTGCAGACCTTTCCGATATCCCCATTTCCGTCCTACCTGTGGGCACTCCGAACCTGCGCGATGTCTCGTTGGCCTCTCTGATGTCTGCAACAGAGATCCAGGTTGGACGCCCGTTCTCGATCGATCTGGAGATCGCGTCTCCAGTTGCCACAGATGCCACGTTGATTCTGTATCGAAACAGCGATGTGATCACGTTGCAGGAGCTCGCGCTCGCCGAAGGAATCACCCCGTACTCGGTCACGGATACTTTGGAGTCCGGCGAGTCTGCCGTCTATCAGGCGATCGTTCGTGCTGCCGACGATCCGATCTCCATGAACGATGATCTGTCGGTGTTCGTACGATCTACAGATCGCCCCAGTGTCCTGTACATTGACCGCGAGCCGGGCTCCCTGATACCTGAGCTTCTGGACGCCTCAGGCATCTCCTACAACTTGGCAAGCTCCCTGCCGGAGCTTGAAGCCTTAACGGACTATCGCCAACTCGTGATCTCAGGCGCAGCGTTTGCATCCTACACCCAGTACGAGATCGAGACGCTGTTTAGATTCTCTCGATTGCTGGGAGGCGGGATCCTGTTTGTGGGCGGAGAAGCAGAAGCGAGCGGCTTTAGTGGCGGCGGGATCGAAGACCTACTCCCCGTGACCTTCACCATGCCAGAGAAGTCGGAAGAAGCAAGCCTTGCCATCGTCTATCTTCTAGATCGATCCTCCAGTATGAAAGCGCCGACGCGCGGTGGCGCGTTGAAGATCGAGGTGCTCAAGGAAGCTACCGTGGCAAGCATCAATCTGCTGGATAGCGAGGCACAGGTTGGCATCGTCGGATTCGACAGCTCGCAGTCCTTTGATTGGGTCGTGCCGATTGCTCCGATCGAGAGTGAGGTCATTTACGAAGGGCTCCGCGCCATGGACGCCCTAGGCGGTACAGACATGTACTTCCCCGTTGTGGATGCACTCGATGCGCTCGATGCAGTGGAAGCGCGCTCAAAGCACATCCTGCTGATCTCAGATGGGAAGAACGAGGACGTCGTTCGCGATTGGCGCGGGCTCGTTGGCCGTCTGGAGGAATCAACCGATATCACGTTATCTGCGATTGCGGTTGGAGGGACCCCAAACACGACATTGCTTGGCATGCTGACGAATGCAGCTGACGGCACCCTCTACCATGCAGAAGACTTCTCTACCCTCCCTCAGGTCTCCATTCGCGCAACGCAGCGGTTAAGTCGTGAACGGTTCGTGACCGTGCCGTCTGATGTCGCGGGCAGCCTGATTGAATCGCTTCCGAATCAAGACGTTCCCCAGCTGGATGGATACGTCGTCAGTTTCCCTAAAGAGACCTCGGAAACGTTGATCTGGAGTGCAGAGGATCCGATCGTCTCGACTTGGCGGACGGGCCTGGGCACCGTTTCCATCCTGAACACGGACCTCCGTGGAGAATGGACGCAGCAATGGGCGGGTTGGGGAGCTCTGCCTGAGCTCTTTGAGTCACTGCTTGCCACCACCGAGCCTCGCCTCTCTGCAACGCTTGGTCTCAGTGCTTCGGTTGCACTGGAACGAGGCCAGATCTCGATCATCGCAGATGCCCGAGATGACGCTGGAGGCTTTGTGGACTTCATCTCGATGGAGGCAACGCTGCTTCCCTTGGACGTTACCTTCAGCATGGAGCAGGTAGGGCCTGGGCTCTATCACGTCGAGATCCCGATCCCTGAGAAGGGGGGGTATGCGTTGCAGATCGTCGATCACACGCGTGGTCGATCACTGACACTGCCGCTTACCGTGCCCTATGCAGACGAGTACCGTGAGGTCGGCCCGAATCGCGAGCGGTTGTCCTTGCTGGCGTCGCAGACGGGGGGCGTGATGCTCGATCAGCCAGACGCGGAGCTTCCAGTGATCACCGAGCGTCGCTCCGAGCGCTTTGCATCCCTGCAACCCCTTCTGCTTCTGTGCGTGCTCATTCTCTTCCTGTTGGAACTCGTACTCCGGAAGTGGCCTCTCCGAAAGCAGCGCACTCCGTAGACAGCTGTACTGTGTATTGGAGTCTGTGCTTGCGTTCATCGTATGATGTTCGAACCGGAATCCAATCCGTCTTGCGTGGCCACAAGGAGGCATGATGTTTCGTCCGATCCTAAAGCGTGTTGCTCTGCCAGTGTTACTGCTCGTCTCTCTATCGATCGCAACCTGCGCCGAGGGGCCTTTGCAAGTCCTTGCTCCTTGGTCCTTGCAGGACTCTGTGTGTCAGACTCAGGGAGATGTTCCCATCTGTGACGGGAACCTTGAAATCCGACCAGAAGGTGTTGCTACACATGGGGTGCTGCTTGTGGACCAAGACACACCTTTGCTTGGCAAGACTTCGATCGCGGAACGCAGCCTCGTTGCTGAGCTTCAGTTCGAGTTGGACGTACCGGCCACCGTACGGATTGTATCCGAGCTCGCGGGAATTCTTGCCTCCGAATCCAGGTCCGGTGCGGCGTCTGCAGAAGCGGAACTTGCAGTCCTCGATGCCTCTGGAGCCTTGGTCGAGAACCTAGTCATTCGCCCCGCTGAAGCGTACTTCAGCCAGTCAATTGCCGGCGAGGTTGAGCAATCGGTCTACCACCATGAGGAGCTGATGGCGGAGTTGCCAGCGGGTAACTACCGCGTCCAGGGAACCCTCTACCTGCATGCAGAAATCGGACGGGGTCTCTGGAACCGTATCGCATCGTGCGACGTTCGACAGACGATTCAAGTCACCGCGACGGGCCAAGAAGCTGCGATCGAGGAAGCGTTCGATGGCCAGGACCTGATGGTCATTCCGCTTGGAGTTGAGGGGTCAACCTACGCGCATCTCGAACCTGGGACCAAGGGAGGAACCGTCTATGTCGCTGCCATCGGTGAACCCAAGGGATGGAACTCCGCAGTGGCACACGAGTCCACAACCACACGCTACACGAACATGATGCACAAAGGCCTCGTCTCGTTTGATCCGAACAACGGGGCCAATGAGCCGGAGCTCGCACGCAGCTGGGACATCTCTGAGGATGGACTCGTCATGACACTGCACCTGCGCCGCGGTCTGCACTGGTCAGATGGAGAACCATTCACTGCTGACGATGTGCTGTTCACCTACAACGACATCATCTTCAATGACGACGTGGACTGCGATTCAAGAGATATCCTCCAGTTGCCGGATGGCAACTACCCCGTGTTCGAGAAGGTGGACGACTACACGGTGCAGGTGACGATGTCAACCGTGTTCCGTCCGATCATCAACTCTCTTGGCAGCGATATCCTGCCCAAGCACAAGCTCGCACAGTATGTAGCGAAGCTGAACCCCTACGTCGAGGCTGGCACGTTCAACGAGGCCTGGACCTTGGATACTCCGGCAGAGGAACTTGTCGGAATGGGTCCATTCATGCTGGAGGAGTACTACGCTGGCAGCTACGTCTCGTTCGTCCCGAATCCGTACTACTACCATGTTGACCCGAACGGCGTGCGGCTTCCCTATGTCGATCGATATGTCGTAAGGATGGCAGCCAACCAGGACGTGACCTTCCTGATGTTCCGCAACCGTGAGTTGCATGCCTACAGTCCTCGCGGCACCGACCTTGCAACACTGCAGGAAGAGATTGAAGCGCTCGACATCACGCTGATGGTAGATCCTGATGTGCCTGTATTCGGGACGTCTTGGATTTCGATCAACCAAGACATTGGGCTCGAGCAGGGCACGCATGAAGCCATGCGAACGATGTTCAGGGATCTGCGTTTCCGAAAGGCGATCGCCCACGCGATCGACAAGGAGACGATTATCACCAATGTCTACAATGGCCTCGCTCATCCGCAATGGTCTCCGGTTGGACAACCCTCTCCGTTCTACGCTGGACGCGATGAGTATGGCGGCCCAGTCACAGAGAACAACGCCGTAGTCTACGAGTACGACCTAGACAAGGCCGCGTCTCTTCTCGACGAAATAGGACTCGAGGATCTCGATGAGGATGGCTGGAGAGACTATCCGGATGGCTCACGAATCGAGATCGAGTTCAATACGAGCGACAACACCAACCGGAACGCGGTCTGCCAGATCGTGACCGACGACCTGGTCGCCATTGGTCTGAAGGTCACGTTCCAGATCGTGGACTTCAACACCCTCGTCAACCGATTGACCACGTCTACGTCTGAGATGGTGCTTCTAGGATTGGGAGGCGGCCTAGACCCAAATAACGGCTCCAACGTCTATCGTTCAACCGGCGGCTTGCACTTCTGGCACTACTCTGCTGCTGACGAGCCGTACGATGTGGAACTGCGAATCGACGAGCTTCTGTCGGCTGGGGTATCGACCTACGACGACGATGAGGCGTTTGAGTACTACAAGGAGTACCAGCTCCTCTACGCTACGCAGGATCTTGGACTGGTCTTTACCGTGAACCCGTCGTTCTCCTATGCCTTCCGCAATGACTTGGGCAATGGAAGTATCGCGAATCCCATCGCGACGCCGTCGGGAGGGAACGGGCTCTGCGTGGATCTGATCTATGTTAAGGAAGACATCTAGCCACCCGAGGATGCGGGCAATGGGATCGTTGTCCGCATCTTTTCGATTGATTGGTCCTGGCGTAGAGAAGTAAACTACGGGGTGTTCACGGGGAGTGGCGCAGCCTGGTAGCGTGCCCGCTTTGGGAGCGGGAGGTCGCTGGTTCGAATCCAGTCTCCCCGACAGAGGGGTCAAGTCGTGACAGAGCAGAGTACTCGCATCTCACTTTACCGTGAATGGCGGCCCGCACGCTTCAGTGAAGTGGTTGGGCAGGTAGCCATCGTTCAAACGCTCCTGAATGCCGTGAAGAAGGGCCATGTTGCTCATGCCTATCTCTTCAGCGGCGAGCGAGGCATTGGGAAGACGACCGCAGCCCGCATTCTCTCGCGCGCTGTGAACTGTCTGGAACCCGTTGAAGGTGAGCCCTGCAACACATGCGCCAATTGCGCCACCATTGCCTCGAATCGCACGCTCGACATCGTTGAGATCGATGGCGCTTCCAATCGCGGCATTGATCACATTCGCCAGCTTCGAGAAGAAGTGAACTTCGCACCGACTGATCTGCTTCGGAAGGTCTACATTATCGACGAGGTTCACATGCTCACGAACGAGGCCTTCAATGCGCTGCTCAAGACGTTGGAGGAACCTCCGCCGCATGCGATGTTCATCTTTGCCACCACAGAACCTCACAAGGTGCCACGCACGATCATTTCGCGCTGCCAAGCGTTCGAGTTTCGGCGAATCTCGCCAGACGACATTGCGGGTCATCTTCAGTCGATCGCAGAGGCCAAGAGCGTATCGATTGATGCAGGCGCGCTTGAGCTGATTTCGCACCGTGCCAATGGCGGCATGCGTGATGCGTTGGTGATGCTGGAACAGGCGATGAGCTACGGCGGCGCTGCAATCACCAAAGAGACGATTCTCGACATGCTTGGGCTGGCTGATCGCAGTGCTCACGAAGCCTTCCTCTCGGCAGTGGATCGCGGAGACCAACACGCCGTGATGCAGCTGATCGAGCAACTGCTGGATCAAGGCAAGGACATCGAAATCTTCCTTGCCGATGTCACGCAGCTTCTCCGGGAACGGCTCATGTCGCAGACCGAACGAGATGCTCGACTCATTCAACTCGCACAGGGGTTGCTGCAGCTCAAGGCCGATCTCTTCCGGTCCCTGGATCGCAGGATTCGGCTGGAAGTCGGTGTGCTAGCACTCATGGCATCCCTGGGAGGCCAAGCGAGTGCTGACACTCCGTCTCAGCCAGAGGCGAATCAGACGCCAACAGCCGTACAGCAAAGCGCCGTCGCTACCCCACCTAAGGAAATCCAGTCGACGGTCGCTCCCAAAGCATCTGAGCCGCGGGTCACCACAACTGATCCGATCCCAGAGGCGGTGGCCGCGTCGTCGGAAAAGGAGCGCATGGTCGAGGAAGTGCCCCTGGGAAACGTCGCCCCGCCTGCATCTACAGCCCCTGGCTCGAGCGCCTTGTCCGGCACGCATCAGTCGGCCTGGGACGCAATGATGAGCGAAATCCAACAAGACCGCATCGCGATAGCGGCATTCATCGTAGAAGGAGCCCCCACCGTTGTGGACGACAGATTGGTCATCTCCTTCCATCCGGAGCACTCGTTCCACAAGGCAAGCCTCGAGATGAGAGACAATCTCCAATACCTTGCTGGCGTTGTTCGCCGGCACTTCGGGGATAGCCTGCATGTTGAAGTGACAACTGATGAATCCGTATCGAGAAAACCGCTGCCTCACGAAGTGTTGATGGAGAAGGCGAAGATGGTTTGCGAGGCGGTTGAAGGCAAGATTGTGAAGGAGGACTGGTGAAGAATCTCGGTGGAATGGGAAACATCATGAAGCAGGCCAAGCGACTGCAGGAAGAGCTTGAGCGCGCACAGGCTGAGATCGCAGAGATGCGCGTCGAGGCAACAGCCGGTGGCGGCATGGTGACTGCAACAGTCACAGGCAAGGGAGAACTCGTTGGCCTGGTTCTCGAAAGAGAAATCGTCGACCCCGAGGATATTGAGATGCTCTCCGACCTCATCACCGCCGCAGTCCAGGAAGCCCAACGCAAAGCCGAAACCGTCTCCCAGGAAAAGCTGGGGCCACTCGCACAGGGCTTTGGGCTTCCAGGCATGTAGACTGCCGCTCCATTCCCTGAGTCTAGTGCAACCTTGCACTGGGCTCAGGGCACCCGTATAGTCGTGAAAACCCGGACAGCGTGAGGAATCGTGCCCAACGAAATCGCCAGCCTTCTTGAACTGCAAGCCGTTGACGCTCAACTGAATGAGGCCGCCGCGCACATCCGGCGACTTGAGGCTGAGCGTGCGCGTATTGAGGCGAAGATCGTTGAAGAGCAAAGGACGCTCGACGCGCAGGCAGAGGACGTCCATCAGCTCGAACACAAGAGCCGGATGATGAACCTTGAAGTAGACCAGTTGGATGAACACATTCGCGAGTATCAGCATCGGCTGGACACCGGCATCATTAGCTTCAAGGAGATGGAGGATCTGCGCGCCAAGATCAAATCCGAGCACGCGCGCATGAATCAAATGGAGGATGAGGCCCTCCAACTGATGGACTCCATTACCGAGGCGCAGTCCGATCTTGAATCTGCCAAAGAGGCACTCGTGGTCCGAACTCAGGAACTGCGCGATTCAATCGCAGAGGTAAACGCTGGGATCGAAGGCGAGCACACGTCGATATCGAATCTCAATGCCTCGCGAAAAGAGATTGAGACACAGCTCTCATCCTATCTCATCTCCCAGTACGAGTCGCTGCGCCGCAAGTTTCCTGACCCGATTTCGCAAGTTGATCACGCTGTGTGTACCGGCTGCAAGCTGAAGCTTAGTGCCAGTACCATCGAGCGAGCCCGCGGCCGTATGGGCATCGTGGCCTGCGAGCACTGCTCCCGCATCCTCTACGTCGAGTAGACCACACGCCTATTCAGCCACCCCCTCATCCGCGCATCGCGCCCATTGGGTGTACAATTCGTAACAGCAGAGAGAGCCAGGAAGACGCTGGTCGTGCCCTTGCGGTGCGACTGGAGGAAAGTCCGGACTCCACAGGGCAGGCTACTGGGGAAATCCCAGCGGGGGCGACCTCGGGAAAGTGCCACAGAGAGCAGACAGCCGATGGATCGCGCGTGCGCGATCACAGGTGATGGTGAAAGGGTGGTGTAAGAGACCACCAGCATGCGAGGCGACTCGTATGGATCGGTAAACCCTAGTCGGAGCAAGGCCAAATAGGAAGGCGCATGAAGGCTGCCCGCCTGATGCCTTCGGGTAGGCTGCATAGATAGATGTCTTCCCACGACAGAATCCGGCTTACAGGCTCTCTCTCAGGTAGCCATGCGACAGTATCTATGGATCGTCCTATTGCTCGCCTACGCCACAGGAATTGCTGTCCTGTCCCACCAACCGTTGACTGGTGTTGCCACCGGTGTTTCACATCTCGACAAGCTGTTTCACTTCGCTGAGTTTGCAGTCTTCATGTTCCTCGCGTGGGAAGCAACAGGCAAAAGGTGGGGCCTGGCACTCGCGATATCACTGGTCTACGCAGCCAGCGATGAGCTCCACCAAGCCTTTGTCCCAAGTCGCGATGCCAGCGGGTGGGACTTGCTCGCAGACAGCCTTGGGATCCTCTTCATGGGCTGGGTTCTTCGCGCGAATGGGGGTTTGTGGCACTCTCTGCACAGGCTTATACTGGGCCGAAATCGACAGAAAGAGGGGGATTAGCATCATGTGGTTCTATCCATTCATCTTCGGACCCCAAGCTTTCATACTGATTCCAGCATTGCTGCTCGCCATCTACGCACAATGGCGTGTACGCTCAACCTACTCAACCTACTCTCGTGTCGAATCCGCATCACGCATCACTGCACAGGAAGCTGCGAACCGAATCCTATCCAGCCAAGGCATCTCAGATGTCTCCATCGAATCTGCTCAGCGTACGCTTGGCGATCACTATGATCCGAGAACGAAGACGTTGCGTCTGTCTGACCCCAGCTCCTCGTCGGTTGCCGCAATCGGTGTGGCAGCGCATGAGGCAGGACATGCGATTCAGCATGCCAACAACTACGGCCCGCTCGGGCTACGATCTGCCATCGTCCCGGTTGCCCAGTTTGGATCACGTCTCGCCTTTCCGCTGTTCTTCATTGGCTTGTTCACCCAGATCGGCCCGTTAGTCACTGCAGGCATTGTGCTCTTCTCTGCTGCCGTAGCCTTTACACTGATTACGCTGCCTGTGGAATTCGACGCATCGCGTCGCGCAATTGCGTCGCTACGCGAGAACATGATTGTGTCTGAAGGGGAGCTGAGTAGCGTCAAACGCGTCCTATCTGCAGCCGCATTGACCTACGTAGCTGCCGCTGCCATGGCAGCCCTACAGCTCCTGATGCTCCTATCCATGGGGCGAAGACGATGAAACTATCACCCAGCCTACTCTCAGCAGATTTCGGTCAACTCCTTCAGGAGGCAAAATCGGTGCAACCGTTGGTCGACTGTTTCCACTGGGACGTCATGGACGGTCACTTCGTACCGAATCTGACGTTCGGCCCTCCGGTCGTGAACGCGCTGCGAACGCATCTCGATCTCCCATTTGAGATCCATCTCATGATCGATCAGCCGGCGACGTATGCACCGCAGTTCGATGTCCGCCCAGCGGATACCATTCTGTTCCATCTGGAGAGTTCTGATACTCCTGAGGCGATTCTGAGCGCGATTGCTAACACACCTGCCTCTGCTGGGATCACCCTACGCCCAGGGACCCCTCTCGAGTCCGTGTTCCCCTATCTCGATCAAGTATCCATGGTCCTTGTGATGAGCGTGGAGCCGGGTTTCGGGGGTCAGGCCTTCATGCCGGAAGCACTCGATCGGATACGCGCGTTGAAGCGAGAGATTGGCACTCGGCCTGTGGAGATCAACGTGGACGGTGGGATCAACGTTCAGACGGTCCACTCGGTAGTTGAAGCAGGCGCAGATATCGTTGTTGCTGGTTCTGCAGTGTTTGGGCAGCCCGATCGCACTGAGGCAATTGCCGCACTTCGCGAAGCTGCAGTCTAAGCCCAAATCAGACGCGTTCTGAGACTCCCGCCGATCCATCTTCCAGGATCCAAGCTCGCGCATCCGTGAGCTGGGTGAAGACACGAAGGTTGGCCCCTCCGATCATTGCGGCGTGTTTGATGTGGTTCGTGATCTGCTCTGGGTTGCACAAAACGGCGACCGCTGTGACATTGTCCCGCCACAGACGGGCAGCGGATTCACCCGCAGTGATTCGTTCAGCCACGCGCTCTGGCATGCCCAGCTCTCTCGCATCTATGAGAAGCCTCGAGTACCCGTCATACCCCTCAGTAAGTGCATGGTGAAGACCGTGAAACCAGCCGCTCTCCCAGTTGCCCGAGATTACGACCGTCAGGAACTCAGCCTCTTCCCTCATCGCGTAGTTGACCGCCAAACCAGCCTCCGACGAGAGTGTAGGTACACGAGCCGAGAGATACCAGGTGGGCATCCGGTCGGAGGTTACAGTGACAGTAATCGCCCTCGCGTGTTCGCTATACAACGATTCGAGCGCGCTAGAGTTGAATCCATCACACATCCGTTGATTAGACAGTAAGCACTGTTTGTTGTACTGTGTCTTGAGGATGTGTGAAGTGGCGAACGTATTGGTTGTAGACGATGAGCAGTGCATACGGGTAACGCTGGGAGCGTTTCTTGAGGCAGAAGGCCACGCAGTTCAGGTTGCACAATATGCGAGCGAAGCGAGGAGCTTGCTGCGACGCAACAGATTCGACGTCGTCTTGGCAGATGTTGTCCTGCCAACGGCTGATGGACTGAGTCTTCTGGACCCTTCCGACGAGCAACTGCAGCACACGCAGTTCATCTTCATCACTGGCGATCCCCAAGCCAAAGGCATCGCTGAATGCATCAAGGCAGGTGGATTTGACTATCTAACAAAGCCTGTAACCGGGAAGGAGGCTTGTGCTGCGGTACGAACCGCACTCAAGACAAGCGCTCTGCAGACCGCGCTTCGATCCTCTGCAAATAGGAATGCCCGGCTGATTGCTGACAGCGATCATGATGTGCAACAGCAAGTTGACCTCCTACGCGCGGAATGGAGAAGCTCGAACGCCTGCATCCGTCGATTGAATCTCATTCAACGACTTGCCTCTGGACTCCGCTGTCCTGATGAAAACCAGCTGCTCTATCGAGCGATCGGCGAGCATGCCTGCCAGCTCATGGACACCAGCATGTTCATCCTTTCTGCCTATAGCAAACCTGCGGCGATGATTCACGCACTGTACGTCCTCAATGACGGAGACGAGATGGATGCGCAGAAGCTCCCTCCCATCCCGCTTGCTCATGAAGGGAAGGGAAGGCAGAGCCAAGTCATTCGGTCAGGACAGCCACTAGTCATGGGCCTCAGCAGTGAGCGACCACCCCAAACCGAAACCGAGTATACGATCACAGCAGAGGGGGAAGTCCTCCCAGGCAAGGCGGAACAGGGTGGGGATGTTATCCGCTCTGCACTGTTTGTGCCGATTCTCCATGGGGGAACTGTGCGCGGTGTTGTTCAAGTG
>Ga0180430_10001814_pt1 | contig 20193 bp, 18 predicted proteins | sample SS_ome_9_FD_132999 | JGI IMG/M metagenome (GOLD analysis project Ga0180430, IMG submission 132999) | Hypersaline lake sediment archaeal communities from the Salton Sea, California, USA - SS_1_S_2 metaG | ecosystem: Environmental > Aquatic > Non-marine Saline and Alkaline > Hypersaline >... | reverse complement strand
TGTTGATCTTTGTATTTACCTGGAAACTCATTCGCCGGATGAGGATGCCCGGGACACCTGCAATAAACTCTATCGTTACTTTTCCGAATCAGTACCTCACCATCATCAAGATGAGGAGCAAGAGCTGTTTCCTCTACTGCTGACCTCTCCCCAGCTTACCCAGGATATCACTGCGCTGATCAGCAAACTCAAACTGGAACATTTTGAACTGGACAAACTCTGGTCAAAATTTGTCCCGGTTCTGAAAAACACCGACCTGGTTACTCTCGCCATTATGACCAACCAGGCCCGCATGCTTCAGCAAAGCTATGAACAGCATATTGAGCAGGAAAACGCTCTGCTGATACCAACCGCAGAGCAACTTCTAAAAACCGACCAGCTACAGAAACTGGGTCAACAAATGAAAACGAGAAGACAATAACAACTTCTCCGGAAATGCTGAAAATCAATTAATCCAGTGATGAAATCAGGGAGACCAGTTTTTCAGTAGCCCCACGATTTTCCTCGACCAGTCGTCGTGCATTTTCTCCATATTTTGCTCTTTCACTGGCATCTGACAACCAGGCAATCACCTGGTCAGCCAATGCCACTGCATCATCAACACGCAAAGCAGCCTGTTCACAAAGCAGCATTTCGCTGATAGTGGCAAAGTTATACATGGATGGTCCAAACAACACAGGAAGCCCGAATGAAGCGGGTTCAAGCACGTTTTGCCCACCGCTATCCACCAGACTGCCGCCAACGAACGCAACGTCGGCAACCTGATACATCATTGGCAATTCCCCCATACTGTCACCGAGAAATATTTTATGCTCGGCAGTACAGGTCCTGTTCGAGGAACGGCGCATTAAAGTAAAACCACGCTGCTCACAAAGCTGGGCAATTTTATCAAAGCGCTCGGGATGTCTCGGCACCAGAATCATCAATGCTTCAGGTATTTTTTCACAAACCCGGGCATGGGCTGCAAGCACGGCTTCTTCCTCACCTTCACGGGTACTGGCGGCTATCCACACGGGCCTGCCCGTACCAATGAGTCTTCTCATGGCCTCTGCCTGCTCCCTGACGACAGCAGGCTGGCTGACATCAAATTTCACACTACCGGTGATTTCCATCTGTTCAGCTCTGACGCCAGCCTGTTTAAATCGCTCTGCATCATCCACGCTCTGTACCGCGACAACACGGATGGACTGAAAAACCTGTTGCGCAAATCGACCGAAGCGCAGATAACCCCGCAAAGACTTTTCAGACAGTCTGCCATTGGCGAGAATGGCGGGAATATGAGTTTTCTGACAGGCAATCAACAGGTTTGGCCAGATCTCGGTTTCCATCATAATCAGTTTCTGTGGCCTGACCTGCTTGAGCCACCTGTTGATAACGAAAGGAATATCATAGGGAAAGTAATAGTGGATAACATCATTGCCATATAACAGCTTGACGCGTTCTGCACCCGTTGGCGTTGTCGTTGAGAAAACAATTTGCTTACCGGGATAGCGCTGCTGCAGCTGTTTAACCAGTTGCTGTGTTGCCTGCACTTCACCCACTGACGCGGCATGAATCCAGATTGACTGCGCTAAAGCCCCGCTTTCAAAAAAACCGAATCTTTCCTGCCAGCGTTGCCGGTACCCCGGATTCAAGCGGCTTTTCCAGAATAGACGCAGGGTAAAAAACGGCACGAGCAAAATGATGAATATTGTATAAAGATGTCTCATGACAACACGGCATTAATGTCTTCAACACTGGAACGCAAATGCTGTGGATTGATTGTTCCGACAATCATACTGGACACACCGGGCTGATCGAAAACAAATTTCATCGCATCACCTACCACCAGCTCACGAGCCTTGTTAAACTCCGGTAATTGTTTCATTTCGGTTCCCGCGCCACAAAATGTGAGCAAAGTCTAACATGATCGATAGCAGCAGGAATCCTTATGCAATACACTATGCACGAAACTCTAATAATTAACTGATGTATGAAACAGACCTTCCCTATTGAACAGGGCTCTGAAAAGGGGCCTTCGCCTTTTTTCTTGAAATTGCTGAAAACAGGGTTCTGGTTTCTCAAGCACACAGTCAAACTAAAATACCCGACACAAATGGCTCTGGGGCGCTTTCTGGGCCGCCGGGTGATGCAAATGGACCAGACGCACAGCCGTATTGCCGCAATTAATATAGATACCTGTTTTCCTGTTCTGTCTCCCCAGCAAAATAGAGAGTTGCTAAAACAACACTTTGAAAATGTTGGAATGGGCATCATGGATATGGCCATCAGCTGGTGGATGCCGGATGATGATTTTAAAAAACTGATTCATGTTAAGGGACTTAACAATCTTGAGAATGCCTTAACCCATGGCAAGGGGGTGATACTCGCCAGTGCACAATTCACCACACCTGACATTCTGTCCCGCTGCCTGGGCAAGTTGGTTCCCATCACCGAGATCTACCACCCGCATCGCATCGAGTATATCGATGAGCAGGTCCGCATTCACCGTAAAAACCAGGTTAACTCCCTGCTGATGCATGAAGACCTGAAAGCCATAACGGATACTCTCAAAAGGAACCGGGCCGTACTGATCACTCATGATATGACGCCAGGACACAAGCAATTTACGTTTGCCAATTTCTTTAACATTCCGGCAGCGACCAACACGGCTGTAAGCCGTTTTGCGCGCATGACCAAGGCCAGCGTATTACCTGTAACCGTGTTACGCCGTGAAAATAATGAAGGTTATAACCTGATTGTTGAATCGCCACTACCCGGCTTTCCCGGCGACAGTATAGAAACAGACACACATCGCCTGAACCTGGCGATTGAACGCTGGGTTGACCAGCAACCGGCACAGTATGGGTGGAGCTATCCGCGCTTTCGCGAACGCCCTCCGGGTGAACCGCGTTTTTACTGATATCATTAAGCCATGCGTAATTCACTCTACCTGCGATTATTGACCTATGTGAAGCCATACTGGAAACAGTTTGCTGCCGGTATTATTGCCATGGTTATCTTCGCTGCATCAGAAACAATGGTAGCTGCCTCGCTCAAACCTTTACTGGATGGCAGCTTTGTGCAACAAGACCCGGTATATATGACCTGGATGCCGTTAATCATACTGGGCGTTTTTGCGATCAGGGGTTTAAGCAACCTGGCAAGCACCATGGCTATTGCCTGGGTGGGCAACAAGGTGGTTCTGGACTTGCGGGAAAATATGTTTACCAGACTACTTCTGTTGCCCACAAGCTATTATGATCAAAATGCCACAGGTAACATTATCTCCAAAGTCACCTACGACGTTACGCAAGTGACTGAAGCTGCAACCTCCGCTGTAACCTCACTGGTAAAAGATACCCTGATCGTCCTTGGACTTCTTGGATGGATGTTTTATCTCAACTGGCAACTCAGCCTGACAACCTTCGCAATATTACCGTTAATGATGATTGTTGTTGCAATTAGCGGCAAGCGAATGCGTCGTCTAAATCGTGATCTTCAATCAACCATTGGCGATATGACGCATGTCCTGGAAGAAAGTGTCAAGGGGCAGAAGATTGTTAAAATCTTTGGCGGCCAAAAATATGAATCAGGACGCTTCTGGTCGATTGCCAACTGGGTGCGTCGTTTCCAGATGAAAATCAAGGCTGCGGCTACAATCAATGTCACTCTGGTTGAAGGGTTTGGAGCAATCTGCTTTGCACTCATTATTTATGTTGGCACAAATCAGGCTGCCTCTGGCGCACTGACTGTTGGCGGATTTGTCTCTTTCTTTACTGCTATGGGGATGCTCTTTTCCCCAATCAAACGGCTGACGAAACTTAATGAGATTATTCAACGTGGACTCGCCGCTTCAGAAAGCGTATTTGCCTTACAGGATGAACTGACCGAATCTGATAATGGCAAAAATACCCTGGATAGCCCCAGAGGACATATTGTGTTCGACGGAGTCAGGCTGCAGTTCCCTGGAACTGACAAGCCTGCTGTTGACAATATATGTATGGAAATCAAACCTGGCCAAATCATTGCCCTGGTGGGTTCATCCGGTAGCGGCAAAACAACCCTCGCTAATCTCATTCCCCGCTTTTACAACGCGGACAAAGGCAAAATCTATTTTGACGGAATCGATGTAACTCAACTTACCTTAAAGAACCTGAGACAACAGCTATCTTTCGTCAGCCAGGATGTTGTGCTGTTCAATGATACCATTGCCGCCAATATCGCTTACGGCATTGAACCCCGTCCCGCAGACAGTGATATACAGGAGGCTGCCGACAAAGCTTTCGTCAGTGAATTTGCCAGCAAACTCCCTGAAGGACTGGAAACAGAAATCGGCGAGAACGGTGTAAGACTTTCCGGTGGACAGCGTCAACGAATTGCAATCGCCAGAGCATTTTTAAAAAATGCCCCATTACTAATACTGGACGAGGCAACATCAGCACTGGATACTGCTTCGGAACGTCATGTGCAACAGGCCATAGAAGCCATAGAATCTAACAGAACAACTGTTGTAATTGCCCATCGATTGTCCACTGTTGAAAATGCCGACGAGATTATCGTTCTGGATCATGGCCGCATAGCTGAACAAGGCAATCATGATCAACTGTTAAAGAAGAAAGGCATATATGCCAATCTCTACAATACACAGTTACAGTAATTAACCCATGCCACACAAATCACCAAAATTTCAGATTACCTTGCTCCACCCCAAGTACTTGATTACATGGCTTGGTCTGGGGCTTGGCTGGCTTGCAGCAAAACTACCCTATGCGCTGCAGTTGTTTATTGGCAGGCTCATTGGAAAAGCCATTCAAAAATTATCATCGCGGCGCACTCATATCGCAAGAACAAATTTGAAACTCTGCTTTCCTGAAAAAAGCGAAACAGAAATTGAAAACATACTGAAACTCAATTTTGAATCTACCGGCATTTCAGTAATGGAAACCGTGATGAGTTGGTGGGCTAGTGAAAACACTCTTAGAAAACTTGTCAGAATAGAAGGCCTGGAAAACCTTGAAAAGGCCTTAGCCAAAGGCAATGGAGTTATTTTGCTTAGTGCTCACTTCACTACTCTTGAGATAGGCGGAAGACTGTTATCTTTATTTTCACCATTTCACGCGCTCTATCGTCAACATAAAAACCCTGTATTCGAATACGTTATGCACAAGGCACGCAGTAACCATCTTGAGCAGCCAATCGAACGTGGAGACATGCGCGGAATGTTGAGAAGCCTAAAGAAAGGGTTTGCTGTCTGGTATGCCCCTGACCAGAACTACGGCCCAGAAAAAAGTGTTTTTGTCACGTTCTTTAATGTGCCGGCGGCAACCATTACCGCAACCAGTCGGCTTGCACAGTTAAACAATTCTCCGGTTGTGCCCTTTTTCCAGCAACGCCTCAAGGAAAACAAAGGTTATGTGCTGCGCGTCTACCCAGCCCTGGAAAATTTCCCATCGGACGATATCGAACAAGACTCCCAGCGTATTAATCATCTTATTGAGGACCAGATTCTAATGATGCCGGAACAATACCTCTGGGCTCACCGGCGCTTTAAATCCCGCCCGGATAATCAGCCTTCCCTTTACTAGCCAGGCCATCACAAAGACAGTCGTCGTTACCCAGGACACATCGTGCGGACAGTGCCAGCAAGCTGAACAGCACTTACCTGGATAAATCTTTTTTGAAGTATTTCTGATAGAGGTACAGTGTCGTCAACACACCAACAAATCCACCCATAATGACATCACTGAGGTAATGCTCTATCACAACAACTCGACTGAAAACAATCAGTAGCCCAATAGGTAATATAAGTAGTGTATAGCGCGGAAAAAGAAGCACCAATGCAAAAGCCACACTCATTGCCGTCGCCGAATGACCGGATGGAAAAGATGCCATGCGGTAACCGTAATCAAACCAGTTAAAACCAAAATTATCATTCTGAAATAATTCCACCGGCCGGTAGCGAGCGAAAACCAGTTTAAGCAGGTTCACAGCAATACCCGACGCCAATGCACTCAATGCAATAAAACCTGCATTTCGCATATCAACAAGGCGATTACGGATAAACCAGTCAGAAAAAGGCAAAAACTTCAGCGGAAAATATCGATAAAACAGGTACATCAACCCGGTGGGAACTATCCAGTAAAAACCTTCACCGAACTCGGTAATAAAATCAAAAAAAGCCTCGAGGTCGCTACCCTCATAACTCTGAAAAAAAAGAGTTAGCGACTTGTCCAGGTACAGATAGGAATAAACCGAAAGCAGGAAGCTAATAGCTGTGTATAAAACAAAATACCAATGATAATTTCTGTTTTTGAACATGAGGATTCTGTAAATAAATTTGTTCCAATGAGTTAACCTGGAGTTATTGTAGCTGGCATTTACTGAACAACAAAAGCCAAGCGCCTGGCCAACCAATAATCGTGTGAAATTTTTATTCTGACAGTATAATCAATGCCATTCTTTTCACATAGTAATAGTTGGCAACCAATGAAAAATCCCAAGCCCTCAACCTGGTTCAATGTTCTTGCTGTTTTGCTACCCTGGATGATATGCGCCTATTTCCTGGTTATCACCCTTGCAATGCCTGAAAAAATGGCTCTCTATATCGCAAAGGACCAGGATGAAGCTGCGGGCCTGGTGGAAAACCTGACTGTATTCACTTTGATCCCAGGCATTGTTATGGGGCTTTACGCCTTCATACGTTACCGCGCACAGATACGCCCCTGGTGGGCCGCATACTGGTTGCTTACCTGGATACTGGCCTGTATCTATTTTGCCGGTGAGGAAGCCAGCTGGGGCCAATGGTATTTTGGCTGGGAAACACCTGAAACATATTCACAGATCAACGATCAGAATGAAACCAACCTGCATAACACAAGCACCTGGTTAGATCAAAAACCTCGCGCTCTGGTTGAAATCTGGATTTTTGTGACCGCTTTTATTCTGCCACTAGTCAGTTATTTCAAAGATAGTAAAACCACATCTAGCCAGCTTTACTGGCTCCACCCTGTACCGATTCTATTTTCCAGTGCCGCTTTTTTCACATTGGTACGAATTTCCGAATGGATAAAATTTCAAAACATTGACACTCTTTTCGGCAGTAGTGAATTTCGAGAATTCACAATAGCACTATTTTTGACATTGTTTTTATTATCATATTTTGCCCGCTTATCTAAATCAGCTCGCCACAAAACTGAAGACTAAAAACTCATCAGCTTAGAGCCTCCACTTACATACCGAGAAATATCTTCTTCTGCGTATCAAGTGATGCCAATTAAGAGGCTCTTTGAAAATAGCCAGCATATTGATCAAGCGAGATCTGCAAAAAAATGCCGGAACTTGAACGCAATGAACCCAAGCAGATCTTTCAAATGTAAAAAACGGCATACCCGACGATTATAGATTTTCGTATTTTTTGCATGCTCTCGCGACAGGCTCTGATGGTTATCTACAATATTAACTATCATTGGAATAAGATTATATTTCTCTATCACAAGTCGCCTTGCCTCGATTACTGAATCAAGTCGCCGTGCATAATCATCTTCATCGTAAATAATGGTCTTTATCTTTTCTATAGCATCATCTGGTTTGTAGATATCAATTTCGATAAAACTATCCTCTGGGAAATAGTCCGCCAGGTTAGTGCATCCGAAGGAAACCGGGACAGAATACCCAAGAAAAGCATCTGAAATCCGTTCAGTAAGAATATCCGGTCCAACTTCGTTACCAACCACCAGGTGGTATTTATAGTCATCGACCATATCGTGTTTGCCCGAAACATATTTAATCGAATCACCATAAATATCCCGCATCTCTTTTTCGATGTGCTTGTATGAAAAAAGCAAGTCTGCATCCGGGATTTCATCTACAACCTTTTTAATAAACTCAAATCGCAGCTGATGTAGCGTGTGCTTATCCATACGATGAGTCGCAATAACGGAAAAAAGCCCGGTCTTTTGATGCGGCTTTTCACTTAGTATCTGATCAAAAGGTTTTCTGTAAAACCAATGATTTCCTGGCTGGGTTCTTCGAGCATTTGGATGAGGCAGAACTGTTTCTGGCTGATTAGTTATAAGATAGCCAAATTGTTTAACAAAGCCGCCACCATAATAAGTGATAGATGATGGTTCCGTGGCAACAAAAATTGTGCGCTCAGGTGGACAAGAAATTAACGCTGAACCACCAAGACTCCTGGGAAATTTATCGATCATCACCAGCCAATCATAGTCTTCATCAAATACATCAAAAGAAAACTGGCAATCACCCCAGACAGGTTTACCTCCCGGCATCTGCCACAGCCATTTACTGGGACCATGACCTGCATCCGGGCTAATTAATTTTATTTTTTTCATTGGTTTTTAGTATGCGAAGTTATTAAGAAGGGAACAAACCATATATCAGCGATTCCATCTCACTTGCCACCTTTTCATTCGAGAACCACCTTTTATATGTCTCATAAGCAGCCATGCTCTTTGAGCTTGTATCATCTTCAAGTGCTCTATTTAACGCATCAATGAGTTGCTCCGGACTTCCGGGGTCAACCCAATAGATACCACTGTCTTCACTTTTCAACAGTTCAGATGGATAGGCTTTCGAACGCATTGTAATCATCGACCTGCCAACGGCGAGTGCCTGATAAACTTTATTCGGAATTACCCTGGCTGCTTTCTCACCAGAACCAAAAATCCCCAGAACTATATCGGCAGAAGCAATTTCATCAGGTAAAGCATGGTAATCAACGCTATCAATCATTTGCACATGATCAAGACCTGCAATCATTTCCACAAATTGCTGTTTCTTTGGGCCTGTACCAATAAGACGCCAGTCCAGTGGTAGTGCCTGGCTTTTTACAATTGCCTCTGCAATTACCTCAGTGCCATGCAATTCCAGAAATGTTCCGAAAAAAAGTACTTTTGTTCGATCTCGTCTGCCTTCTGCAAATGGCTGGAAACTGAAAACCTCTTCCTCCGCACTGACAGGAATCACTGAAGTCCGGTTTTTCTCCACTCCAAGCTTTTCAATAAAATAATTTGCATGAAGTTCAGTATCCGCAATTACATGGTCAGCCATCTGAAATACAGATCTCTCCCATTTCAACAATCTGGATGCTGCCGCACTGTGTTCCGGAAATTTTCTTTTTTCAAATACCTGTTTATCGTAGGCACTAATCAATGGATCAAAGATTAATGGAAGCTGATTGCGGTCACACCAACTACGCGCGGCAGCCATATCTCTTTGACGGAAGCAAGGAACCCATACTGCCACACCTTGCGGCTTATCCCACATAGCCTGCAACAAACCAAATCGGCTCGACAATGGAAAGAAGTCACAGAGAGGAATCTGCTTCTGAAAAAACCAGTTACGCAATATGCGATTTCGTGAATAGTCCCTATCTGAGCGCCCCCACCAGATAACTCCCTTTTCATTCAAAAGAGATCTATCCCTATTTCTTACGCTGCTTGTGTTCAAGTTCACGGAGTTTTGCATAGCGGATAAAACGCTGAAAGGCATACATATGACTTGTCAACACACCATCAATTCCATTTACAAATTCTCTACGCAGTATATAAGATTTAAAAAATGCCAGAATGGGCAATACGAGCATCACAAGAAAACTGGTCTTACGTCCTCTGCTTTGCAGATTGATAGCCTGCTGGCTGGAATAACTGTTTACTTTTTCAATATGGTGTACAAGTGATCGAAATGAGCGATGGTTTACCACTCCTTTCAGTATTCCTACATTAACACCTGGCGGGATTGCTACTGAATCATGAATTTTCTCACTTTTAAATCCGCAACGACTCTTTCGGTAAAGACGTACTGGCTTATGAAAGGCGGTCCATGGGTGTCCGCTTTCCTGAAAACCATAAATTGGCAAGATAGGTAGTCGGTAAGCATCATTGGCTTTGGCAATATCAATGGTTAAAGTCTTAATGATTTCGTCCTTTAAATCACGACTTATCTCTTCATCAGCATCAATATTCAAAATCCAGTCATTACTGCAGAGTGACTCACCAAAAACCTTTTGCGGACCATAACCCTCCCATTGATTAAAAACCACACGAGCTCCCAGTGACTCGCTCACCTGCACGGTTTCATCAGTACTCCCACTATCAACCACTATAATCTCATCTACCCATCCCACGACACTTTTAATGGCAAGGGGAATACGATCCGCTTCATTTTTGGCAATGATAAATACCGAGACTGGAAGAGAACGCTTCATAAGTGCAACTTGCTGGCTATTGAAGGGGGCACTTATCCGGCAAACCCCAGCTACGAGGACGCCCTATGGCCAACCAAGCTAATTGAGATCCATACCGCATCCAGTTTTTTCGTCCCCGCTTAATCATCCCCAGAGTAAAAACCAATATGATCGATGCAAAAATGAAATTGATTAATATCCGAAATACTCGATAGACAGTTAGCATCATAGCGACCACTGGATTAAACACTTTCCTGTAATAAATCAACCTTGAGTTAAGCATTTCAATCTGAGCTTCGTTTCTTACCGAACGCGTGCTGTACCCTTTCTCATGTATCACAAGAATTCTTTTGTCTAACAAAACCGTGTATTCATTTTTATAAAAACGGTTACACCACTCAGTCTCTTCGAAATAGAAAAAGAATTCCTCGTCCAGAATACCTGCTTCATTGATTGCACTTGCACGAACAGCCATGCATGCTCCTATAACAGAATCTACCTGAACAACCTCCGAGTCAGCCGGCAAGGCCTTTTTTCTTCGAGCAAAACCAGGTAACACCTCATCAATTGGCTGCATAAAATGTTTAGATGAACGTTGAGCATCTCCATTTGCACTGCACAACTGTGGCGAAACCACCGCAGCCCGGGGATATTGATCGAAGGTTGATACAATCTGCTCCAATAGCTGGCTATCGACAACCACATCATTATTTAGCAGTAAAAAGTAATGAGAGTTGCCACGCGATAGAACCTGATTATTGGCGGCCGCAAAACCATTATTACACCCATTCTCAATCACCTCTACCTCTTGGAACTCTGACTTTATTCTCTCTATTGACTGATCGGAACTCCCATTGTCCACAACCACCACATGGTCGTTGTTGGAAACAATTGACTGCAATGCCTCCAAACAACGGGATATTAACGCTACTCCATTACGATGAACCACAATGATTGTAAATCGATAATCCACTTTACCAAAGGTCCTTTATCGTTCAGCCCGCAAAATAAACTGCTGAACATACCGGTCACTCAACTTAGCAGGTAATCTCTTCCTGAAAAGCCTGAGTAACTTATTCCCTCCCCATACTCTACCAACCACCCTTACACGCATCCCTGCCTGCTGGAATAAATCAATCATAGTGGAGCGAGTAAAGAACCTGAGATGGGTCCTATCCATAATACCTGCGTCTTGATAGGTCCATTTCCCCTGCTTGAGCATTTGAATAACTTTGAAATATCCAATATTCGGGATACTGGCAATCATACACCCCTCCTTAGACAATATACCCAGATGTTCTTTTACTACTTTCCATGGATCAGTCAGATGTTCAAGCACATCTCCATATAAAATAACATCGAAATTATCGTGCCTTAATTTCTCCAGGTTATCTTCCACAGATCCAACCAGGACCTTGTCCAACACCTTTGCGGCATTTTCGGCGGCGGATGGATCCAACTCCACACCTACAATTTCAACATCTGGATGTTTTCGCTTTATTTCGCCAGCAGTAGCTCCGTCCCCGCAGCCAATTTCCAAGATCCGATTAGCCGTATCTGGTATATGTTCAATAAGATTAAATCGAACACGACTATAATAGCTGTTTCCGGCAGATGGCTTAATTTCATTCATTAACAATCACACCAATGCCGTAACCGCACTGGTCTTCAGCATCTACCAACTCGAAGAACTGATAAGTGTCCTTGATGTTTTTCCAAAACTCAAAAACCTGATTCGATTCAACAGGCTGGTTCTCTAAAATATCATGAAAAGCAATCAAGCCTCCCGGACGAACAAGACGACGATACATGTGAAAATCTAACTCAACCCCTTTCTCACTATGATCTCCATCGATAAAAAGAAAATCCACTTCAGCACCACCAAGAGCAGTCTTTACCGAATCAAAAAATACCTCTGAATGAGAATCACCACTCAACAAATCAACCTGACACTGAGAGGAAGGAGGTGGAAACTGGCTAAAAAGCTTCTGCTGAACTTCCATTTCCTGAATATCACAACTAATCACACGCTCACTTGCAATTGCAGACCAGATCAACAGAGTTCCACCTCGTTCCGTACCGATCTCAAGTATTGTCTTCGGAGCAATATCCTGAACCATTTTAGCCAGGCCATAAATCTCTGATCGTTTCTGCAGTGTTTTGACGCGATAAAGCCCCCCACCACCTCTGAAATTAAGTGCCCAGTCTACCACCTCGTGTAATGACCTCGACCGGGAATGAAACTCAGTTAAACGAGAAAAACTTCTATAACGATCGAGTGGTGAGCTAAGCGTACGCAGCACCTTTTTTAAAAGAGAGGTCTGTTTAACTGTCATAATTGCCAACCTATTAAATAACTCACCATTTCTTAATAACACTCAAAGCAATGTTGCTTTTCTATTTCAAATAAAAATACTGATAGCATCCATTCTGTCGTAAAGTCTCAATAAAGGAATATATAGTGTCTCACAGAAGATATCCGAAGCTGATAGCAGGTTTGCTTAATAGCCTCATCTATTTTTCTGCTTCCTGATAAACTAATTGATCAACTCCTGATAAACATTTAGCGTTTCCTCACACATTTTGTGCAACAGAAATGGATGTTTCTGTGACACTTCTGGTGGAGACATCAACCAATGCTTTGTTCGTTCTTCTACCGAGTTAATATCCCCAACTGTTACCGCCCCATCTGGACAGCAATATTGCAGCTGCTCTGCAACGCCACCATGATTAAAGCCGATTACCGGCACTCCTAAACTCAGTGCTTCAATAGTTGTTCGGCCAAAGGCCTCGGGCTCGGTGGAGAGCGAATAAACAATCGTAGAGATCGCAAGAATCTCCTTTAAATCGGACCTGTGCCCTACCATCGTAATAGAGGCAGCCAGCCCCTTTGTTTCAATCTGTTTATGCAATTGATGAAAAAAATCCATTTTCTTGGGATGAGCTCCGCCAACAATTAGCCCATGTACAGAATAACCCGCCTTTACCAATCTTTCGATTAATTCGATAAACAGTTCCTGTCCTTTCCAGCGAGTAATTCGAGCAGGCAAAGTCAGCAGAATCTTCCCCTGTGTAAGAGGATAGCTCTTAGACCATTCATCCAACCATTCAGGTGAAGGTTTATAATGACAAGAGTATTCAACAGGATCCACGCCACGATAAATCCTGCGAATCACCTTTGGGTCAGTGGAAGGATAGTTTTCTTTTATGTAGTCACAAATCATCTCGGAAACTGCAATTACACGCTCCCCTCGCACCATCACCGAACTATATTTACCTATGGAATAAGGACCATGAACAGTAGTCACCAGCTTCGGCCTCGGATTCATTCCTTTCCATGCAAGATAACCAATCCATGCGGGCAAGCGAGACCTGAGATGCAGAATATCTGCATCCAATTCTGCCAGCAGTCGCCTAAGTTTGAAAACATACCGAAAAGTCCAAAATGATTTTTTCCCCACATCCCATGCAATATGCTCACTACCCTCGGCAACCAACTTTTCTACCAGCCTGCCTCCAGCAGAAATCACTACTGACCGATGCCCCTGCTGCACCAGATATCTTGCAATTTCAAGCGTACCCCGTTCAACCCCCCCACTCTCGAGCGCCGGCAACATCTGTACAATAGTCAATTTAGCCATTACGCCCTCTGCTGCTCGGTTTTAAGCAGATGCACCACCATTACCATTAACAGAGCAGGGAACCACCAAACTGTATAAGGAGGATGCATAGAATGAATTGGGAACAACATAATTAAGAAAGATAATAGATAGGGACTTTTTGTTAGATTGATTGTATTGAACGCTTGCTTTGTCCAGCGTAACAGCAGAGCAATTATCAGCACAAACCCAAACACCCCAAACAAACCGGTTTCAGCGATAATTGATATCCAGGGATGATGAGCATGAAAAGGCCGGTGACCTGAGGCTACATCAAACTGATCTGTATCTATTTTGTGCTCATCATAGGCTTCCTCAAAAGCCAGCACCCCAACACCTCTCCAGGGGTAAGCCTGAAACATATTCAGACCGGCAGACCAGATATCGGGCCTATAAGATAAAGTCTTATTCCATTCTTTATATGAAGTTGGAACCTCTTGAATTGAAGCCTGTACTTTTGACTGCATAACTGGAGACAGTTGCTGCATAACCAAAACCATGGCAACTAACAGACCAGCCGCTATCAATATGACTTTCTTCCGATACGGATGCATTAAATAATAAACTGTCACTATTAATATCCAGCTCCACAAATCAGTTCTTACACCACTTAATACCACCCACCACAGCACCAATCCGAGATACACAATTTGCACCCAGGGTTTGAATCTATCCAGTTTGTACAGGACAATTGGTAGTAATACCGTAATAAACAAACCACCTCTCAAATTTTCAAATGCACCAGTGATTCTTAAACCGGCGGGCAGACCCATTCCTTCAGACCATTCAAGCCGTAATAGATATTCAAAGATGGCCGCTGCTATCCAGACCACACAGGCAAATACGATCAGCCATTCAAACAACTGCATGACCTTTTCGGACTTGAGCAGATCATACAGTGCAATTGCTACAAAAAAGAAAAGCGGAAAGAGCACAACAAAATAGAATGATTTATCAGGATTATAGGAACCTGGTAATGAAATCAGGCCTGGGAGCCACATCAGCAGCCATAACAAAAACAGCTTACGTCTTTCCAGTGGAAGTCCGAATCGGTCTTTTTGGATCCATAGATAAATACCCACAATTGCCAGTATTAACGAGGGTATTCTCGGACCACTAATAAAAGGTTGATTCCAAACTAAAGCAGAACACAATAACGCAGATATCCATTCTGTTCGATTTAGTTTTTTTAAAGACGACACTCTCATCCACATCATACAGTTAAGCCCCAAACAGCTTCAACAAATGCTAAACCAAACATCCTTACAAACAATCAGCACAGGAGTCGATACTGTTTCACTATGATATCCGCACATCGCTGCGCCTCATTTTCAAAATCCGACTTGCCAACCAGTTCACCGCTAACAAGCCAGTCCTGGTAAGTTGTTACATACTGTTCATCAACCAGCTTCCTCACACCTTGTTGAACCCGGCTTTTCTTTAAGGCCCTAACCGGCAACAAACCAACATGATTTTGCGCTGTTAATGCTTCATATACCATTGAAACAGAGTCTTCTGTAACCCAGCAATAAGTTGACTCGGATAGCTTGGATGGCAGCCAATCCTTATCGGTCAATTCGAACGGCATATAACTGATGTTTTCCCGAACCAGACAGGATAACGCTGACTTGGTTTCCTCGGGTGTTCTTCGGGAATCGGCGATAAGCCACTGGATATGCGGCATGGCAGAAAAAATCTTCTGCAACTGATCGACCAGGGCTTCATGACTCCACTGGTAATGTTTTGAAGGGCCGCCGACCAGGATAACGCCCTGGTTAATCTTTTTTTTCTCCGCCGCTTCCAGACGATTCAACACTCCCAGCGTTACAATCACCCGCTTGCTGTTTACAGCGCCATCATGCCTCGGAATCAAGCACAAATCAAACAGAAACCTGGGTAGACTAGGCTTCATCAAAACAATGCTTTTGGCGCCAAAAAGCCAACTGACTAACAACAGGGTTTTGTGCGTTCCATGCCCTGCACCAATCACCAGGTCAGGAGCAGGAAACAGTTTTAAAACGAAATTTTTATGGAAAAGCTTGCCTGCCAATGTCTTCCAGAAAGGAAGGACGGGCAGGCGTTTAACCTCAACAGGTATACGTGAAGCCAGGGCCTGAACCAGACCTTCTGACTGGTTCTGATGGCCCGGCTTGCCATCGGTGACAAGCCAGATGCTATAGGTCTTCTGATCAGACAAGAAACTTAGGCACTACAGAAATCAATCCTGCAACATGTATTGAGCACCGCAGTAAGGACATACTGCTTCGCCGGTTTTCTCTATAGGTAGAAACACCTTGGGATGCATACTCCACAGTTCGCCGTCCTCTCTCGGACAACTCAGCGGCAGCTCATCTCTTTTTACCCGGTAAATCGTGCTGGTGGATTTTTTAGCAGTAGTCGCCATTGCGTTCACCTGTTAAATGTATGACAGCCAGTTCTCGTGCAGTTTGGCACGGCCATGCACAAGATCAAAATACAGTGTTTGTAGTTTCTCGGTTATCGGTCCACGGCCACCATTACCAATGGTGCGACCATCAACCTCACGGATCGGGGTAACTTCAGCTGCTGTACCAGTAAAGAAAGCCTCATCCGCGATATAAACTTCATCACGTGTTATACGACGCTCAACAACCGGAATATCCAGTTCATCAGCCAGCGTCATGATGGTTTTACGGGTAATGCCATCCAGTGCAGAAGTCAGGTCTGGCGTATGCAGTTTGCCGTCCTTGACCAGAAAAATATTTTCACCACTACCTTCCATGACAAAACCCTGTGTATCCAGCAACAGCGCCTCATCATAACCATTGGCCATGGCTTCCTGTAACGCCATCATCGAGTTCATATAGTTACCATTGGCCTTGGCACGGCACATGGTGATATTGACATGATGACGGGTAAACGATGAAACGTGAATACGAATGCCTTTTTGCAGCTGCTCCTCACCCAGATAAGCACCCCAGTTCCAGGCCGCAACAATGACATGAACTTTCAGGTTATCCGCACGCAAGCCCATACCCTCCGATCCATAAAAGACCATGGGGCGAATGTAGGCTGATTCCAGGTTATTCTCACGAACTGCCCGCAGCTGAGCCTCATTAAGCGTTTCCTTGTCAAACGGCATCTTCATACCAAGGATATGTGCGGAATCAAACAGGCGATCAGTGTGTTCCTGCAAACGGAAAATTGCCGTACCCTTCTCTGCCTTGTAGGCACGCACGCCTTCAAACACACCCATGCCATAGTGCAGCGTATGTGTCAGCACATGTGTTTTGGCTTCACGCCAATCCACCATTTCACCATCCATCCAGATGAGTCCATCACGATCGGACATCGTCTGCATTGCCTTCTCCCGTTAACGTTTATATCGGTTCAATCATCAAGGTCTGCCAGGCTGACTTGACGAGCTCACTTTCCTTCTCAAACTTCTCGCGAATCACCACACCCTTTAGCTTTTGCAGTGAAAGGTGATGATATTCAGCTCGAAAAGCCCGGTATGCAACCAGTAACTGTTCTGCCAAATTATCATCAAACAGCCGGTGTTTCGCCAGCGTTTCCAGGATTCGAGCGTTATCAGACCAGTCAAGCAGGTCAGGATATTCATTCGCCCATCTCAGAACGGCATATTGAACCATAAATTCAATATCAGCGATACCGCCATGCCCCTGCTTGATATCCAGAAAAGCATCGTCTGACTTATCCAGCGAGTCACGCATTTTCTCACGCATTTTCCGAACATCCTGTTGCAGACCGGCCGCATCTCTTGTCACTGACAATACATTCCTGCGAATTTGCTCAAAACCGGCCATCGTCTGTGGATCACCAGCAATCGCCCTGGCGCGAACCAGCGCCTGATGCTCCCAGGTCCAGGCCTCTTCCTTCTGGTATTTTTCAAATGCCTGCAAAGAGGTTACCAGCAAGCCGGAGTTTCCATTTGGACGCAAACGCATGTCGATTTCGTAGAGAATGCCAGAAGGCATCCTGGTGGTGTACTGCTGTATCATTCGCTGCCCGAGCCGCGCGTAAAATACATCATTGGCGACCTGTTTATCACCATCAGTCATCGCAGTGCCGCTTTGACTGTCGTGTACAAACACCAGGTCCAGGTCAGAACTGTAGCCCAGTTCGAATCCACCCACCTTACCATAGCCTATGACCGCGAAGCCGGATTCCTGCCCAATAGTGGATTGAGGCTTGCCAAACCTGCCGGTCATGTATTGAAAGGTTGAACGATAAACCGTATCGGAAATGACTTCGGCGATTTCTGTCAGGTAATCACTGACGACTTCAACCGGTATTACATTCGTCACGTCAGCAGCAGCAACGCGCAACATGCTGGCCTGAACAAACTGGCGCAGCCTTTCCATAAACTGCTCTTCATCCTCGCGTACAGGTGCCAGCATGATCTCCAGTTCATCGAGTAAAGCCTGTTTTTTCAGCGGCGCATAAAGACGACGTGGATCAATCAATTCATCCAGCAACAGGGGATGGCGGGCAATCTGCGCTGAAATCCATACGCTTTCGCCCATCAGCCTCACCAGTTGTGACAATACCAGCGGATTTTCCACCATCATCGCCAGATAGGCTGTCCGCCGGGTGATACTTTCCAGAAACGGAATGACTCTTTCCAGCAACCGGTCTGAATGATCAGCCGCAGCAATTGCCTCAAGCAACAGCGGCATCAACTGATCCAAACGGCGACGGCCATTTTCGCCCAGGTAGCGAAAGGCTGAAGACTGACGAAACTCATGCAGTTGTTTCCAGATTTTTTCAGAATGATCAAACCCGGCCAGATCGAGGCGCCGGATAGCCACGTCCTGCGTCAGCCCTTCCTGCCAGATCTCGGAAAAAAGCCCCTCTTCTGCTTCATCAGCCTGTGGCGCAGCAAACAATAAGTCGAAATACCCCTGCACCTTTTGACGATGCTGCTCGAGTTTTTCCGAAAAACCAGCCCAGTCATCGTAACCCATGGATTGGGCCAGTATTAATCTACGCTCCTGCTCTTGCGGCAATATATGCGTCTGTTCATCCTTCCAGGCTTGCAGGCGATTTTCTGTCAGACGAAGAAATTCATACGCTGGCAACAATTCATCCACTTCATGCCCCGGCAAAATATTTTTTTCAGCCAGCAAGGCCAGTACCTGCTGAATCGGCCTGATCTGTAATTCAGGGTCACGCCCACCACGAATCAACTGGAATGCCTGACCGATAAACTCGATCTCACGGATTCCTCCCATACCCAGCTTGATATTGGCATCCATCCCCCGGCTATGCATTTCATTGGCGATCAGCTTCTTCATTTCCCTGATAGACTCGATAGCTCCATAATCGAGGTATCGACGATACACAAAAGGCCGGATCAGCTCGGAAAATGCTGCCTTCGATTCAGTGGACCCCGAGATCACACGCGCCTTGACCATTGCATAGCGCTCCCACTCGCGCGCCTGCCCCTGTAAATAGTCTTCCAGGAATCCAAACGGAATAGCCAGAGGCCCGGCATCACCGAAAGGTCGCAAGCGGGTATCAACCCGGAATACGAATCCATCAGCGGTATTTTCCCCGATAGCCTTGATCACCTGTCGCGACAGACGGGTAAAGAATTTCTCGTTATCGACCGGACGACGCCCGTCAGTTTCACCACGCTCGGGATACAGGAAGATCAGATCAATATCGGAAGAAAGATTTAACTCACGGGCACCTAGCTTGCCCATGCCAATGACTACAAGCTCCTGGGCATTGCCCAGGGCATCACGCGGCATACCGGATTTAGCCACCGCCCATGCAAACAGTCGTTTAACAGTTTCATCCACGCAGACATCAGCCAGTTCCGAAAGGTCTTCCAGTGTTTCATTCAAGGAAGCCAGGCGGGCAATATCACGCCAGATGATACGCACCATTTGCTGGCGTCTGAAGATACGCAATACTGTCGCCAATGCTGTCTCATCCTCTACCCGCTCAAGCTGATCACAAAACAGCGCCCTGAGCTCACCCGGCTGATAGCTTTTCTGCAGAAGCTGCCTGTCAAGTAACTCAAGAAGCTGATCAGTTTTTCTCAGGCACTGCTGAACCACGTATTCACTGGCATTGATGACTTCTTCAAAACCGGTGACTGAGCTGATAGCCGCGTACTGCCCGGCATCGAGATCATTTGCGAGCTGCGCCTTTATAGACGGCAGACGGGAAAGTTGCTGTATTTCAGACATTTCGTTTACGAAAAACCCTGTTAAAAATGTTATTTTGACGCCGACACCTTTTTTAGGCAATCATCGGCGCTATACTAATCAAAATATTTCAGCAATGGATAATACTGATGCTTTACGTGCAACGCGATGAAAATGGCAAGATTACCGG
>Ga0180430_10001813_pt1 | contig 20207 bp, 14 predicted proteins | sample SS_ome_9_FD_132999 | JGI IMG/M metagenome (GOLD analysis project Ga0180430, IMG submission 132999) | Hypersaline lake sediment archaeal communities from the Salton Sea, California, USA - SS_1_S_2 metaG | ecosystem: Environmental > Aquatic > Non-marine Saline and Alkaline > Hypersaline >... | reverse complement strand
GTTCATCCTGAGCCAGGATCAAACCCTCCATATGAGTTACCATATCTCAGGCTCAATGCCTGTTCTATTCGACAGGTTGCGCTCTGGTTTTCATTTTCGTCACTATTTAGCTGTTAAGGTGCGTTCGTCGCTGTTTGCCGCCACCGTTTGTGGGCGACCCGAGGGATTATACGCACGTCGGCTGGCCTGTCAAATCCGCTTTTCGAGGTGTTTCGCTTGCCCTTGCCTGGTGGCGGGATGTCGAACTGGCCGCGATCAGCGAAAAAAAGAGCGCCCCTTCACACAGGCAAAGGGCGTCACTTGTTTGGGCCTCACCATTGAGTGCATCCCCAACAGCAAAAAGAAGTATATCTGTCTCGGCACATCATGTCAAATCGCTGTTTCGCACCCCCCCGCGTTACTAGCGGGGCCGATACCCCTCTCGATAGCGCCAGCAGAATCCCGCTGCGGGGCACCATCGCGGGCAACCGCTATGAGGCACCTGGGCACCGAACTGGCCCCCGCGCACCCCCAGCATCACCTGCCGCAGGTGGCCACGGAGGAGGTCGCACGCCGCCTCATAGCCGCATCGCTCCAGAGTCAGACCGCTCCGCTTGGCATCGGCCAGATGCCAGTAAAAGCCGTCAGCCGGCTCCCCGAATCCCAGGGCATGCTCCGCTGCCATGGCATAGATCGGCAGCTGCAAGTGCTCGCCGCGCGCGAGTGCCGACTCGTTGTTCCCGCTGCTGCTCCCCGATTTATAGTCGATGATCCGCACGTGGCCATCACCATCGCGGTCGACGCGATCGATCTTGCCTCGCAGGCGCACAGTTTGGCCGTCGAGATCCATCTCGAGCGTGCCCTCCGAACCGTCACCCAAGCCAAAGCCGGCCTCATAGGCGAAAGGCGTCCAGCGCTGGGCATCCTTGTCCTCAGCCATGGCCACCAGGTTCAGGCCGATCCGCTCGATGATCTCTTGCTGCTCGACCTGCCACCAGGCCGTGGCGCGAAAGCCATAGCGGCGCGGCGCATCAGAGAGCACCTCGTCGGCCACCCGCGGCAGCGCCGCCAACAGCGCATCGCGGTCGCGCCCACCCGTCCGCCGAAACAGCCGCTCGAGAATGGCGTGCTGGATACTGCCCGCAACGGCGGCATCCATGCCCTCTTGGGGCTCGTCGACAGGCTCGAGACCGAGAACTCGGCCAAACAGAAACTGGAGCGGGCAGGCGATATAGGTCTGCAAGGCTGTTGCGCTCCAGGCCCGACCAGGACCGAATCGCTTAGTCAGCCCAGTGGCCACCGTTGAGAGATCCCCGTCGTACGGCCCTATGCCCCTGAAACTGACACGCGCATCGACCACCTGTGCGCCATGCCCAACTGATCGCCAAGCCCGGAGCAGGCTATCGTCGAGCGGCAGTGTCATCGTGGTTTGCCGCGCCGCCCAAGCTAGCAGCTCTTGCGCCGAGGCCACGCGTCCCCATCCCAGTTGGTCGCCTCCCAGACGCTGAGGGACCGCATCGGTGTGCCTGTCCACCTCGTGCCAATAGGGCGAGGGTTGCCATTCGGCGCCTCGCTCGCCGAGACGGGGTCGGGTCAACAGCAGCCAGTCGCGCGCACGACTGACCGCCTGGTAAAAGCGCGTGCCCTCGTCGGCCCGCACCCGGTCGTCAATCGGCAGACCGTGTTCACGCAACAGCTTGCGGTCGGCATCGCGCAAGAGCGGGTCCTCGCGAGCAATGCGTGGAAACTCTCCCTCGGCCAGACCCATGATCGCCACAGCGCGATACGAGACCCCCCTGGCCTCAGCCACGCCGGCGATCAGGATTCCCTGCCCCGAGGCCTGTTCGTGCAATCGATAACTGCCGGCCTGAACGGCCCCACCGAGTTCACTCAGGAACTCAGCATAGCCAACATCCAAGCCGACCCCCAACCGCTCTTGGGCCCAGACCAAGCCGCGCAGCACCGACACCAGCGCGCGCATGGCACCTCGGTCACCCTGGTTTGCATCCTCATTGAGACGCCGCAGCAGGCCCAGACTGCCGTCACCGGCGGGGCCGTCGCTCTCATCCAGCCTATCGGGCCCAATCAGGTCTTGCAGCCATGACACATAGTCACGATAGCTCCCCCGCCCAGGCGGGCACATTCGCGAGACAAAGGCATCAAATCGCTGCCGCAGATGGTCCCCCTGCCGCAGCGGAAAGGCATCGAGCGCCTCGCCGTCGGCATCCTGCGCGTCTGGTTCGCGCGCCTGCATCGCATCCAGGGCCTCGCGCCACTGCACAAAGCCCTGGATCACGACGCCTTGCCGCGAGAGCAGGTCGAGAGCCAACGCATCGGCCAGGGTGATTGGCAGCGGTTCGCCATCGGCGGAAAGCGCGCTGCCCCAGTCGAAATAAGGACAGCGCCAGGCGCTGATCACCGCTCGCCGCGGAAGAAGGGGCTGCCCCGACTCGGGATCGGGCACCATCATCGACAACAGCTCCAGTAGCGAGGAAACCGCCGGATTCTGCGCCAGAGGGATGCCGCTGGCCAAGCTCACCGGCAGCCCCAGTTCGCGGGCCATATCGAGAACATAGGGTCGGTAGGGCTCGATGCTGCGCGCCAAAAGCGCCACCTCATCCGGACAGACACCATCGAGGACGATCCGCGCATTGCACCAACGGAGGGCCTCGCGCACCTCTTGCACGCGATCCGGCGCCTCGATCAGCGTCACATAGCTAGCGTCCGCCTCGAGCGCCTTTTCGCTGTTCGGTTCGAACAGCGAGGCGTGCAGCCGACTCGCCGCCGTGTCGGCTCGGACAGCAGCGCTTTCCGGCAGCGGCTCTGGTTGTAGGTCCAGCGTCGCGCACAGGCGCTCTTGCGTACGCGCAAAGATCGCCTGCGCCATGGGTCGTGGGACGCCGACCTGGCCGGTCAAAGTGATCACCAGATCCTGAACGCGCTCTTGCAGGCTACGCAGTATCTCGCTCTGCACGACGTTCAGGTGATCGAATCCATCGACCAGGCACAACCGCCAGTCTGCGGCCAGGTCGGGGTCGTCGCGTAGGGCGTGCAAGGCCAGCCAACCCAGGCCCTCGACATCGCTCCAGTCGTTGTCCCGCAGCCGCTCCTGATAGGCCCCATAGATGGTAGCCAGTTCGGTCAGCCGCGGCGGGACGGCACCGTCCGACCAAACCCTCGCAAGGTCGTCGGGGGCGACCATCGCCTGTTTGCACTCGCGGATCATGTCGCCCACCAGCGCCACCAGGCCCGGCTTGCGAACCAGCTTGCCATAGTAGGTCAGACGGCCAGCGGCGAAGAGATCGTCCATGCAGGCACGCAGCAGCCGCAGCCGCACCACATCGTGCAGTTGGCTCACGCCCTGACCACTCTGCGCCAGCAGATGCTCATAGAGCTGCGAAAAGGTGGTCACCTGCACGCCCAAGGCCCCACCTCGCGCCGCGAGGCGCGCACTCAGAGCGCGACGCTGTCGTGCATTGGGCAGCAGAATCCAGACCGGCCGCAGCGCGCGGGCTGCCTCGATAGCGCGCCCCACGACATAGCGCGTCTTGCCGGATCCGGCCGGCGCCAGAATGAGTTGTGACGTCATGAAAGCATACTCCTGCTCACAGCGTCATTCTAGGACGGGCATCTCTTACGCGCAACAGCCGGCGAGGGGAACTGAATAGAGACCCTTGACGTTATACCATATGGCGCACGGATGCGCCTGGACACCCATCGAAAGTGATTGGAGCATCGTAATGAGCAACGCACGTAGACTGGTTTTGGTGATCATGGCGCTGGCCCTGTTGGGCGCAACGCTTTCCTCCGCGACGCTGGCCGACGGCCCCGCGACGGGCGAAGACTACTCTGTTCAAGCCGGCGATTGGTTGGCGCGTATCGCCCTGTCGCACTATGGCGATTACTCGCTCTACCCCGCCATCGTGCTGGGCACGGCGCAAGAACGCATCGGAGACCCCTCGTATGCCGACCTGAGCGATCCCTACCGACTCGAGATCGGCGACAAGCTGTATCTGCCGCCCCTCGCGGAGGCAGAGGACCTCGGCTTGCAAGGCCTGTGCAACGGAACCTACCCCAGCGCATGGTCCACCGAAGGCCAACTGACGTTGGTGGATGGCGCCTATGAGGAAGACATCGTTCCCGGTTCGGCCAGCAAGTTGCAGGTCTCTTTGCAGCCCCGGATGGCCTTTGGCCGGACGGATGACGGCATGCCTTGGGCGGCAGTGATCACGATCACCCAATCGGGCGGCAGCGGGACGTTCTATGATCTGCATCGGCTGGTGCTGCGCGACGGCGTCTGGGAACACCAGTCAGCGGCCTTTATCGGGGATCGGGTGCAGGTCGGCTCGCTGGCTGTCGATGGCGACGAGATCGTCCTCGACCTGCTCGTGTCCGGTCCGGACGATGCCATGTGCTGCCCGACGCTACGCCAAACCCAACGCTATGGGCAGGTGGCCGCTCAACTGGTCTGGCTGAATGCCCCCTTGAGCGAGACACTGGTTGGCACGAGCTGGGAGTGGACCGCGCACGTGGCCGCCGACGGTAGCATGACCACGATCGACGATCCTGATCGCTATACGTTGGCGTTTCTCGAGGAGAGTGAGATCGCGCTGCGCGTCGACTGCAACCGCGCCTTTGGCAACTGGAGGGCCGAGCAAGGCCTCTTGCTCGAGGTGTTGGGTATGACCCGCGCCGCCTGTCCTCCGGACTCGCTGGCTGATGGCTATGTGGCCTATCTGGCCGACGTCGTGGACGGCGCCATCGTCGACGGCGAGTTGGTGCTGACGCTGAGCGATGGCGGCAAGATGGTGTTCAGGTCCGGTGCGTTGGCCGACAAGCTGGTCGACAGCAACTGGGCCTGGGAAGTGACGGTGACCGAGGACGGCACGGTCGTCGAGATCGCCGAGCCCGAGCGCTACACCATCGCCTTTTTCGACGAGGGCCGCACCGCCTTGCAGATCGACTGCAATCGCGGCAACGGCACCTGGAGCGCGGACGATGGCCTGAGCACCGAGGTCCTGATCACGACCTTGGCCGCCTGCCCCGAGGACTCGCTAGACGACGAATTCAAGGACTACCTGGCCGAGGTGGTGGATGGCGAACTGGTCGACGGCCGATTGAAGCTTACGACCGCCTCTGGGGCAACGCTGCAGTTTGCTGCCATGGCCATGCCCGAGTAGCACCCAGGCAACGCGCTACGGACGCACAGACGGGGCTGATCCAATCTCGGATCAGCCCCGTTGTCGTCTCGACCTCTCGCCCTAGTCCCACCAGTGCATGGCCCAGCCGAGGCGGATGGTCTCGTTGGGCATGCGGTAGGCGTGCACCTTGAGGTAGCGCCGCGCGGCCGGACTGATGTTGTAGACCCCGACCACCTCAAAGTTGTTGTCGCCGCTCTCCGACTCGGTGATCTGCCGACCCGAGGGATCCAACCAGTAGAGATCAAAATCGGCCGAGGGACGGTCGGGGTAGTGCTCCTCGTCGGGGTTCACGTCCCAGACGATGACGGCGCGCGCCTGCTCGGCCTCGGGGACATCGACGGCGATGTAGAAATTGCCGTTCTCGTCCAGATCGCTAGGGCTGACGAACAGCGCACCCCAGGAGCGCCTGGGCGTGACCTTGGTGGCCGCCTCTTGGGCGTCGATACCACCGGCGCCGTCACGCCCCTCCATCTTCCAGTCGTACTCGATGTTGTTGAGGGCGCTGGCCATCAGGATGGCCTTGACCGTCTCGGGCCAGGGGACCAGTTCGGGAGCCTGTTGCATGATCATGGCCGCCGCGCTGGTCACCATGGGGGCGGCATAGCTGGTGCCGTTGCCACAGTCGGCGATCCAGGGCGAGCTGTTGCTGGTGCTGTTGATCGCGACCCCCGGCGCGCATACCTCGGGTTTCTCCCGGTCGCCGTTCGCCGAAGAGGGATCGCGGAAACTCGTGAAATCGGCCATCTCGTCGTCGTTCCAGGCCAGGGTGTTGTTGTCGTCAAAGGCGCCCACCGTCAGCATGTTGTAGCCCATACCGGGGTGGGTTACATAGGCCTCGGAATATGTGCGCCCATGGTTTCCGGCAGCAAAGACGATGGTGGCGCGATGCTGATGCACGAGACCATCCCAGTAGCGTTCCTCGGCGCCCATCTCGCCCTTGGGGTCGAGAAAAGACCAGCTATTGTTGAACAACCGCGCGCCCCAGTCGATCCCGCGCTCGGTGGCGGAGCGCAGATCGACCAACGATCCACCGCAGGCGCCGCCCACGCGCACCAGGGCGCCATAGGCGATGCCGCGATGGCGCACATGCCGGCTGCGCACCATGCCGGTAACGGCGGTAGCGTGGCTCTTGGCTTCGGGACAGGCATTCTGGGGGTCCTGCACGATGCCCCACAGATAGGGATTGTTGGTGGCCGCGCGGCCATTGACCTCGACCACGCCCACCAACACGCCGGCGCCGGTCAAACCAGCATCCCAGCAATAGTCGGCAAAGATCGAGAGCTTGGCGACGTCCAGGGCCTCCTCGGCGCAGCGCACCAGCCCGATCAGTTCGACATCGTCGCGCTCGACGACCGCCTTGATCTGGGCTTTGGTCAGGCGGGTCGAGACTACCGGCATCAGCTCGCTGCGCTCGACTAGGCCGATGTCGTTCTCGGCCAGATAGCCGAGAAGTGAGGCTTGGGCACGCAAGACGAATGGTTTGTGCCACGCGCTTTCACGCTTGAGGGCGGCGGTCACCTGCACCAAGGTGGGGCTCGGCGCAAGGTTGCCCCCCTCGACCGGCCAGCCGCCGACGGTCATGCAGGCGCCGCTCAGCCCCTGGTTCACCGGCCCGATAGCGCGCATATAGTCCGGCTGGTTGGGCTCGGCCGGAACGGCGTCCATCCGTACCCAGATCGACACCAGAAAGCTGTCGTCGCAGTCCTCGGGGATGCCGTCGATCAGATCGTGCAGCGACGTGCCCAGCTTGCCATAGCGCGCCTGTCGGGCCGCGCGTTCGCGATCCAGGGCCGCCTCGCCATCGACCCAGTTGCCGTCATCGTCCAGCGCAACGGCCAGTGTGCGCCCAGTCAAGCGATCGCTCACCTTGGCGTGATGCAGCGACAGGTCTGTGAGGGGATAGTAAGAGCTGCTGATCGGTCCGACGCGCAAATCCATTGGGCTGGCGTCAAGCTTGAGCGCGGCCGCTTGCCGGAACAGCCCGGCCATTTCGGGCTCAGAGGCGGGCTCGTAGCCGCGAGGCAGCGCGCTATCGGCCAGCGAGGGCCCGGCGCCAAGCATCAGACCGACTATGATGACGAGCGCTGCGATGATTGTTCGTTTGATCATGCCCCACCCCATCAGAGTATCCTCCCGTCGGCCCATCAGCCCTGTGCCTTGCGCAGCGCCAGCGGCAGAAACAGGCTCGGCTCGCCGGATGGCGTATAGCGCCACAACCCGGCGAGCGTGCCCGCGAAGAGCGTACCATCCTGAGAGTAGCTGGGAGATGGTTCCACGGCCCAGATGCCAAGTTGGTTGCCCGACAGACCGCGGCTGATCACCTGCCAACGCGCTCCGCGATCGCTGGAGCGGAGAACGCCCTCGTCGCCGGTACCGCAAAAGAGGGTGCCGTCACTGGCATAGTCCGGAGAAAAGGACCACCACCATACCGAGGTGGACGACAAGGCCTCATCGACCGAGGACCAGGTCAGACCCGCGTCCTTGGAGATCAACCGCACCGTCTGCTCGCTGGCCGTCTCTCCGGCCGCCAAAAGGGTGCGGTCCCGCGTGAAATCGGGTGATATTGCCAACGCCCAGATGTTGTGGCCGCTCAGTTGGCCGCTGGTGGCAGCCCATGACAGCCCTCCGTCGACACTGCGATAGACGCCGTCGCCCTGCAGGGCGACATAGGCCGTCCCGTCAGTATCAAAGGTCGGAGACATCCGCACCAGCCAGATACTGGCGTCCTCGGGGAGCCCCGTGTTGGCAAAGGCAAAGGTCCGGCCGCCGTCACTGGAGCGCAGCACGCCCTGTCCGTCCGTGCCCGCCAACGCCAACGAGTCGGCTCCAAAGCCGGGCGAGATGGCCACCGATTGCACCGGTGAACGCTCGAGCGTCATTCCGGTATCAGAGACGGTCCAGCTCGCTCCACGGTCTGCCGAACGATAGATGCCGTCCGAGCAGGCGACCAGCAGCACGCCATCGCTGGTCCAATCGGGAGAAAGCGCGAGGGACCAGACGTTGGTCGCCCCCAAAAGCCCCTCAGGCCCCAGATCCACCCAGTTCTCGCCGCCATCCTGAGAGCGGAAGCAGCCGACTGCCGTGCCGACATAGACGGTGCGATCGCTGGCAAACGTCGGCGAATAGGCCACGGCGCGCGTCTCGAGGTTGCTCAGACCCTGATTCCTGCCCGTCCAGGTGGCGCCTCCGTTGCCAGAGCGGTAGACGCCCCGCCCCTCGCTGCCCGCGAACAGGGTGCCGTCCGACGCACAGGCCACCGACCAGAGCAGAAGGTCATCGAGGCCGGTGTTGATCGCTTGCCAGGTGTCCCCGGCATCGCGCGAGAGATAGGCGCCGCTGCCTCCCGTCGCGGCCACCAGGGTGCGGTCGCTGACGTAGTTGGGCGATAATACCAGATTCCAGACGAGGGCCAGACCCATTCCACTGCGCGCGGGGCTCCAGTTCAGCCCGCCATCGGTCGAGCGGAACACGCCATCGCCGGCGGTCGCGGCGAATAGCGTGTGATCGCTGGCATACTGCGGAGAGGGGAGGATGGTCCAGACATCGGGGATGGTCAGCCCGTTGGAGGAGTGTGTCCAGTTGGCGCCGCCGTCGGTCGAGCGGTAGATGCCCTCGTTGGCCACGGCGGCCCAGACGGTGCGGTCTTGGCCATAGTCGGGCGAGCAGGCCGTAGCATAGACGACCTCCTCGGGAAGTCCATTGCTGGTGATTGACCAGGATTGTCCACGGTCAGTGGAACGCAGCATCCGATAGTCTGTGGCGGCAAAGACCGTACCGTCCTGGGCATAGTTTGGCGAAAAGGCCAACCAGTAGACGCCCGCATCGCCATAGGCACCCGAGGCGTCGCTCCAGCTGGCGCCGCCGTCTCGAGAAACATAGATGCCCTGCTCGGCGGTTCCGGCCAGCAGGGTGCGACTGCCGGCATAGTCCGGCGCGATGGCCAGCGACCAAACCGACCAGTAGGCGATCTCGCCCGGTGCGGCCGACCAGTGGGCGCCACCGTCTCGCGAGACAAAGACACCATTCCCCGTCCCAGCGAACAGCGTGCGATCCTGTACGTACTGCGGCGAGGCAACGAGTGAGTTGACCAGGCCACCATAGGGGCCAGTGGTCGTCCAGCGCCCCTCAGCGGAGAGCGACCCCAACGGCTGCAGGAGACAGAACAGCCACAAGAGCAGAGCGGCGCGCCAAAGCCACGGCTTCATCGCATGCCTCCGGGTCTGGCTAGCTGGTTCGCGTGATTCCATCAACGGGAATATACCCGACAGAACTCGGCTTGTAAAGGGTTATGTCGATAACCGCACGATCTGCCTAGGACTGCGAGAGCAGCAGCACCAGCGCATCGTTGGCGCGCAGGTCGCATTGCAGCGCGCCATCGTCATGCACGGGCCGCTCCCCACGCCAGACCTCGGATAGCGTCCAGCCGTCGGATAGCGCTCCGACGGTCTTTTGCGCCTCGGGCGAATAGTTGATCAACACCGCCAGGCGGCCTCCGTCCTCCAGCGGGTGTTCGGTCGCGCCGATCTGCGGGTTCTTTTGACGCAGCACGCGCTGGCCCAATCGTCCGGCGATCAGGTCGCGGTAGACCCAATGCAGCGGCGCCTCGCCAGAGAACCCACCGGGGGTCTCGACCGCGGCGCGCTCGATGGGCAGTCCCATGAACCAGGCCTCGCCCTGGCCGAACGCGTTGCGGGTCCAGACGGGGTTGCCGTCGACCTCGCGGCCCAGCACCTTGGCCGAGGTGGCACACAAATCGAGTCGGAAGGGCGCCTGCAACGACAACGTCTCTCCCGGTCGCGAATCGAGAGCGAACTGTGCCGCTTGCCCGCGCCGGCTTCGCGTCTGCACCTCGAGGCCAAAAGGCTCGGCAAAGGGCGCAAGCATGCCGTCATCGTGCGAGATATAGACCGTTGCTCCAGCCCGAACCCGCTCTTCGAGGGCCAGCCAAAAGGCGCGCGAATAGCTCGCTCCGCCACGCAGTCCAGGCAGCAGGTAGAGGTCGGCCTCCTGCAAAGGCTGATCGACATACTGATAGCGTAGGTCAAAGCCCGCTTGCTTGGCCAGGATAAAGGCCCCAAAGGCGTTGGCCCACTGATCCTGGTTCTGGGTCAGGATACAGACCGCCTCGGTCAGACGCTGCGGCAGCGTGTCGATCGGCAGACGATCGTGCCAGCGCCGAAAGTCGCCTATCGTCTCGGCCACCGGCTTGGGCGTGCGATTGATGCGGAACAAGCCGAGCTCGCGCTCGTACGAGTGCCAGTCGTAGGGGGCGTGCTCCAGGTGAGACTGGTCAAAGCCGCACCACCAGAGCAGGCCCTGGCAGTCGTGCGCCCATAGCGAGCAGAGCACCATCCGAATATAGTCGGCGGCGATGGCCTCGCTGCTGATCATCGGGCCAAGGGTGCCCAACTCTTCGGCGATGCAGGGCCGGTGGCCAATATCAGCGTACATCCGCGACTGGGCCGTGGCGTGCAGCCCACTGCGAATGGTATTGACGGGATCGAGATCGCAGTGTGGGGTGAATATCGGATAGGGATGGGTGGTCAGGAGGTCGGTCAGTTCGCCCTGCTCCTGAATGCGCCAGATCGCCTCGCCGCCGGGGAGCAGGCTGTGCATGCCCGAGACCACCGGCCGCGAGCCGTCCTCCACGCGGATGGCGCTGACGATGCTGTTGGTCCAGTTCCAGGCCTGGGTATTGTCCTCCAGTTGCGCCAGGCAGTTACACTCGTTGCCCAGGTCCCAGGCCAGGATGGCCGGATGATCGCGGAACTGTCGCACAAAGTGGCGTACAAATCGCACCTGCCATTTGATAGCAAGCGGATCGGCCAGCACGTTCAGTCCCTCAAAGGCTGGCGGCACAAAGGAGCGCCCGCTCATCCAGCCGGTGATCAGGCCGACGATCAGTTCCAGACTGTACTTTTTCGCAAGGTCGGCAAACACCCGAAAGCGATCCATCATCATCGGCGAGACGCCCGCGCGACCGGCCTCGTCGTGGGGTCTCGGCACCTCACCAAAGCGCATCTCGACCGGCCTGCCCTGCCCCGTGCGCAGCAGGGTCAGCGGCTGAAAGTCGGGCCATAGTGGAAAGACCCGCAGCACCTGCAGCCCTTGCTCCGAGAGCTGCTTGAGGTCGGCCTCGACCACCTCAGGTCGCCAGTCAGACCACATGGCCGTCCCAGCATGCGAGGCCCAATAGTTGCATCCCACACAGAACTTGCCCGACTCGGTCACACTAGCCATGGCTATTACTCCTCCAACGCCTCAAGGCATGAATGGCTCGCATCGCAGCGCGAGTATAGGCCGCGATGGGGATGGGCTCAAGTAGTAGGGCTAGGGACTGTCCGCCGCCGCTCGCTTTTGCCCGCACGGAAAAACTGCCTCTCCGACAAGTCCCCACTCGGACGTCGCCACCGCTTGCGGGCCGCAATTCGCCTGCGCTATAATGTGACCCACCGCTCAACCATCCGAGGGCAACATGGCAATCGAGACCGAAGCCCGGTATATCGTCCCCGATCAGGCGCTGTTCAACCGCCTACGCAAGTTGCGGCAATGGGCCGTCTATAGCCGTCGACGTCGGCGCAAACTGCGCACCAGCGACTGTTACCTCGATACCCGCGGCAATGCTCTGCTGCGACAAGAGTGGGCCTGCCGACTGCGCGAACAGAACGACCGCTGGATTCTAACGCTCAAAGGCCCCAAGACGCTCGATGGGGCCATTATCCGGCGGCCCGAGTACGAGATAACCTTGCCGGTACGCCAGGAAGACCCCACGCAGTGGCCGCCGGGGATGATTCGCTCGCAGGTCAACGAGATGACGGGAGGCCTGCCGCTGCAGGTCCTGCTCGAGATACGGCAACGTCGCCACCAGTTCATCCTCACGGACGGTTCGCGCCAGATTGCCGAGATATCGCTGGACCGTGTTCGCGTCCACTCGGGCCCCATGCGTCATCAGAGTTATCTGCTCGAGTGCGAGTTGCGCCCCGACGGCAACGATCAGGACCTCGCCCAGGTCGACAGACTGTTGCGAGAGGACTATGGCCTGCTGCCCGAGAGTCGCAGCAAGCTGCGGCGCGCCCTCGAGTGGGTTCAGGGCGGCGGCTCACCCGACAGCATCGCCATCCAGGGCATGACCCCCGCCTCGGTCGAGACCCTGATCTGGCGCTATGGCGTCGATCGGCGACACGCTCAGCGCGTAGCAGATCACGCCAAGCAGCTTTGCGCCTGGCTCGCGCCGATCCACGGCATGCCGGACGAATGCCGCGCAGTGGTCGAGACCGCCGGACTGCTGCACAATGTGGGCGGCATGGCCTCCCGACGGCAACGGGACCTGGTCAGCCGCGACATCCTGCTGCGCCAGCCCATTGAGGGTTTGGATGCGGATGCCCAGCGTGCAGTCGGGGCCACGGCCTTTTTGCATCGCGGAACGATCAGCCCGCAGCGCATCGCCGAAATCCTTCCCGAGCCGCTGGCTGAGGTGGTGCGCCGCAGGGCACTGGTGGTGGTGGCGCTGGTACGGATGGCCAATGCGCTCGATTCCGCAGGAGCCCGCGATCTAGAACTGGCAGGCTGCGAGGTCACTGAAAGCGCCGTGCGCATCACGATCGACGGCGAGAAGGTCGCCAAGGCAGCCAAGAGAGCGTCCAAAGCGGCCGATCTGTGGGACATGCTCTACGGCACGCCGCTGGTCTGGGAAACCCCCGAGGTCGAGCGGCGACGCGCGATCGTCAAGACCGGGGTGGGCATGCGTGCCAGCGACTCGATGGGACAGGCGGCCGCCAAAGTGCTCGATCACCACTACCAGACCATGCTCGACAACGAAGAGGGCACACGGTTGGGCGACGACATCGAGGCACTGCACGATATGCGCGTGGCGACGCGGCGAATGCGCTCGGCCATGCGGCTGTTTGGTCCCTTTTGCCAATCGCCGCACGTCTCGCACTGCAACACTGGCCTGCGCCGCGCGGGACGGGCATTGGGCCGCGTTCGTGATCTGGACGTCGCTCTCGAGCGCATTACCGACTTCCGCGAGGAGCTCGTGCACGACGCGTCAGTGGGGCTCGGGTCCCTGGCAGGTCATCTACAGTCGCAAAGGAACGAGCGCCGCCGCCTGATGGTTCGCCACCTCGACAGCCAGACCTATCAGATGCTTCTCTCACGCATGGAACGGCTGCTGAGCGATCTGCGCGAGGAGGACCCGGACAAGGCCGCGCCCAAGGTGGGAACGATCGCGCCGCGGCTGCTGTTTCTGGATTGGAGCATCGTCCGCGCCTATGGCCATGTGCTGGAGCACGCGCCCGTCGAGTTGCTCCACAGCCTGCGCATTGACTGCAAGCGGCTGCGCTATGCGCTCGAGTTCTTTGCCGAGCTGCTATCGGACGACTTGGTGGGCGTCATCCCCGAGGTGACCGTGCTGCAGGACCACCTGGGCACCATGCGCGACGCCTATAGCTCGGTCGAGATGATCGACGATTTCACGCTGCGCTACCCCGAGTTGGAGGACACGCCCGGGATCGAGGCCTACCGCCAGCGGAACCTGGAGGAGGGAGATCGCCTGGTGCAGAGTTTCCCCGAGGCCTGGCAGCGTTTTTCTCAAACGCACGTCAAACGAGAGCTGGACCGGCTGATCCAGCGCACATCCTAGCGGCCCGTCCGCGCCGTAGCGTCGACGTTCGAGGGAATCGGTATGTCGCGCCTCAGGCCCTATCGATTGCACATCGTCCTGATCCTGATCGAGTGCCTGCTGCTGACGGCCGGCCTGATCGTGGTCCGGCGACCCAGCCCCCAGGCGCTGACCATCCAGTTTCCGACCGCCACCCCTGTCCCGACGCCCGCACCATTGATCGTGCATGTCGCCGGCGCCGTAGTCGCCCCGGGCGTCTATCGCCTGCCGCCCGAGAGCCGTATGGTCGACGCCGTGCAGCTCGCGGGTGGGCTGATGGCCGACGCAGCCATGGAGTGGGTCAACCTGGCCGCGCCGCTGCAGGATGGCCAGCAGATCGTCATCCCGTACGTCCAGAGCGCAGAGGCAGAACTCGAGGATGGGCGGATCGTGCAACGGGCCGCGCCGACGCTGCAGGTGATCGCTCCCGATCCGGGGCGGATCAACATCAACACCGCCAGCGAGCAGGAGCTGGACACGCTGCCCGGCATCGGTCCGGCGTTGGCCGCTCGGATCGTGGCCTATCGCGGCGAGCACGACGGGTTCGACGATCCGCGCGAGCTGCTCGAGGTCTCGGGAATCGGTGAGGCGACCTATGCCAAGCTGGAGGACTGCATCTGTGTGAACTGATGCGCGTATAGTGCGTGAGTGAATCCATCATCGTCACCAGGCTGGGGCCGTGGACGGCGCGTCCATCGCCTCAGCCGCATCGCGTGGACGGCTGCCCTGGACGGGGTCGTCCTGTCAGAAGGAGTCGGTATGTTCCAGGAGAGATACCCCACAACCCTCAAGCGCGGTCTACGGTACGTCATCGACGGGCAAGGCCGACCGACCGGCACAAGGCCCTGGGCCGGCGAGATCGTGGCGCTGGTCTATGACCTAGCCATGAGTCGATCGGTGTTTCCCAAGCTGTTTGGGGCCGATCAGGGCCAACACAACGCCATCTTGATGGCTGCGCTGGCCAATGTGCATGGGCAGCGCGTCGTCGAAGTGGGCACGGGGAGCGGCAGCGCCGCGCAATGGCTTTCTAACGACAATGGCTATGCTGGCAGCGACATCAGTCCAGCGCTCTTGCGGCGGGCGGACAAGCGCTTTGCGGCCGCAGGTTTCGCGGATGCAGCCTACTATGTGGCGCCAGCAAACGACCTGCCGCTGGCGGATGCCCAGTTCGACCTGGCGCTCTGCGTCCTCTCGCTCAACTTTTTCGGAGGCAGCGAGGCGGCTCTCGCCGAGATGCGACGGGGGTTGAAGAGGGGAGGTCGGCTGCTGTGCTGCGTGCCGGTCCCAGAGCGCATCCCGGCTGGCAGCAACGTGCACGGCGAACTCCTTTCGGCGGATGACCTGGAGGCGGCCTGCCAGAGGCAGGGGATGTCGTTCCAGGCGCTGGACGAGACCAACGGCGCGTTGCTCTATTTCTGGGCTACGCGGAGCTAGACCGCAACCTCACATCGTCCCGCTTCGTAGCGCTCTTGGCGGCAATGACTGGCCGAGACGCTACGCGGCGTTCCTCCCAAAAGAGCATTGGGATGTTCAAACGTAGAGAAAAGGTCCAGCGCGGCCTGATCCGACGGCTGCGCTATCTGTGGACCTTTGAGCTATTCGACAGTCTATTCCTTCCGGCCCTGGCAGTGTGGCTGGCTCGTTTTCTGGACCAGCCGCTGGGAGTGACCAGTATCTATGCCATGGCTTTGACGGCCTGCATCCTCTTGCAGGGCGCGCTCTACTGGTGGATGCGTCTCGACGGCGTCAAGCGCCAACGGCGGCTCGTGCGCTCCCGTTTCGCCGCGTTCGCAGTTTTGCGCGGGATCAACTGGTCGCTGCTGGGCATCGGCGGCGTGCTGCTCCTGCTGGCCCTACTGCGCATCGTCCCCTGGGCCTCCAGCATGGACGGCGTGGTGGCGTTCTGCTTTTGGGTCCTGGCTCTGCTGGAGCAGATCAACTATTACTGCTGGCAGCTCATGTACGACTGTCCGTCGGATGGGGACTATTTGCGACGGCAGAAGCGACTGCGCCGCGCCAGCTTGGCCGCGATTCTGGCTGGCAATAGGCGCTCGATATCCACTTTGAGGAAAAGATGACCGACGAACGAACGAACAAGGAACGACGAATCTGGGAGCGTCTGGCCTCGCGCTATGACGCCAATACGGCGGGGCTGATCGACACGGCCTACCGGCGAACCATCGACAAGGCCATCGAGGCCTGTGATTCCGAGTGCACGGTGCTCGAGATCGGCTGTGGTACGGGTATCGTCACGCTGGGCGTGGCCCCGCACTGCCAGGCGATCTGGGGCTATGATCTCTCGCCGGCCATGATCAGGCAGGCACAGGACAAGCTGGATCGCAGTGGCCTGGAGAACGTGACGATTGAGGTGGGCGATGGCTATCGCCTGCCCCACAAAGACGCTACCTTTGACCTGGTGCTGATCCCCAATGTGCTCCACTTTTTGGCAGATCCCGGGGCGCAAATGGCGGAGGCGCATCGCCTCCTCAAGCCGGGCGGGACACTGATCACGGTGACCGATTGCTTTGGCGAAGAGATGGGTTTCGTGACGCGGCTCAAGGTCGGGTTACAGACGCTGCTCTGTTCCCTGGGGATGATCCCCTATCTGCGGAACTGGTCCCGGGCCGATGTGCGCGCGCTGCACGAACCAGAGCGTTGGGAGTTGGTGAAAGATGGGGACCTGTATGACGACCCGGTGAACTACTACCTCAAGGCCAAGGCGCGGTAGCGTCCTATTCGTCGGCGGCAGAGAAAACCAGCACCTGGCCGCCCTCGCAGCGGATGGTCAGTTGGTCGTCGACCACGGTAAACTGCTCAGCTCGGGCCAGGGCATCGAGATAGGCCCGCTCCTGCGCCATGATCCCCTTTGGCTCCAGGCAGGCCATCTCGGTCTGCCCCAGCACACCAAAGGCAAGCGCGCCGCGGCTGGCCGTGTATTCGCCAAAGTAGCGATTGCAGCCGGTGCTGCCTGTAACAGACTTGGCATCAAAAGCGAGGGTCGCCTCGGCGTCGATAAGCGGCGCCCGCCCGTCGATCTCGACCCAACGCCAGCAAGTGCCGGGTAGCCCGCTGGCCCTGTTGCCGCATCCGACGAGAAACAGAGTGGCGAGTGCGAGCAGTAGTATGACGCGCCTGGAATTCATAGTGACCTCCGGAATAGGTTATTGCCAACCTGACGCCAATTGGCGCGCCCTCGTTCCCCTGTCTATGGCTCTGCCCTCCGCCAGCAGTCGGCGTTGCGCTCGATGAACTGCTCGAGGCGCGTCGGCGCGCGATTGAGCAGTCTGGCGGTATCAGGATAGACCTTGGCCGCCATGCCCAGCTTGACCGGCCAAAAGAGCATGCTCAGCACCTTGACAAAGTCGGGCTCGATGCCGCGTCGCAGCATTTCACTTCGAAAGGCGCGGTGCGAGGGTTGCGCGTAGCGAATCGGCCGCCCCAAGATGCGAGAGAGGATGCTTGCCACCTGTCGGTAGTCGAGGGCCTGCGGGCCTGTGAGGTTATAGGCCTGGGCGCCGTGACGGTCCGGGGCGCACAGTGTCAGGGCGGCCAGCTCGGCGATGTCGCTTGCGTCCACAAATGAGGTGCGCCCGCGACCCGCGGGGACATAGATCTGATCGCGCTCGCGGATATCCTCCGCCAGGAATCCGGTCAGGTTCTGCATAAAGTAGCCGGCGCGAAGCGATGTGTAGGGTATGCTCGAATCGGCAAGGGCCCTCTCGACCGCGTGGTGGGGTACGCGGCGGTTGCGTTCCACGCCGATCAGCGACAAAAAGCTGATGTGTGAGACCGCGTGATGTTGGCAGGCGTGTAGGAAAGGGATCAGCGTGGTCTCCATATCGGCCAACTGGGGTGGGCGCATCAGGAATACGCCCGAGACGCCCTCCAGCGCCGGAGCAAAGGTGTCGTGGTCCTGGAAATCGAGGCGTACCGTCTCGACGCCCGGTCTGGCGGCGATGCGGTCGGGTGTACGAGCCGCCGCCCGCGTCGGTTGTCCCGCGGCTACCAGCGTCTCCATCACGTTGTGGCCGACAGTTCCCGTCGCGCCGGTTACTAGAATCATATCTTTCATGCTGGCCTACCTCTGGTCGACATGCCTACGCTCCCAAAAAGCTCAGGTCCAGTCCGGCCCGCATGCCCCGCGCCATCTCGCAGAGCACGGCCACGGCGCCATCGCCGTCAGAGAGGTCGAGTGTGCAGATCGGCGAGTGTGAGTAGCGCCGCGCCAGCCCCAGCCCAGCGGTGGGCACCCCATGCCCCGACAAGTAAATGGTGCCGGCGTCGGTTCCGGCCTTGCCCACCAGGGTTGTGAGCTGCAGCGGCACTCTGGCCCTCTCGGCGGCGGCCCGCAGGTGGCGGTGCATGGCCGGATGGCCCATGTGCGCCGAGTTGGCCAGCAGCAGCACCGGGCCCTTTCCGATGGCCGCGGGCAGCTCCCGATAGCGGTCGACGTCTGGTGTGTCGCCCGACATGAACGTGTCGACCACCACGGCGCAGTCGGGCTGGGCGTGGAATCCGGCCACCTGCGCGCCGCGCAGCCCGATCTCTTCCTGCACGCAGATCGTGGCCAACAGGTCGCCGGGCAGGTCGGCATCGGCCAGTTCGCGCATCGTCTGCAGCACGATGGCGCAGCCGATGCGGTTGTCGATCGACTTGCCGCAGACCCGATCTTGCCGCGCGTAACGCATCAGCGGCGAATGATAGGCCACCGGCGTGCCCGGCTCGATGCCCATGGCGGATACCTCGTCGGCGCTGTCGGCGCAGATATCGATGTAGAGGTCGTCGGGGGGCACGACCACCTTCTGTTCCTCCGGAGACTGCAGGTGGCCGGACTTGCAGCCGATGACGCCCAGGTGTCCGCCGACCCGCACGCGTCGACCGTTGAGCAGCGCGGGGATCACGCCGCCGAGGGTGTCAAAGCGCAGAAACCCGTTCGGCTCGATGCTCTTGACCACCGCGCCGATCTCGTCCGAGTGGGCGCTGATCATCAGCGTGGGACCGTCGCCGCCCCGCTTGCGGGCGTAGAGGTTGCCCATGGTGTCGATCTCGATCTCGTCGACCAACGGCGTCAGGGCGTCGCGCAGGGCGCGCACCACCGGCTGCTCGAATCCCGAGACCCCATCGAGGGCGGTCAGTTCGGCCAGCGTTTGGTAGAGGGCGTCGGTTCTCTCGCTCATCAGGCCTCCTGGAAAGGAACGGCCGGCCAGGTCGGGTGCACCATGGCCGGCCGATGATCGCGAATGCAGGGCGCTCGGCCGCTAGGCGCTGGGGTCGATCAGAATCTTGCAGGCGTCGCTGGCGGCATGGGCAATCTCCATCGCCTCCGCCAGACCCTCCAGCGGCACCACATGGGTGATGGCCTTGTCCAAGTCGAGTAGACCCGTGGCGGCCAGATCGACGGCCACCTGCACGTCCTCGTCGCGATAGACGCGGATGGGCGTGCGCGAGACCTCGCGGAAGAGCAGTGGCGTCATGTCGATGCGCGGCGGCGTCTTGGGCATGCCCACCTGCAGAATCTGACCGCCGATCCGCGCCACGCGGGTGGCGTCGTCGAGGGTAGCCTGCACGCCGGCGGTCTCGAATACCACCGGCAAACCCACGCCGTCGGTGACGTCCAGGATATACTCGGCGGCCGAGGCCTCTTTGACGTCCACGGTCTCGAATCCCAGCTCGCGGGCGACCTCGATTCGCCTGGGGCTGGCCTCAGAGACAATGACGCGTGCGCCGGCCTGACGGGCCACCAGGGCGGTCATGATGCCGACCGGTCCCGCGCCCAATGTGGCCGTGATGTCGCCGACCTTGAGATTGGACACGCGCACGGCGTGCACACCGACGGCCAAAGGCTCGACCAGCGCGGCCGTCTTCAACGAGACCTGCTCGGGTACCGGCTTGATCGTGTGCAAGGGCACCACGCAATACTCGGCGAATCCGCCGTCGCGGTCGATGCCCACCAGTCCGAGGGTGGCGCAGACGTGTGGCAGGCCATGGGTGCAGGCCCAACAGGTGCCACAGGTCAGCAAGGGGTTGATGGCCACCTTGGTGCCGGGCGCAAAGGCGTCGCCGTCGGCCGAGACGACCGTGCCGGAAAACTCGTGGCACATGGCCAGGGGCGCCTTGGCGCGGGGGTGTTTGCCGAGATAGATCATCAGGTCGGTGCCGCAGATGCCGCCAAAGCCCACTTTGATCAGGGCCTCGCCGGGGCCGGGCTCAGGGCGGGGAATCTCGCGAACCTCAATCTGCTCGGTGCCGGTCCACAGAGCAGCCTTCATCGTCTGGGTCATGCTATTGCCTCCTGCGACGGTTCGATTGGGCCACAGTCTAGCACCCTTGACGGGGGTGGGCAACACGTGGGCCACCATTTGACAGCC
>Ga0180430_10001807_pt1 | contig 20257 bp, 19 predicted proteins | sample SS_ome_9_FD_132999 | JGI IMG/M metagenome (GOLD analysis project Ga0180430, IMG submission 132999) | Hypersaline lake sediment archaeal communities from the Salton Sea, California, USA - SS_1_S_2 metaG | ecosystem: Environmental > Aquatic > Non-marine Saline and Alkaline > Hypersaline >... | reverse complement strand
GAGGGTGTAGAGATGGTAATGCCTGGAGACAATGTGAATATGGACGTGGAACTGATCGTTCCCATCGCGTTGGAGCTGGGTGGAAAGTTCGCTATTCGAGAAGGTGGTCTGACGGTTGCGTCCCGCGTGGTCACCGAGATAACCGAGTAAAACTATGGCAAGAAAAAAAGGAATCAGGCCGGTAATCACTTTGGAATGCACTGAGTGCAATGAAAGGAATTACACGTCTGAAAAGAATAGAAGAAATGATCCGAATCGCCTGGAGCTGAAAAAATTCTGCTCCCGATGTCGGAAACATACACTGCATCGAGAAACGAAGTAAGGAATAACTTGGTGATCGCCTGAGTGAAAACCCGGGTGATCACCAGTTGCCAGACTCTAGGCCAGTAGCTCAATTTGGCAGAGCACCGGTCTCCAAAACCGGGGGTTGTGGGTTCGATTCCTACCTGGCCTGCCTATTTCATTTGCTTGACGCCGTCTTCTTGGGCGGCGTTTTGAACGTAAAAGGAGTTTGATGTGGCTGCAAAAAAGAAACAATCAAAAGGTCTAGCAAAGTTTTACCGCGAGACCATTGCTGAATTAAAAAAGGTTTCCTGGCCAACATGGCCTGAGGCAAGACATTTGACGAAGGTTGTGCTCATTGTGATTGCTATCATGGGCGCTTTTCTAGGATTGCTAGATTATGCTTTCAGTCAATTATTTGCTTTGATCCTGACTGCCTAGAAACTACCCGTCTGCTCCTGGAAGTACAGACTATGGATATACACGACGAGAACGAAGAACAGATGCATGAAATAGAGCCGCCTGTCAACGACTCTCAACCAATCCCTGAACCGGAACCGGTCAAGGAAGAATCTGAGGTTGTGGAAGCTGTTGTCATGGATCAGGAACCTGAAGAAGAGGAACAGGACGCTGAAGTTGTAGTAGTAGCGGATCCTGAGACTGATGATTCAGCAACTCCTGACGCAGCCTCTATGGAAATTCTGGAAGATTTGCCAGCGATGGAACCAGTGCCTGAAGAGGAGCATAAAGCTGAAGTAGAGCCTGAACCAGAACCTGAACCAGAACCAGAACCTGAACAGGAATTGGATGCAGTACCGGTTGAAGAAACGGTTGAATCAGTAGAGCTGTCTGAAGAAGAACAGAATAAGTACGCTGCGGTCGAGAAAGAGATCCTGTCTGAGAGTGAAGAGATTGATATTGATCCCTATGGGACTTCAGTTGGTGTGAGTGATCCTGTCGCGGAAGATGGAAGAGCCTGGTATGTGATCCATTGCTATTCTGGCAACGAGGATAAAGTCCGCCATAATATCATGCAGCGTATCGAATCCATGGGTATGGATACCCTGATCTTTGATGTTGTTGTTCCAACTGAAGATGAAGTTAATATCAAGAATGGTGAACGGCAGACAGTAGAGAAGAAAGTCTTCCCGGGATATATCCTGGTTTATATGATCCTGACTGAAGAGTCATGGTATATGGTCCGCAATACACCTGGTGTGACTGGGTTTGTAGGCATGGGAAACGACCCCACGGCATTGCAGCCAGAAGAAGTCGCCAGGATCTTAAAACGCATGGAATCTGAATCCCCGCGCATCAACGTCACATTCCGTCCTGGAGAACGAGTCCGGATCGTGGATGGACCTTTTGAAGATTTTTACGGAAAAGTTTCAGAAATAGACATGGAACGGGCAACAGTTCGGGTCATGGTTAATTTCTTCGGTCGGGAAACACCGGTCGAATTGGACTTCCTCCAGGTAGAGGAAGCCTAGATCATTAAATTTTGTGGGAGGATAAGAATCCGCTAACACCACGAAGGAGAATATTGTGGCAAAAAAAGTAAAAGCAAACGTAAGACTACAGATCGAAGCAGGCAAGGCAAATCCTGCCCCGCCCATCGGTCCTGCACTGGCAGCGCACGGCATCAACTTGATGGCCTTCTGTAAGGAATATAATGCCAGGACATCAGACCGCATGGGAGACATCATCCCTGCTGACATCACCATCTTCTCAGATGGATCCTTCAAGTTCGTTCTGCGCACTTCCCCGGCATCTATCCTGCTGAAAAAAGCAGCAGGCATTGATAAGGGATCTGCGGAACCGAATCGGGAAAAAGTGGCAGAAATCACCCGCGATCAGCTGCGTGAGATTGCCCAGACCAAGATGAAAGACCTCAATGCGGTTGATATCGAAGGCGCCATGCGCCAGATCGAAGGTACAGCCAAGCAGATGGGGATCACGATTAAAGAATAATTTCTGGTGGGAGGATATTGAATATCCGCTAATACCACAAGGAGATTTGAATGGCAAAACACGGAAGAAAATATAACGAAGCTTTTGAAAAAGTAGACCGCGATAAGCTATATACACCCATGGAAGCAGTCAGTCTGGCAAAGGAACTTTCCTATGTCAATTTTGACGAAACCGTGGAACTTCATGTACGGCTCGGCGTTGACCCCCGGCATGCTGACCAGATCGTCCGCGACCTGGTAAACCTGCCGCACGGTTTGGGAAAAACTGTCAAGGTGTTGGTTTTTGCACAGGGTGAAGATGCCCAGGCAGCTCGGGATGCAGGCGCAGATTACATCGCTGACGGCGATGATATGATCAACAAGATCAAGGGCGGCTGGTTCGATTTCGATGTCGCGATCGCCACACCCAATATGATGGGAAAAGTTGGCGTTCTCGGCCCGGTCCTCGGACCCAGGGGCATGATGCCCAACCCTAAAGCCGGAACAATGATTCCGGGTGATGATCTACCGCGTGTGATCGAAGAATCCAAAGCTGGCAGGATCGAATATAGGGTAGATAAAACTGCCAATGTTCATGTGCCGATTGGTAAGGTATCCTTCACAGCTGAGCAGTTACATGATAATATGAGTGCGCTCATGGAATCCCTGGTGGGGAATCGTCCACCATCTACCAAGGGCGTGTATGTCAAGAAAGTCGTTCTAGCAACAAGCATGGGCCCTGGCATCATTGTTGATCCGGTCCAGGCAGCCGAAATGGAATACGTTTAGAATTCCATTTCACAAATACATAAATAACAAAATACTTGTTTACCAGAGAAAGCTGGTGTCTTCTCAGAAGACTTAATCTCCAGCCCAGGTAAAGCCCCAAAATCCTTGGATTTTACTAAAGTCTTTATCTGCTGGTTAGATAAAGACTTTTTGTTATCTAAGCAGAACTGAACCCGGTTTGAAGGAGGTGAAATACTTTGGCTATTTCAAAGCAGCAAAAGGAAGAACTCGTAGCACAGTACAAGAAATGGGTTGCCGAGAGCGATGGATTGGTCCTGGCTAACTACCGTAACATGTCTGTTAAAGATATCACCGATCTCCGCAATGAGATCCGAGATATTGGCGGCGAGTTCCATGTTATCAAAAACACGCTGGCAAAAAGGGCATTCGAAGAGAGCGGAAGGGAATTCAAGGAAGGTGTCTTTCTTGGCCCAACTGCCCTGGGTGTGTCCTATGAGAATCCAACTGGCCTTGCCAAGATTCTGAAGAAATTCTCTAAAGAACATGGCACGATCGAGATCAAAAGCGGTTACTTGGCAGATCGCCTGATGACCGTGGAAGAGGTCGTAGCGATGGCCGACCTGCCGTCTATGGCCGAGATGAGAGCCAAACTGCTCAGCACCATTGCAGCCCCGGCTTCCAAACTCGTCCGCACATTGGCAGAACCTGGCCGATCATTGGCCGCAGTGCTCAAGGCTCGTTCAGAGCAAGAAGTTTCAGCGTAGTATATAGAAGAAGAATTACGGATTAATTGCCGTTATAAGGAGAAAAAAATGGCTGATATCAAGAAAATCAAAGAAGAACTGGATAAACTTACAGTCCTCGAAGCAGCAGAATTGGTTTCCATGCTGGAAGAGGAATGGGGAGTTTCTGCCGCTGCCCCGGTAGCTGTTGCTGCCGTCGCCGCTGGTGGTGATGCTGGTGATGCTGGCGACGCCAAGACCGAATTTGACGTTGTCATCAAAGACACCGGCCCTAAGAAAATCGAAGTTATCAAGGCAATCCGCGCAATCACCAGCCTGGGTCTGAAAGATGCCAAAGATATGGCAGAAGCTGCAGATTCCAAGGTTCTCGAAGGTGCTGGCAAAGAAGCCGCAGAAGATGCAAAGAAACAATTGGAGGAAGCTGGCGCAACTGTCGTGCTTGCTTAATCAATCAAACGGGTTCAGAAAGGCCGCTCTGGGATATTCCAGGCGGCCTTTTGCTTTAAATGGATTAGGATGCGGGATCCTAATATTAGGATTAGGTTAGATGTTTAAAAACCTTTTGGAATATAAATGGACCAGGATCCCGCATCCTTTGTATTACCTCTGGCTCTCACTGGCCTTGCGACACAGAGAAGCGCCCCCGGCGGCCAGCCATTCGTCGAGGCGATTACTGTGGTCCAGGCCATTCCTGGCGTCCTTATAGATCCTCAACCCCCAATAAACATAACGGGTTGTTTCTTTGGGCCACTCTTCCTCTGGTAATGAGACTCCGTTAATTCCCCCGTTATAGCCAGCTAACGCTAAACGTGAGCTTCCTCCGGCTTCCTTGGCCTGGCGCAGATACTGCAAGCCTCTTTTGGCATTAATCGATGGTTCAAATGGGTTTTCGCCTTCCTGAAAATGGTACGGCATTACCTGGAACAACCCTTTTGCACCAGTATTGGACTCTGCCAACATATACCCACAGGATTCGATCTGCATAACTGTGGCAACCAGATTTGGATCCAATTTATATTTTTCACTCCAGTCTAAAATCTCCTCTTGCCAGTACTGTACCTCTGGTGTGAAGAGGGGTGAAATACCAGTCTGGAGAACAGTTTCCTCCACGATGGCTGGGGCAGGGGATACCGCCTGGACGATTTCAATTTTACTCAAAACAATAACGAGTAAAGAGCTTGTTATAAGCACAGCAAGTACGGGAATTAAAAAACGGCGCAGGCAGCCGGATGTTATTCCATAGGCTGCCTGCGTGTCAGAGGGGTAAGGAGGAGAAGATGGCATTAAACCTCTTAATGTTGATCTCTACTCTGTGCTACTAAAGGTTGGTAGGAAGGTTCCCGACGGGGCGCCCGGGAGGCCGGCTTGGGTGAAGGCCTATATCCTTGAGCGGGTTTATTTTTTCTGCTGGATACGGGCGCTTGACGTTTTGAGGGTGAAAATTCTACATTCAATTGGTCCCGGCCAAAGTAGCGTTCTCCTGCAACAGAGAATAAACCGATGATCAGTACTCTCAGAAGCCAGATCATGATGGCTACGAAAATGGGAACGATCTTGAGTAGGGTCTGACGAGCGATGACAGCATTGCCCAATGTCTCGTGGTTAGCAATGGCGATTGAAACGCCCCACCAGGTTAACATCGCGTTCATGGTGGCGGCGATCAGCCAGGCGGCGAATAGGTACCAGCTTTCGGTCTGCTCCCCGATCTTACCTTCAGGAGTAAATAAACGGGCAATACCGGCGAAATCGATCCCGCAAAAAGCAACGGCCAGGATGGTTGCCCAGCGCACACCCCAGAAGCTGAGGTCGCCGAGCAGGTCGGTCAGCGCAAAATCTGTCGTGCTGAAATTAAAAATCTCGAATGCCACTAATGCTGAAATGATCAAAAGACCAAAAACTACGCCTTTTTTGACCTGGACTCGTTCGGGAATAAAGGGAATGCTGTTGGCGGACATAATATGCCTCCTTGGACGATAAAAGATAGAACAACCGTTCTGTTGTTCTAATATAGAACAAATATTCTAATTTGTCAAGAGCTCTTCGAAAGATATTTCTGCTAAAATAAAAAGTACCTCTAAGGAAGAAGATATTCTATGAAACGGATCTGGTCACCCTGGCGAATGAAATACATCCAAAATCACAGTTCTACAGATGAATGCCCCTTCTGCGCGGCGCTGGAAAGCCCTCGCCCGGAGGAAAAGTTCCTTCTCCACCAAGGGAAGAAAGCATTTGTGATGCTCAATCTCTATCCTTATACCAGCGGCCACCTGCTGGTCCTGCCACTGGAACACCGGGAGAAAATGGTTGAGCTGGAAGCGGATACCCGGGCTGAGATGATGGAGCTGATCAACCACGGCCTGGAAGTTCTGGGGCAGATCTATCACCCGGAGGGTTTTAATGTGGGGATGAATATGGGGGAGGCAGCCGGAGCAGGGATCCCAAAACATCTGCACTGGCATATCGTGCCCCGCTGGGTAGGGGATACGAATTACATCACGTCGATTGGGGAGGTCCGGGTGCTGCCGGAGACCCTGGAGGATACTTTCCGAAAGATTAAATCTGCCTGGTAGGTTAGGCGCCAGGTTTCTTTATCGCTATGAGTGAGATTCCTCCACAAGAGGAGGGGAAATGACGATCAATATTCACGAAATGAGCATGGATGATTACCAGGAGATCTACAAGCTGTGGGAGATGAGTGAGAATATCGGCCTCAGCAAAGCCGATTCACCTCACAGCATTGAGAAGTTCCTGGAACGGAACCCGGGCATGAGTTACACGGCCTGGTCCGAGGGGAAACTGGTTGGCACAGTCTTGTGCGGTCATGATGGCCGGCGGGGATATATCCATCATTTGATGGTCCATCCGGACTTTCGCCGCCAGGGCCTGGGGCAGTCGCTGGTCAGCCGCTGCATGTTCGCCCTCACCAGGATCGGCATCCAGAAATGCCATCTCTTTATTTTCGAGGATAATGAGGGTGGCCAGAAATTCTGGGAGAGCATTGGCTGGACTCGACGCGTCGAACTGACCATGATGTCGCAGCAGATATTGGAATGATGGGAATTTTGAATAAGTGAGGTTTAAACGATAGACCTCGGAGGTCAGCTCGACCTCCGAGGTCTTATTGTGTTTACAACAAGTTAGAGAAAAATCAGCTGGTAAATAAGCTGCTGATCGCGATCCTTAGAGTCCTGAGGATCCGGGCGGTCTGGGAGCCCTGCTTTTGAACGGCCTGGATCAGTCTATATTTCTCGGCCTGTCGAAACATTTCATCCTGCTTGGTTCTGAATTCATTCATTGTTACGGTATACATTTTTTGCTCCATTTCTATTTTTCAAATAAATCTCATTTGGCTGGCCAGCTTATCCAAAAACCTTTCCGAGCAGTTGGACGACACTGGAGATCAGGTCGTTGGAGCCGGCGGCCAATTTCGCCAGGCGGAAAGCTTCAGCTTCTCTGGTCATTTCGTCGTGCTTGATTTTGTGGTCTGCTAAATTTGCTGTAAACATCGTTTTCTCCTGTTCTGTATTGATTATTGATTACAGTATATCAATAATATTAAGTTTGTCAAGGGGTAAAATAAGAAAATTCAATATAAATATCAATAATCTTTATATTTCCTCGGGATTTCGTTGTTTTTCTCGGGGATTTAAGTGGAAATTGGGCAATAATGGGCTGTTTTTTTGGTCTTTTTGCGTCTTTTGGGGCTAGATATTGTGGAATTTGGTTGTTTTAATTTCTTTTTCGATTGTTGGGAATGAATATTTTTGCAGGTACCTGTCATTGCGATGAGCCTGAAAGGCGACGTGGCAATCCTAATTGGATTACTCTGTGAATTTCCAGTTCAGCAGATAAACTTGATTTCAGTGGGATTGAGTAAAGATTGCCACGGATGCTTCGCATCCTCGCAATGACAATACAGGTAGAGGGATTCTTTCGTGGAGGCTCCTAGCAATGACAATCCTCAGAAGATCACCCTAACGATGGTACTTCATATAATAATAGCCCGACGGTTAAAACCGGGGGCTAAGATAAAAAACAAACCTCACTCAAGTGAGGTTTTTAAAAAATGTTCAACAAATCAATAATGGAGGAAATCCCGCTTGAGAGGGATTTGTTTTTCCCTACACCATGATTTCATTGAGTGAATGGGAGCGATCACCATGCTTGCATCCCGGTCTCATCACCGTATGAGCGAAGGCAGAAAAACTTCCGATGTCATCAGGGAACCGCGTTCTCAAACGAATTCCACAAAGACATCGGAAGTTAACTTGTTGAATTTACAATGCGTTGAAAATACTCAAGACCACCCAGATCCCGGTGATGGTCAGGAAGATACCATTGATAATGCTGAGGATTTTGGGGCCAGCAAAGTCCTTGTTCTTGATGGTGCTGAAGACCCGGGAGATGCCGTTGCCGATGGCCATTAGCGGAGGCAGGAATCCAACATAATATCCCCAATGCAAACCCAATTGGATCAGGAAGAGGGGTAGGAAATACAGGAAGATCAGAAAGGTAACTCCCAGCAGGTACTGGTTCAGGGTCCCTGCTTCTGTGTAGGTTTCAAAGCGGATTTCGTCAAAAGTGTACAGGATCTGGAAGAATAACATCACCAGGTAAGCGATCATAAAGGGATCCTTGAACATAATAATCTCCTGTGTTGTGCTGAGAATCAGCTGAGCAGCTTTTGGAGGGTTTCACGCACTGCCTGAGGATCAGCTTTGCCGCCCGATTTGGCCATCACCTGGCCGATCAACCAGCCGATCACACCGCCTTTGCCGGATTTAAACTGCTCTACCTGGTCCGGGTTGGCATCGATCACTTCCTGGCAAATGGCTTCGATCGCTCCGCTGTCGGTGACCTGGGCCAGCCCTTCTTCCTCTACGATAACGCCGGGATCCTTGGCCAGTTCCTGGACCTTGCGGACCAGGTCTTTGCCTGTGCTGGTATTAATGGATCCTTCGTCAACCAGTTTGATGACCTGGGCTAATTTCTCTGGGGTCAGGTAAAGCTCATCGATCGGAAGATCAAGATCATTCACCAATCCCAGCAGGTCATTGATCAGCCAGTTGGCGGCAGCTTTGGCTTTTCCACCGTAAGCGCTGAGCAGTGCTTCAAAATAATCAGACAGAGCGCGGTCGCTGGTCAGCAGCTGGGCTTCCTTGGGTGAAAGCTGATGGTCTTTAATGAAGCGCTCTTCCCGGGCCAGCGGCAGCTCCGGCAGAGTATCTTGCAGTTCCTGGATCCTTACTTCATCCAATTTGACTGCCAGCAGGTCAGGTTCCTTGAAGTAGCGATAATCAGCCTCGGTTTCCTTGGAGCGCATCTTGGAGAGGGTCTTGGTTTCCTCGTTCCAGTCCAGGGTCCAGGACTTGATCGTTCCGCCAGCCTCGACTTCTTTGATCTGGCGCTTGATCTCGGCTTTCATCGCTTCCCGGCCGTGCTCGATCGAGTTCATATTCTTGATCTCGGTTTTGGGATTGAGGTGAGTGGCACCTTTTTCACGGATGGAGACGTTAGCGTCAAAGCGCATTTTGCCCTTTTCCATATCGGCGTCAGAGACCCCGATCCAGCGGGCCAGCTTGCGCAGGTAGTGGATGAAATCGGCTGCTTCATCCGGGGAGCGCAGGTCGGGACCGGTGACCATTTCCACCAGGGGAACTCCGCAGCGGTTAAAATCCAACAGCCGCCGGCCGGGCTTGTGAATGGTCTTCCCGGCATCTTCCTCGATGTGCAGCTTCTCGATCCCCACCTTGCGGACCGTGCCATCTTCCAGGGGTAGGTCGACATAACCACCCGCACCGATGGCGATATCATACTGCGAGATCTGATAGCCCTTGGGCAGGTCGGGGTAGAAGTAATTCTTGCGGTCAAAGTAGGAGACCGGCAGGACTTCCGAGTGCAGGGCGCTGGCCAGAAGGGCGCCTTTTTCGATCACGGCCTGGTTGGGGACGGGCAGCACGCCGGGCTGTCCGGTGCAGACCGGGCAGATATTGGTGTTAGGCGGGTCCCCCCAGGAATCGGCCTTACAGGCGCAGAAGATCTTGCTGTTGGTTTTGAGCTGGATATGGATCTCTAGTCCGATGATGGCTTCATATTCGGTCATAATCATTCCTGATGGCTAAGTGGTTACATCACCCTTTTTTACCACAGTTTAACCCCTTCTCAGGGGTAGTTTTTTCAAAAGCTGTACCCCATATTATACTTGGAGTATAATCAGGGCATGAAGAAAACCACCTGGATCCTGGCTTTGGTCAGCCTGGTCGTGATTGGCGGTATGGCATTATCACTGACGAACAGCTCTTCGGTGATGGCCGCACCCAATCCCCAGATGACCAATTTTCCCACCCCAACCCCGGGTTCGGATGGCCGGATCATCTACGTTGTTCAGGAAGGCGATACCCTGTGGCGCATCGCAGCGGTAGCTGGTATTGATGTAGCCGACCTGCGAGATTTGAATTTCCTCGATGCTGACGATATCGTTTATGTTGGCATGCAGCTATTCCTGGGCCTGGGCGGACCCTCTGGGGATCAGCCTACGCAGGCTCCTGCCGCAACAGCGTTTGCCCCAGAACCGACTGTCACCTCTATCCCTGGTAACGGTTCTCTGTGCGTCCTGCTCTTTGAAGACCTGAACGGAGACAGCATGCGCCAGGAAGAGGAGATCAGCCTCTCGGGCGGTGCGATCAACATCAGCAATCGTGACGGCTCGATATCGATCACAGAAGACACGCCGGTACACGATCCGGATTCAGATACCGAGGATTATTACTGCGAGGATGGCCTGATGGAAGGGGATTACAACGTCAGTGTGGCTATCCCGGAGGGCTACAATCCCACCACTTCATTGAACGCTCCCATCACCCTGGTGCAGGGCGATATCACTTACCTGAACTTTGGAGCTCAAGCTGGCTCAGTAGTGATCGATGAGACTGCAAACCTACCTGAAACCACCGGCAGCACTCCGCTGCTGGGAATCTTTGGCATCGTACTTCTGCTGGGCGGGATAGGTTTGGGCGTGTATTCGATCTGGTTCCGGGGCAAGTAGTAAGTTGTAAGAAGTAATTAGATAACGATATCCACTTCCGAAGTCTTCAGGAAAGTATTTCACTCATTCTGATCCTGATCTGACTTTGGAAGTTTGTTTTTTTAATTAACCTCAGGCACCCGTGAAAGCCATATCATCGAGCGGAGCGCTGGGTGCAAACCAGCGCGCAGACGAGCTGCAAGGAAAGGACTGATGGCCTGAGAGGTGCTACTCACCTGTCATTGCGAAGATGCGAAGCATCCGCCTCCCAAACATTACTCTCCGAACCGTCTTCGGTGAGGAATAAACCCTGGAAGGGTTGATCCTTTCAATGAATGGACTGAAGTCCTCAGCAGGGCTGCGCTTCGCTTCGCCGATCGTCCCTGCGGGACGTTTCCACTAACCGCCCAACGGTTAAAACCGTGGGCTAAACTAAATGCAAACCTCCCTGAAGGGAGGTTTCTGATCCTAGATTATTAATTTGTGTGCGAAGACAATCTCGCTTGAGCGAGATTTGTATTGCCCTAGCCATGATTTTAATCATCGGGCACAAAAGGATTACCTCTTGATAACATTCCCCAATCTCTTCACCTCGCTCCTGTCGCTAACGCAGCCGCAATCGTCCCTGCAGGCCGGCACTTCCAACCAACTGTCATTGCGAGGATGCGAAGCATCCGCGGCAATCTGAACAAACTCAGACTGGGAACAAAATGATTGCACATAGTGTTTTGCGAGCAGTATCTTTCTACCCGCTGGGGATTTTTCGTTTTATAGGAAAATTGCAGAAGGATGTTGTACAGATTGCTTCGTCGCCTTCTCTTTGATCAGGCTCCTCGCATGACAGTCTAGTTTTTACTGACCCGTAATCGACTTACTAATTACCTTTTTCCGGTCAGGCCGCAGGCCGTCGGTCTCCCCATCCTGAGCGGTGCGCAGCAATGTCGAATGGCGGTCGGGCACGAAATGCCCATCCCGTCTGAATCCTGATGGCTATTCATAGCCATCAGGATGAGATTGATGCCATTCCCAGGCGCTGGCGATAATATCCGCCAGATCAGGCACTTCCGGTTCCCAGCCCAGTTCCTTTTTGATCTTTTCTGAACTCGCCACCAGGCGGGGGCTGTCTCCTGGCCTGCGGGGGGTCTCTTCAGCTGGAATGGGGTGACCGGTCACTTCGCGGGCGGTCTCGATCACTTCCCGGACCGAATAGCCTTTGCCGTTGCCCAGGTTGTAGACCAGCTTCTCTTCCTTCTCGAGGGCTTCCAGAGCCAGCAGATGAGCCGAGACCAGGTCGGCGATATGGATGTAATCCCGGATGCAGGTGCCGTCCGGAGTGGGGTAGTCGCTGCCGTAGATCTTGATGTCCTGACGCTGGCCGAGTGGGACCTGCAGCACGAGCGGGATCAGGTGCGATTCGGGTATGTGAGCTTCGCCCTGGTCCGGCAGGGCGCCGGCTGCGTTGAAGTAGCGCAGGGCCGCGAAGTGCAAACCGAAGATCTCCCTGTAGAACTCCAGCACTTCCTCGATCATCAGCTTGGTATGGCCGTAGACATTGACCGGTCCCAGGGGAGATGTCTCGGAGAGCGGCTGGTCGCTGGACTGGTAGACCGCGGCCGTGGAGGAGAGCACGAAGCGTTTCACCCTGGCACGAACCGCAGCATCGATCAAATTGACCGAGTTCATCAGGTTGTTCTGATAGAATTTGGGCGGCGTTTTCATGGATTCGCCAGCCTCAATGAAGGCCGCGAAATGCATCACCGCTTCAAAGGTGTCTGTAGCCAGGGCCGCTTGCAGATCCACCGTGTTGGCCAGGTCTGCCTGGATGAATGTGGCCCCTTCCGGGACCGCCTGTTTATAGCCAGTCACCAGGGAATCGTAGACCGTTACCTGGTGCCCCGCTTCTAAAAGTTTCCGGACTGCCATCGATCCGATATAACCCGCTCCGCCGGTCAGGAAGATATTCATAGGGATCTATTCCTTGTTAAATGGTTTTCACTCATAGTCTAACATGATTAAGAGGACTTGGAGACCAGGTGAGAGGGGGACCTGGAGCACGCAGTCGCCCCGTACCAGGTCAGCTGTTCGTGAGGATGCCCATGACATTCGCTTCTGCGGAAATTTTACATTGCAGCTGGAAAACAGACCCTTGGCGAGGATCATTCAGGGCAGGGTAGGTTCTGGATAGGCCGGTAGCCGGGGCGTATGAACAGGCTAGCGACCTCTGGATTACCTTCCCGATAATATTGACAGATAAGCTAGGGCATCTTTTTAAGTTTAATGTCATCCAAGAGTTGACTCTGTACTCTAAGGCCGTCCTCATCCGTAGCTTCCAGATAGTATTCCAGAATTGCTGAATTGATATCTTTATACCCGTTAATACTGCGAGCGTTGAGGGTCCCTTGCCATAAGTTGCCTGATGCATTGATCAGGGAAGTGTTGTACCACTGGTTCTTTCCTTGCAGGCGATAGATCAGATAGGCAGAGCTGATCGGGTTTTCTCCATCAATCTTTGCTTTGATCGTGATTTGCTGTTGGGGGTTATCTCCCCAATAAAATTCCGTATGGGAAATCGTAATACCGGTGATGTATGGAGGATATGGAAGGTAAGCAACCTGCTCAGGAAGGCAGGTCGGAGAGACAGTTTGGTCTGATACCCAGCAGGCTTGGGTTTGATCTGGCACCTGGACTGCCCACCAGGTTTGATCAAGATTGCTCCCTATGATAGGCAGGTTATCACCTTCCAGCAGGTAAGTAACAGGAAGATGATAGGTGGTCGGGCCTAAGCGGCAGGTTGCATTCATAATGACTTCCGCTGCCGGATTGCATACAGTGGCTGTTAACTCAGGCTCTGGTGAATTTGCTTCTGAAATCTGACCGATATAAACGACAGATTGAGCTTCGGGTCCCCAGGTGCCATCTGTTCCCTGAGCGCGAACACATAGCAAATAAGTACCCGGTTCAGTTGGCGTCCAAAAATATTTTAGCGTTGCCAGCTTCTTCGAGGTGTTTGGATTTGCCGGGGAATCAACCACCTGACCATTAATGCTTAACTCTCCCCTGGCGATGCTTTCCTGATCGCTGATGTGATAGACGATCTCATAAGGTTCAAGTGGCAAATAACTCTCATTGAGAGGGGCATCAATCCAGGCTTGTGGTTGAGAATCGCCGAAGATAAATGTCTGAGCCGACTCTTCTGGGCTAGATGGGCCACAGCCTGAAAGCAGCAGCACTAAGAAAGTAAACGGGAGTACAAAGTATTTTTTCATAATCAAGCCTCATTTGCTGAACCGGATAGTTCATCACTAGCATCTGCAAATATTCAATGACAATTATGGTGCTTCTGGATTCTCAAAATCCCAGATATCTTGCCCGCCATCACTACATGGAACCCAGCTTTGTGTGCTGTCTTCACTATAGCAATACTCGGTTGCTTCCATATGGGATGTGCCATGGAAAAACAAATATTGGCTGTGAGTTGTGCGAATACAGCCTTGCTTATAGCTGCCATAGATCTGTTTTAATTTGATCGGGATATCAATGGATTGGTCGGGTTCCAGCCAGGGAATCTCAACCTGGACAGTCTCAAAAAGTGGTTCTTCCAATGGTGATCCTCCAAAAGCTCCATAACCCCGGTTGGCATTGCTGTTTGGATCTTGTGGATAAGGCAAATCATTAACAGTCAAATTATCCTGATATTTACAGAAATTTGCATATTCCCCGATTCGACTGTCGTTAAACCCGTCTACAGTGACGTTAAGTTGGGTTTTTCCTTTATACTCCTCAGATGCATTTATTGATTCGGGAGTATTCTTGCGGGTTACTCGAACAAACACATATCCAGGGAAATTCCCTGAACCTGGTGATGGATGGACAATGGTAGGTGGCTCAAAACATATTGGGAATAAACCGTAATGATCAGCAAGGTCGTAACAGCCTGGCTGGGCAAATATATAGGCTTCGTCCTTGGCAAATTGTTCTTCAATGAGCGCTCCAATTTGATCCTCGCAGACCTCCTCACAAAGATATTCTATTCCTTCCACATCGCTAAGAGAAGATAATTGGCTCTTGATGACAATCGTGATACCTTGCGCAGCAGCCTCATCAGAGTTTGGCAGATTGGCCGGTATGCCAGTAACATAGGTAACACCATAATCGACCCCGGCCCTAACAGCATCCCTGCATTTCTGGCTGTCATCACAATAAGGAATGGTCCATGAAATGCCATCGGCAATTTCTTGCTTGGCGTCATCGTATCCATTAACCACAACATCCCACCCAGCTGCCAGCATCGCCCAAAAACCAGAATCGGTGCAGGTCATATTTACCCCACATTCGACATAGGTGAGCGGGCAAACTTCCTGACCTGGCGAAAATTGTCCACTTGGGTCTTCATCGATGATCACACAAGCCCATTTGCTGCGAATTTCATAGCTTGGAGGTTGGTAGGTTTCCTCTAAGATTTCAATATCATACATGCTGGGAACTTCGGATGCCAAAGGTGGCTCATCAGATTCTCCATATGGCGTCAGGTGATGCATATTTACTGTATTGGAAATATCATTAAAGCCGCTCTCTTCCATCACGGATAAAACGCGGACCGATAAACTAAATGGTTCACCCCGGGGATAATCTTGAGCGAAATCAGGGTATTGGTAATTCTCTCCTGGTCCTGAGTAGTTTGGATAAATTGGATCCCCACCGTGATAAAGGATCTTTCCCAGATCAAGAAGGTAGGTGCCCTCATTTCCCCCTACGATTCCCTCTTTTACCGTTGAGGTGTAACACATTTTTAAAAGAGTTGGATTCGAATCTGTAAGACCGGGACCGTAAAAATCATTGGCCATAGCCAGGCAGATCTTATCCGTTTCGGATAGCGAGCTCGTTTGCCAGCGAATTTCATATTTCTGCTGATCTAAAGGGATTATGAAATCTCCCAAAATGGTCATTTCATGCACCCACTCTCCCACGCCCCCATCCGTGCAGCCGCCTTCGCCTTCAACGGAACAGACGGTTAATACTGTGCGGTGTACGTAGCGATCGAGGGCTCCGACATAGATCAGTTCCGCTCCCTTCCAGCCCCAGATCTCCATGTGGACATTAATATCAGTGAGCTCCTTTATCTCCACCAGATTATCTAGATAAGTGTCCAGGTTGAATCTAACCCCTGAACCGGGCAAAAACATACGATCACCTTCAGGCACCCGAATTGCTTGAGAGTCGTTGATCTGAACATAAAGATAGGCGGTGTCGACGTTAATGGGCAATACCAAATCACCCAGCTCATCAATCTTTGGATTTGTAGCCAGGCCAAAACGACCACTTATACATTTGGACTGGTCCAGTAAAAAAGAAATAGGAGCACCAGCACTTTCACCGTAAACATTAAAAGTGGCGGCATAATAACTAACCACGCCATATTGATCATTATCCTCAAATGTCCAGCTATCGCTGTCTTTATTTGAAGCCCCATATGGCGGAAGGGTTACGATCCTCTCGAAATCCCCGCCTTCCCGGGAGCGGTAAATGAAATAGCCATCTTCCTGATCAGCATAGGTCAAATAGTGGAGGGATAAATCTACTGAACAGCCATTAACATGGCCGACGATTTCGGGAGCTGGCGGAATATGACCCTCTTCGCCTTCGGATCCAGGTGGACTGATTTGTTCGGGATCTGCCTGGGTTAATTCCTGATCAGGAGCAACAGAACCAATAGAATCCTTTAGGCTGGAATTCTTTATGTAAAATCTTAAGTCATGGATGAAATTCCAACTGGGGGGTTCTTTTGATTCCATATCTGAGACAGGAAGAGTTTCTGTCTCAGCTGATATTTCGACCAGTGGTTCGTAAACGGGGATGATATTTGATTTGGCGGCAGGGTCGGCTGCGTTGGGAATGATGATCTGGCTGCCGGGTACAAGGGCTATTTCTGGATCAAGTTCGGGGTTGGCTTGCTGGAGTTCATCGATTGAAAGGCCTCTTTCCTGAGAAATCTGTTCCCAGGTATGCCCTTCTTCAACAATAAGAGGTGAACCAGTTTGGATAGCGGGTCCTGCTTCAATCAATACTGGTTTGGATATTCCTGTCCTGCCGGATACATCCATCGCTCGGACGACCAGGATGAATTTTCCGGAGTTTCCCGGTTGCCAATCCCAGAGGTTGAGGTAGTGCTCATTTGAAGATTCAGCACTGATTTCTTGTGTATCGTACAATGTGTCATTGATGAATAATTCAACCCTGGAGATAGGCTCAACCCCGTAGGCAGCAATCTGGATGGGGATGGCATAATTGAGCGGCCAGCCAGTTTGATTGCCGGGATGCGTGATCCGGACCTGGATAGGTGTTGAACCAGTCGGCAATTGTTCATCTATGGATGGAATTTGCCGGAATCCATAATAGGCAGCGAAAACCAGTGTTAAGAAAATTGCGATTCCAATAATGACGATCACTAACCGTTTTTTTGTTGTTGTCACGCCTTTTCTCCTTCTATGACTGGCAGCGATGCCCGGTTAATATATTTGAAATGTAATTGAGATTCTCTTTCTTAACCCTGCTTCATTATTTGTACCATTCTTTATCTTAAAGATGTTGTTAGATTCGGGTAGGGGGGACTGTCCTGACCCGATCGGGGCGGAACCTCGCTGCCGATCACGACTGAAGACCGACGACGGAGGACCGAAAATCGATTGTTGAATCTTGCTCTTACTACTTACACCTTACACCTTACACCTTACTCCTTACTCCTTGTTCCTCACACCTTACGCCTTACCCTTTACTCCCCGTCCCCCAGGTCCCCCGGTCACCAAATCTCCACCTCAATGGGAGTGTCCGTGATGCTCGCCGCCTGAGGAGGCCGGGCCCAGGTATCTCCAGAACCCTTCACCCTCGGCTGAGCGGATGGCGATCAGTGAGGCCAGCCAGGTGGTGAGTGGTACGGCGGCGATCAGACCCAGCGAGCCAACCATTGTCCGCACCACTTCTTCCGCGACATATTCCAGGTTGAGCAGGTATCCGACCTCAGCCCCGGAGATCGAAAAGAGCAGGAACATGGGCAGGCCAGCACAGCGGCAGCGGTGGCGATGATGAAAGGTGGTCCTTTTTGTTCTGGAGGAGATGCCTTCATTAAACCATAGATCTGGCCTCGCTCTGCCTGTAAACCCTGTTTTTTTGGCTGTCCTGACCCGATTGGGGCGGACCCTCGCAGCCGCTTGCGACGGCAGGCAGGCTGCAACTACTATCGGCTTTCCCCTAACTACTCAATAAACGCGGACGAGTTTTTTCTCACTTCCCCTGTAGTTTGCTTTCGGCCCATAAAGAAAGTTTATTACCTATCGGATGTATAATATTTTTAATCGGGAGGAAAATCCCATGAAATTTCTTAGGCAAACCCAATTCCTGCTAATTCTATCTCTGGCGGCATTCACAATCGGCGCTTGCAGTCCATCCTCAGCACTTTCGGAGGAGGAGGAAATCGCTACTATGGTCGCCCAGACCCAGACAGCGGCCGCACCGCGCCTGGAAAGCCCAGAGGCCAGTGAGGGGATAGCGAACGATGTCCCGCCAGAGACAGTTGCGGGCGATCTTCAACCTTTAAGCCCTGAAGAATGTGAGCAGCTGGCAGGGTTCATGATCAATCGCATGTTCATCCCTCCAGTTGAGCAGCGGGAGATTGCCGTCGAACGTCTGGGGGAAACTGGTTATGGCTGCCAGGCGATCGGAATAGGTGACGGGAATATGTTTCCCGACATGATGGTCCTCGAAGATGCCATGGGCGGGATCCTGGGGGAACTGGGCTGGACTGAGGATCGGTCTGCGCCGGCCTGCCTGGGGACAGGGGGTTGGGGGCCAGGCGCCAGCAGCAGCTGCTATTTCCAGGCGGACGCCCTGTGCGAACTCTTTATCCACGTCGATCCGATCAACAAGGAGCTCTGCTCAGATGATGAACCCATCACAGCTTGTTTCGCGCAACTGCAGCCGGATCTGATCCTGTACACCGCTGAGCTCACCTGTGCTCGCGACATAAGTCCATCGCCGAAAGCGCTCGAGTCAGACCTGATGCGGATCGAGTTCGAACCGGGAGCGATCCGGGCCTACGCCCTGGGGGAGGTGGCCGCTGGCGGGTTCGATCACTATATGCTCTACGCCATAGAAGGGCAGGAGATGACTGTGAATTTGCTGGATCGGGCGGATGAGAGGATCAGCCCCGACATAGCAACCCTGGTCATCTGGGGTGCCGAGGGAACAGTATTGGTCTCAAGCCACGCTGACGCATTATTTTGGAGCGGTGAATTGCCCATTTCTCAAGATTACTTCATCGATGTTAAATCAAACGGCGACAAGCCGGAGCCCTATACCCTGGAAATCATCATTCCTCCCGCACAAACGGATTCATCTGTCGAATACAGGAACACCGAATTCGGATTTGGCGTCTATCTGCCAGGAAGCTGGGAAGGATTCTCGATCCTGATCGATAATTGGCAAGGTTCCAACAGCCAGGGCACAGCCGTGGCCCAGGGTCCACTGATCTCCATTCATCACCCCGCGTCAACGGCACAGCAGCCCAGGCAGGATATCCCGATCATGGTGATCACTTTCAAGCAATGGGAGCAGCTGCAGAGAGTGGAATGGAATGTCAGCGCTGCGCCTATCGGTCCAAGTGAGTTAGGCCGAAACAGTCATTATGTATTTGCCCTCCCACCGCGTTACAACTACGCCTACCTGGAAGGCTGGGAAGAAGTTGAACAGATCCTTCAAGGCGATCCTTTGGTGACCTTTGAACCAACCGTGGTCCCCTAGTCAGAGGAAAGAAGACTAGATGCTCGCTGGCGCTCGCGACGGAAGACCGAGGACCGGTTATTCGTTTCACTCGTGACCGGGGTGGCTGATCGGCTGTCTGCCATGTCCGGTTCCCAGGACCAAATTATCTGTCAAAATAACGGATGCTATGCTTTCATCCCGGTGGTAGGATAGGTGTGGAAGCACTTATCCGGAGGTTTGCATGCCAGTACAGATAAACAAAAGAATGGGTGTTGTTGAATGGTTATTACTGATCTTATTATCGCTTGTGTGGGGTGGATCGTTCTTCTTCATTGAAGTGATGCTGACCCAATGGCAGCCGCTCACGATCGTCCTGGGGCGGGTGAGTATCGCGGCAGTGGTCCTGAACATCGTGGTCCGATTCTCTGGCCATCGTATGCCTGCCGATCTGAAGGTCTGGGGCACATTCCTATTTATGGGGTTGATCAATAACCTGATCCCTTTCAGCCTGATCTCCTTTGGACAGACCCAGATCTCCAGTTCACTGGCGTCGATCCTTAACGCGACCACACCGGTCTGGACGGTCCTGTTGGCCCATTTCCTGACCAGGGATGAGATCCTGACGAGAAATCGATTTGCGGGAGTGATCGCAGGTGTAATTGGCGTGGTGATCATGATCGGTTGGGATGCGCTGGGCGGATTGGGCATTAACGTCCTGGCCCAGCTGGCTGTGATCGGCGCGGCCATTTCCTATG
>Ga0180430_10001806_pt1 | contig 20258 bp, 7 predicted proteins | sample SS_ome_9_FD_132999 | JGI IMG/M metagenome (GOLD analysis project Ga0180430, IMG submission 132999) | Hypersaline lake sediment archaeal communities from the Salton Sea, California, USA - SS_1_S_2 metaG | ecosystem: Environmental > Aquatic > Non-marine Saline and Alkaline > Hypersaline > Sediment... | reverse complement strand
TGATGATTTTGTCGATATCGAGGGGCACCTAAAACCTCTGCCGCGCTTTCGCACCCGGGCGAAGATGCTCTGGGATGATAACTATTTTTATGTCGCCGCGGAAATGGAGGAGCCTGATGTTTGGGCGACGCTGACGACGCGTGACGCGGTGATCTATCATGACAACGATTTCGAAGTCTTTATCGATCCCGATGGCGACACTCATGAATATTATGAGTTAGAAATAAACGCTTACGGCACTGAGTGGGATCTCTTTCTGGTCAAGCCTTACCGCGATGGAGGTCCGGCTCTGAATGGGTGGGATATCGCCGGCCTGAAATCTGGTGTTTCGGTTAATGGCACGATTAATAAATCGGACGATAGAGATGAAGGCTGGACCGTTGAGATCGCAATTCCCTGGCCGGCCTTGAAAGAGGCCGCGCACAAGGAGTCGCCGCCGCTGCCAGGAGATCAGTGGCGGGTTAATTTCTCCAGGGTAGAGTGGCAGGTAGAGCCCGAAGCCGGGCAGTACAAGAAGAAGTTAGATCCAGCCACGGGTAAATCAGTGCCGGAAGACAATTGGGTTTGGTCAGCACAGGGTTTGGTTCGGATGCACTATCCGGAGAGATGGGGCTTCGTCCAGTTTTCTGAACAGATAGCCGGCACAACTCGTGATCGTTATCGCCCCAATCCCGAGGAAGAGGTGCGGATGGCACTCCGGCGCCTCTATTACAAGCAGCATGAATATTATGAGAAACATCACCGTTACGCGGCCGACGCGTTTGATTTGGGTTTTGCGCTGAAATTGCCCAAGTCGGAATTTAGAGACAACCTGTTTGCCGGTTATATCTGGCCACCGATAATCCACCAGACGCCGGCACTGTTTGAGGCCTATGTGCAAAACGAAGCGGGAACACGTTGGCACATCAGGCAAGATGGATATATCTGGAAAACGACCATCGATGAAAGGTAGCCAGCATTAGATGAATATGACGATGATCGATTGGTCGATTATAGCTGTTGTGATGGCGGCGATGATCGGCGGCGTGTTGATCAGCAAATCGTACATGCGTAGCGTGGCAGATTTCCTCGCCGCCGGACGAACCGCTGGCCGGTATGTGATTTCTCTTTCACAGGGCATGGCGGCCTTGGGCGCGATAACTATCGTCGGTACGCTGGAGATGAACTATGTGGCCGGCTTTGCGATGACCTGGTGGGGATTCACGATGGGTGTCGTCGTGCTGATCATTACGGTCTCGGGGTGGGTAATCTATCGATTCAGGCAGACCCGCGCACTGACACTGGCTCAGTTTTTTGAGAAACGATATAGTCGGAGGTTCCGCGTCTTTGCCGGTTTGATCGCCTTCTTATCGGGCCTTATCAACTTCGGCATCTTCCCGGCGGTGGGGGCGCGCTTCTTTATACACTTCTGCGGTTTTCCAGAAAACATAATGATCCTGGGGCTGGCGGTGCCAACATTTGCGATTACCATGATTGTGCTTCTCGGGTTGGCGCTGTTCTTTGTTTTCTCCGGCGGCCAGATTGCTGTGATAATCACCGACTTTATCCAGGGCCTGTTTGTTAATGTTGTGTTTATCATAGTTATTTTCTACCTGCTGACAACGTTTGACTGGGAGACAATCTTTTCCGGATTGGCGATGGCGCCCGACAACGCCTCGCTGATTAATCCGTTTCGGACGAGTCACGTAGAAGACTTTAACTTGGTCTATTTCCTGATCGGCATTGTCGGCGTGATTTATGGTGCGATGTCTTGGCAGGGGACTCAAGGCTACAACACATCGGCTAAAAGCGCTCATGAGGCTAAGATGGGCTCTGTGCTGGGCGGATGGCGCGGGATGCCTCAGAATCTGCTGCTGCTCTTTATTCCAATCATCGCTTATACGGTGATGCATCATCCTGATTTCAGCGTCATGGCAACGGAAGTAAATCAGTCCCTCAGCGGCGTGGGGTCGGAAGCGCTTCAAAATCAGCTGCGCATCCCCTACATTTTGGTCAGACTGTTGCCTGCGGGATTAATTGGGGCCTTTACCGCGGTGATGCTGGCCGCTTTTATCAGCACCCATGACACCTACCTCCATTCCTGGGGTTCTATCTTTATTCAAGATGTTGTGATGCCATTTCGGCGCAAACCGCTCTCCCCAAAACAGCATATAAAGGTTTTGCGCTGGTCGATCTGTGGGGTGGCGGTATTTATCTTTCTGTTTAGCTTGTTGTTTAAGCAAAGCCAATACATCTTCCTGTTCTTTGCGATTACTGGCGCCATTTTCGCAGGCGGCTCGGGGGCCGTAATTATCGGCGGACTCTATTGGCGCCGCGGAACGACGGCGGCGGCTTGGAGTTCGATGATAACCGGCTCATCAATCGCTGTGGGCGGCATTATAATCCATCAGCAGGTCGATGACTTTTTTATCAATGGGCAGATGTTTTGGGCGATTGCCATGGGCGCTTCGATTCTGGTTTATGTTCTAGTGTCCTTGCTGGGCAAGAGAAGTGAATGCAATCTGGATGAACTGCTCCATCGTGGTGAGTATGCAATTGTTGAAGAGGTCAAGATCGAGGACAGTGCGCCAAAGAGGGGCTGGCGAATGCTGGGTATGGGCAAGGAGTTCTCCCGTGGCGACAAGGCGATCTACCTAATCAGCTATCTTTGGACCTTTTTGTGGACGGTGGTTTTTGCGATTGGCACTGTGTATAACCTCTCCCATGATGTCGATAACGCCGCCTGGGCGCATTTTTGGAAGATATATGTCTATATTCATTTGGTAGTTTCGGTCGTTATTGTGGGCTGGTTTGCCATAGGTGGAGTTCGAGATATAAAGATGATGTTTAGGCGTTTGGGGTCGATGGACCGCGACGTAGAAGATGACGGAACGGTTTGATCGACCAGCCAGAAAGAGAGATTTGATTTACCGACTAAGATAAATCAACGGCGTGATCGGAGCTCGAAAATGACACTAATTAGATCCAGGTACAACCCAATCCTCACGCGAAGCGATATTCCAGATGTCAAAGCGCTGCTGACCGATGCCACGTCGGTGTTTAATCCGGGGGCGGTTATGTTCGAGGAGCGCCATCTCCTTCTGCTGCGGGTTCAGAGTCGGGGGCGACGGACATATCTGATGAAAGCGGAGAGCAAAGATGGCGAACGCTTCGGTGTAACGAATGAACTGATCACCTTCAAAGGGCTGGAACGGGAGAAGGGGCATATCTTTCACCTTTACGATGTGCGGATTACGGAGATTGCCGGCCAATTCTATCTGATGTTCGCCATCGACCTGGAACACGAGTGCCGACTGGGCCTGGCGGAGACGACCGATTTTGTCAGCTTTGATTACTTAGGTGTTGTTTCACAGAACGACTGCCGTAATGGAGTGATTTTCCCTGAGCTGTTCGATGGGAGATACCTGCGCCTGGAGCGGCCGAATAAGAGCCAGATGCCGGGCGATCCGCCTTCTGGGTCAGCGATCGTGTTGTCCGAGTCGACCGATCTGATCAATTGGTCAGAGCGTGCTGTCGTTATGGAAGGGCGCGCGCGCTATTGGGATGAGCTAATCGGGTCGGGGCCTCCACCGGTCAAGACACGAAGCGGGTGGCTTCATATCTATCACGGCGTGGCCACGCACTTCAGTAGCGCCAATATCTATCAAGCTGGGGTGGTCCTGCTGGATCTTGCCGATCCATCGCGGGTCGTGCGCCGTGGGCGTGATAATATCCTCGAGCCACGCGAAGAGTATGAACTGATCGGGCAGGTTCCCAATGTCGTATTTCCAACCGGCTTGATTGTAGAGGATGTAGATGCCGAGGGCTTTGCTTTGCCGGAGAGCGTTGTACACCTCTACTATGGGGCTGCTGATACTGTGGTCGCTAAAGCGACAACGACGATTGATGACCTGCTCGAGGCGTGCCAAGAACAGTAACCGAAGGGGCACTGAAACCCGATGTCAGCAAAACAGAAGACCGCATATATCGTTTCTCATACACACTGGGATAGGGAGTGGTACCTGACCTATCATCAATTCCGAGTTAAGCTGGTTGGAATTGTGAAAGGGATCCTGTCGAAGCTGGAGAACGATATCGATTTTAAATATTTCCTGCTCGATGGACAGGCCATCGCTGTGGAGGATTACTTAGAGGTCTGCCCCGAAGACAGGGAGCGAATTGTAAAGCTGGTGAAGGCAAAGCGCCTTGGAATCGGGCCTTGGTATATTCTCTCTGATGAGTTTCTTGTCAGCGGTGAGGCGACTGTGCGCAATCTGCTGATCGGTCACCAGGTTTGCGCTGAAATGGGTGGGGTGCAAAAAGAGGGCTATCTGCCCGATTCATTCGGTCATCCAGCGCAGATCCCACAGATCCTGAAACGGGCGGGGATCGACTCATTTATCTATACAAGGGGGAGTGGAGATGAGTTGACCGAGCTGGGCTTGGAATATATCTGGCAAGGACCCGATGGCAGTGAAGTGATTGCGATCAATCAGTGTGACGGCTACTGCAACGCCGGTGGTTTGGGATACCAGGAAATCTGGGAAGCTCATACGAATCGCGCTGTAGAGGTTCCACGAGCAGTTGAACAGGTGAATCAGCTGATCGGGCGCATGGCGGAGCTCTCTAACGGCGATATCTATCTGGTCAACAATGGGTGCGATCATTTTCCAGTGCAGAAAGATTTTGGCAAGATTATAGCTGCCTTACAGGAGTCGAATCCGGAGATCGATTTCGTTCACACGAGCCTAAGTGAATATATAGACGCGGTAAAAAAAGCTCGTATCGCCACGAAGCAGTATAGCGGTGAGTTGGTGGCGGGCAAGGATCATCTAATTCTCTCCGGGGTCTGGTCGGCGCGGATCTATTTGAAACAGGCCAATGAGTTCTGCCAGACCCTACTGGAGAAATATGTCGAACCGGTGGCCGCCTATGCTCATTTTTGTCTTGGACATGAGTACCCGGGCGGTTTGATCGAATATGCATGGAAACTGCTCCTGAAAAATCATCCCCACGATTCGATCTGCGGCTGTAGCACCGATGAGGTCCATGCCGAGATGGAAACACGCTTCGAAGGAGTGGATCAAACCGGCGAGCAGATTCTCCGCGGCGTGGCGGAGTTGGTGGCGCCAAATTTCGCGGCGAAAGCGACCGATGATGGGCAAACCCTGCTGACCGTGATCAATCCATTGCCCTGTGAGCGGACGGAGGTGGTTGATCGGCTGGTCGTGCTGCAACCTGGAACCCGCTTGGCCGATCTAGAACTCGTTGACCAGAACGGTAAGGTGATTGGATTTGAGCTGCTAGAACAGAAATATATAGAACGATTCTGGAATGTGGACTATCGATCCGAGTTGTCGGCCCAGAAGCAGCTGGCCCTGTTTGGCGTTTACTTAGATCACTATGGTGAGCGAATTATCAAGAGTGAGCAGGAAAGCGCCGATTACGATGAGTTTATCCATCTTCAATTCTTGGCCGAACGACTGCCTGCGCTGGGACACACGCAGTTCTATCTGCGTCCGAGAGACAATAATAGTGCGCGCATCCCTGTAGCGGGGACGGTCGAGGTGTCCGGCAATCAGATCTCAAATGAGTTCTATGAGCTAACTGTCTCTCGTGACGGCAGATTTGATCTGCTCGATAAGGATAGTGGTGAATTGTACAGAGGCTTAAATCGCCTTGAAGATACCGAAGATGTTGGCGATGAGTATGACTATTCTCCGGCGAGTATATCAAAGACGATATTCTCAGACGGAATCACCGGCGCGATCAGCGTTGTTGAGGCGACTGGACTGGTTGGCCGGCTGGGTGTGCTGTTTAACTTAGAGCTTCCGGAATCGATAGAAGCCGATCGCCGCGAGCGGAGCGGGCGCGTGGTGCCATGCCAGTGCGAGGCGCTGATCACGCTGCGAACCGGTAGCCGGATAGTAGAGATAGAGACAAGGTTTGACAATCAGGTGAGGGATCATCGGCTGCGTGTACAATTCCCGGCTGAGGTTAGGACCGATAAAATCGAGTCCGAAGGGCAGTTCTTTATCAATTCACGCCCCGTAAAAGTTAGTCCGAAAGCCGACTGGGCTCAGCCACCGACAGGAACCTATCCGCAGCAGGGTTTCTCGGCGGTGACGGGAGCGGATCGCGGACTGGCCGTGCTAAATCGCGGCTTACCGGAGGTGGCGCCTTTGGTTGATCAGGGCGGACTGGTTGGTTTATCTCTGACCCTGCTGCGGTCGGTCGATTGGTTATCCCGAGATGATTTGCCGACGCGAAAGTGCGCCAACGCAGGTCCCACTCTTTACACTCCTGACGCGCTTTGTCTGGGTATGCGTACCTATCGCTATGGCGTTATGCCGGTGAACGGAAATCTAATCGATTCTGACCTATCGGCGGAGAGTGACCGATACCGTTGTCCGGTGCTGACTAAGCAGGGAGTAGTGGACAATCATCTGGCCGGGACCAGCGATTTTCTCCGTAAAACCACCAGGATGACCAGCATCACGATGGTCAAGAAGCATGTCAAACGGAGTACGTTGCTGATCCGTCTATATAATATGACACCGAATATAGTAGAGGAGAGGTTGGTATTAGGTTTGATGATTGAGAAGGCTTGGCTGACCAATCTTCTTGAGGAGCGACAGGCTGAGCTTGAGGTTGAGGACGGCTCTGTCGTCAATTTGGAGCTGCGCGGCAGTGAAATAGTGGGGATCGAGATACAGTTTTGCAAAAAATAACTGTCTCTGGAAGCCTATAAAATGCCAAGCTGCCTAGAGCTGGTGATGTTGCGGTGAACGATATCATATTGCAAATAAAGCAGTTGCGCAGGTAGAGTGTGAGTTGACTACTTGTGATTGAGCAGATGTCACCCTGGACTGGGTGGATAATCGTGCTATGAGGCTTGCAACGCAATGGAGAGATAAGACGTATCTCACCTTATAATATGGCGGGAGATTTAGATCGGGTCATTTGCCGGCAGTAAATTTGTTGCCGATAGGATGAACCAGACTGGCAAAGGGATCGGTTTAAGGGGATCAGGATGTTGAATCTGAAATCTTGGTTGGGTGTCGCAGGGAAGAGTGGGATCTGGATGCATTGCCACCGAATTATTGTGGTCTTAGCCTTTGCGATTGTCATTGTCGCGCTTGGCGCCGGCTGCCAAGGCAATTCCGATGGGGGTGATGGCAGCGACAGCACCGCTACCGCTGAGGCCGATACAAGCGGTACGCCTCTGAAGAAGAAAGAGAAGTCGATCAGGGTGAATGTCGGTGGCGTGCGCCAGGGCAATTTGGTGCTGCCGATTTATGCTGACGGCGTAATTCGCACTCCCCGCAAGGTTGACGTGCGAACCAAAGTGGGCGGCGAGCTGCTTGAGGTGTTTGTCCGTGATGGTGATAAGGTTGCAGCTGGCCAGCTACTTGCGAGTATCGATCAACGGGAATATCGCCTGAGCCTCGAAGAAAGTCGCAGCCGTCACATTCAAGCACTGTCACAGGTCGCGGCGGAAGATGACCAGTTTACAATTAATCAAACCGCATTGACCGAGTTTGTTAACGAAAGAGAAGAACTTACCAGCCGGTATCAAGCCAATCAGATCAGCCAAGAGGAATACCAAGCCCACTTATTACAGGCCGAATTGATTGCTCTCGACGCCGGCGCATTCCGGCAGCAGGTGTTTGAGCAGCGAACCGGCCTGGCAGATGCGCGTACAAGCGAAGCGCGGGCTCAACTAAACCTCGAGAACACAGAGATCCGGGCTCCCTTTGCGGGAACCGTTGAGGGACTGGTAGTTGTTCCGGGTGAGATTATTGGTGTGAACTCATCGATTTGTACAATCTATGACAACGACCACCTCGAAGCAGTGGTTAATGTTTTGGAAGCGGATCTGGGCAACCTAGAAAAGGACCGACCGGCTTTGCTGGCGATACCGGCGACAGGAGATACTCTACGGACTAAGGTAGATGTGATCGCCTCATCTTTGGATGATGCCAGCCGGACCTGCGCGGTGATCATTCGCTTTGACAACCCCGATGGCATTTTCCGCCCCGGTATGTTCGTGCGCGCTAAGATCGCTGGATGGATCTATCCCGACAAACTAATGGTGCCAAAGGTTGCTGTGCTGACAAGGGACAATCGCCCTCTTGTATTCAAGGTTATGGAGGATCGCGCACAGTGGCTCTATGTGGACATCGGCCTCGAGAATGAGGATTGGACTGAGATCTTGCGAGTCCACAGTGGGGGCTCTCTTGCTCATGGCGAGCGCGTTGTGGTGAGTGATCATCTAACTCTGGCACACGAAGCAAAAATCAAGATTCGCAAGACGAAGAACCCGACAGATTATTGGGGCTTAGATAGCAAAACCGCGGAGCTGACCAAATGATCATCAAGACAGCTGTTCAACGGCCCGTTGCAATCTTGATGATATTTGCGGGGCTGGTGTTGATCGGGATCTTAGCGCTGAATCGATTGCCGGTGGATTTATTGCCAGCGATCAACTATCCCAATCTAACAATCATTACCAACTATTCCGATACGCCGGCAGACGACTTGACGCGGCTGGTGACGCAACCGCTAGAGGAGGTAATTACAGGTCTGGCGGGTGTGCGTCGTGTAGTTTCACGAACCAGGGAAGGGGTCTCCACGATTACCGTGCAGTACGAATGGGGCACGGACATGGAGTTTGCGAACCTGCATCTGCGCGAGGCGATCGACCGGGTCGCCTATGGGGATAATTTCCCCGAGAACGCGGACCGGCCGCTGATTTTGCGGTGGGATCCCGGTGCTAGGCCGATTGCGATTATGGTGCTCAGTGGTCAGGATGAATTAGCTGGCATGACCGAGTTCGCCAGGGATGTAGTCAAACCAGCGGTTGAACAGATTCAAGGAATCAGCCAGGCCGAGGTGATTGGCGGAGCTGACCGAGAGATTCTGGTAACGCCAAATTTCGAGCGGTTGCGGTTGTACGGCCTGACGATGGCAGAGATCCAGCGGGCGCTGGAGGTGTCAAATATCTCTTTCCCGGGAGGGCGGATCCGCCGGGGGCCTCTGCATTTGCCGCTGAGGATCATGGGCGAATTTGAGACACTTGCCGAGATTGCTAAGACTGAAATACCGGGCACCTCGGCGAACGTGACGATCGGTGATGTGGCCAACATTCTGGATACGACCAAAGAGCCGGTCGGCGCGACGATGCTGGGCGACGAAGAGGTTGTTTCCCTCCACTTATACAAAGAGGTGGGTGCGAACACGATTGATGCGACCAAGGAGGTCGACCATATCCTGGGTATTGTCGGCGATGAATACCCAGATTTTGAGTATAGCTTTGTCTACCGGGATGCCGATTTTGTTGAGCAGTCTTTCAATGGCCTGCGCGATTCTTTGCTCTATGGTGCCGTTTTGGCCTTTTTGGTTCTCTTGTTCTTCTTGCAGGATTTTCGCAGCCCACTGGTGGTGGGTATGGCAATTCCGGTTTCAATCTTTGCCACGTTCGCCTTCTTGAATTTCGCCAAAGTGAATCTGAATCTGATGTCACTGGGTGGATTGTCATTGGCTGCCGGTATGCTGGTGGATAACTCTATTGTTGTTTTGGAGAATATTAACCGGCATCTGCATCGTAGCGCGAACAAGATCAAGAACAGATTGTCTCGAGGCGGAGGCTCTGACGGCGATCCCGCGGGCATCGAGGGGCAGGGGCAAAGCGTGGGCGATATCGCCGCAATGGCGACGCAGGAAGTTGCTTCACCGGTAATCGCGGCCACGCTAACCACCGTGGCGGTGTTTTTCCCGGTGATTTATGTCCCTGGGATTGCCGGCGAGTTTTTCCGGGACCAGGCGATGACGGTTACAATTTCGCTGTTGGTGTCGGTACTGGCCGCGCTCCTGCTTCAGCCGATGCTATCTGCGCGCCTACTTTCGGCTAAGCCGACTACTCCTCGTGGATTGTTCAAGTTGTCCGATGCGATGTTCAAAAGCTTGTACAGTAGGTATCATAAAGCACTGCTATGGGTCCTTGGCCATAAATCTCTGTTTCTGCTGTTTCTGTCTGTGATCCTGCTTGGTGGCGGTTGGGCTGGCTTAGAGATTCGAAAAACATTCTTGCCCGAGCGCGATCGCGGTGATTTTACGGTCACGCTTGAGCTCGCCGCGGGCACACCGTTAGAGCAGACAGAGTCAATTGCCGCGGATCTCGCGGGAATGCTAGCGCGAATGCAGGATGTTGAAATTGTCTATTCGCAGGTTGGTCAGACCGAGCGCACGCTAGCCGCGCTTAAAGAGTATACTGCGGCCAATACAGTTAGAACCCGTGTGCTGCTTGATCCTTCGCGCAGCAGCCGGTCTCGCATGAATGAGATCAAAGTCCTGCTAAAGGCCAGGCTAGATGAGTTGGCCGGTGCCACATATATATTCCGCGACGAAGGTATCGGTTTGGGCGAGATCCTCGCCAGCGATGAGGCGGCGTTTCGCCTAGGCGTCATCGCGGAGAAATCGAAAATCTCTCTCTCAGTTGCCGACGGACTGCTTGGAGAGCTTCAGCAAGTTGATGGCCTAACAGATCTAACGATGGACCGAGTACTCGGTAATCCGACCGTTGAAATCACAATAGATCGAGAAAAGGCGCTGCGATATGGGCTGGAACCGCAGAGCCTGGCGCGTGAGCTTAGAGCACGTGTGCAAGGTGTGGTGGCCACTTCCTATAATGAAGTTGAACAGAAGATTGATATTGCCGTGCGCTTGCCAATCGAACTGAGGCGGAACCTAACCGAAGTGCTCGCTTCTCCCATTCGAGTGGCGAACAATCGGACGGTTACCCTGGGCACTTTTGTCACGCAAACAGAGGGTCGGCCTGTTCGCGAGATAGTTCGTCATAACCAGCGCCGGCAGATTTCGTTGTCAGGTGACGTGGTTGGCCGCCGCCTCTCTGAAGTCTGGGAAGAGGTCAATGGAGTTCTCGACAGCATCGAACTGCCGGCAGGCGTTGGATTTGTTATTGGTGGCGAGCAGGAAGAGATAAATAAGTCGTTCCGCGATCTTGGTTGGGCGCTGCTATTGTCGATGTTGCTGGTTTATATGATTCTCGCTGCTCAGTTTGAGTCATTTTTAGATCCGCTGGTGATTTCGACGGTGCTACCGGTTGGCGTGATCGGCGCTTTAGTGACGCTTTTCTTCACAGGGCACACAATAAATATTATTTCTCTCATCGGTTTGATTGCACTGCTTGGTATTTCCGTTAACGACGCGATTGTCAAGGTCTCCACAATTCGCCGGCTGCGAATGGAGGGTCTGACGCGCTATGACGCCATTATAGAGGCTAGTCGTTTGCGGTTCCGCCCGATTTTGATGACCACCTTGACCACCGTCCTGGCGATGGTGCCGATGGCAATCGGTATGGGAAATGGTGACCAGATTCAGAAACCACTGGCGGTCACCATTATGGGAGGTCTGACAATCGCCACGCTACTGACGCTGTTTTTGACGCCGGTTGTCTATGAACTGTTACACCGGTGGACGGAGCGGACCAGATCATAGACGAGTAGCCTCTCCCGTGTCCGGCTGCATTAACACGGGGTGTTGTTGAACAGGAGGAACGCCGTGATTCGCTTTTTTGTAGACCATCCAGTGGCGACTTGGATGATCTTCACCGCCCTGATTATCACTGGCGCCTATTCATTGCCCAGGCTTGACATCGAAGCAATGCCTGAAACAGAGCTGCCGTCTCTGACTATTCACACAAACTGGAATGGCGCATCACCAAGCGCAGTGCAGAGATCGATTACGATTCCAATTGAAGAGTGTGCTCGCCGAGTCCATGGCGTCGAAGAGGTGTCGGCACGCTCGGCGCCTGGTCGCAGCCGAGTTCAAATTGCATTCCGGCGAGATATTGATATAGAGTTTGCACGATTGGAATTGTCAGAGCATCTGGGAGCGGTCCGGCGCAATCTCCCGCCTACAGCAACCCAACCACAGGTTGTGGCCTATACACCCGATGAATTTCGCACGGAAGGCTTTTTTACAATTAGCCTGGTTTCCGAACTGCCGACCAATACGCTACGGGACAAAGCGGAAACCTGGTTGATTCCGCGTCTGCTGGCGATTCCTGGTGTGGCGGATGCCGAGCTACAGGGCGGCGCTAGACCGGTGCTCAGAATTCTACTTGATTTGGCGTTGATGGAGCGCTATCAGATTGGCGCTAATGCCGTACGCAATACACTGAATGAGTTGGATGATATTATCCCCGCCGGCGCGGTGCGGCGAACCGGATCTCAGCTAACAGTTTCTGTGCAGGACTCGGTGACCCAGGGGAAACTCGAAAATACAATCATAGCCACCGTCGGCGGGCAGCCGATAAAACTCAAGCAGATAGCCGAGGTCAAATCTGATTTTGAAGACCCGACCAATTTTGTTCGTATAAATGGTGAAAATGTTATTCAAGCTAATATAGCCAAACGAAGTGGTGAAAATGCTGTTCGGGTCAGCCGGGAGATTAGAGCTTCGCTTGACCCGATCCAAGCGGACATGCCATTTCCGGTTCGCTTCGAAATCGACGAAGATCAGGGTGAGAGCCTGGAAGAAAAGTTGATCGAATTGGTTTATCGATCAATGGCGATTTTACTTCTTTTGTTCGTCTTGCTGGCCTTTGCGCTGCGGCGGATTAGGCTGACTGGGATTGTGATCGCATCGATTCTGTTTGCGATTGTAATCTGCTTGTCGATGTTTTACTTCTTCGGCGTCTCGGTTAATTTTATCACGATCAGCGGCCTAACTGTTTGTTTCGGGATGCTTCTCGATAACAGTCTTCTGGTGTTAGATGCGATTCACAGGCGCATCACCGGACGCAAAGGACAAAGCTCTCGCGATTCTTTGATCCGCGGCACGCATGAGGTTGCTTTCCCGATCATTGCCACGACCCTAACAACGGTGGTGGCTTTCATGTCGTTTACTTTCTTGTCTGGCCGAATGTCCCTCTACTATAAACCCCTAGCCGCCAGTGTCGGTATAGCGATGCTGGCTTCCATTTTTGTGGCCTTTGCTTGGATTCCGGTCGCCCTGAGAGGACCAGCGGAGAAAGAGCGGGCACACGCTCAGGCGACGCCGCCGACGAAAACATGGACCGGCTTGGCGTTTTTATGGCGGTGGTGCGCGATGGCGCTGGGCGTGGGGATCGTGGTGGCAATTGGTTTCGCGGTAGTTATCGCCAGCAAAGCACCTCTCGGATTTTCGATGACGGCTGGCGTAAACTCCGTTCTCGATCACTGGGTCTGGTCGGTTGGTCTGCTTGGACTTGCGGCGCTGATGGGAGTTCTAGTTTGTTATATTGGACAGATCACCAGGTTTAATCTGCGGTTTTGGTATATTCCAGCGACTCTGATGGTGTTTATGTTCTGCGGCTGCTACTACGTTTTTAAGGAAGAGATCCACCAGGGCGGGTTCTGGCATCGTGGAGACCAGGAAGAGCTACAGGCATATATTGAACGCCCAGTAGGAACAGACGTCAAACTTTCAACGGAAACGATGAAACTCTTCGAGGCGGAATTGCTCCCTCTACCCGAAGGTGTGCACATGAAGTCCTGGAGCTGGGAAAATCGGGCCTATGTCAACATCGAATTCGAACCGGAACTCCTTTACACAGAATACCCGGAACTGTTTCGCAATAAATTGATTTTACTGGCTGAAGAGCTTGGCGGGATGTTTATCTGGATTGCCGGCTTTGGCGACCCCTATATGAAGGGGGGGCGCGGCGGCGGGATGAGTAACTCGCTAATCAAAGTGACAGGGTATAACAGTAAAGTGCTCGATGAGATTTGTGATGGTGTTCAAACTCGCTTGGCGCGAAATCGCCGGGTGCGCAACGTTCGTATTGCCAGCGGTGATCGGTTTGAGCGCGCTGCTTCAGATGAAACTGTGATACTAATCAATCGAGAGAAGCTGGCGGAGCATCACCTGTCGGTAGCGGAAGTGATGATATACCTACAAAGACTGCTCGGGATCGAAGCGCCTTGGCACATGACTGTTGATGCGGAAGATAAACGGCTGCAGCTAAACTACGCAGCGGCGGAAGATATCCAATATGATCAGGTAATGAGCAAGAAAATGACTACGGCCAATGGTGAGCGTGTTCAGTTGACAGATCTCGTTACTATGGAAACGCGGCCGGTTGTGGGATCAATCACGCGGGAAGACCAGCGTTATACGCGGCAAATTAACTGGGAATATATTGGGACGGACCGGATGAGGCAGCGATTCATCGGGGATATCGTCGAGGGCATTGAGTTGCCCTATGGTTATACGGCTGAGGATGTGTCTGCGGCGAGAATGACAGCCGAGGAAGAAGAACAGCTTAATTCGGTTCTTTGGATAACAATGCTCTTTATCTTTATGGTTCTAGCGGCTCTCTTCGAGAGCTTGGCATTGCCATGGCTGGTTATACTGTCAATTCCAATGGCCTTGGTGGGCGTAGTTGGTCTGTTCTGGGCGACAGACTCATCATTCGATTCTTCAGCCAAGATCGGACTGGTGCTTCTGTTTGGTATCGTGGTTAATAATGCGATCCTGCTGATTAACAGGTTCCGCCTGCAGCTCCGAGAGCTAGTTGCCGACGGCGCGTATGGATCGGAGACGGTTCCCCAGACCAGGCGTTTGGGCGCGACCGATATCTGGCGTTTACCTGGAGATGTGCGGTTGGCGATGCTGAGGCAGGCAATATGCGATGGAATGAAGATTCAGCTGCGGTCGCTCTTGTTAACCAGCGGGACGACGATTGCTGGTTTGCTGCCGTTGTTGGTAAAAATCTCAGATTCCTCTGAAGGGCGGGATATTTGGGAAAATCTGGCGCTATCGTCGATCGGTGGCTTGGTTAGCAGTACAGTACTGATTATTAGCGTGATCCCCGCTTTGTACTGGGCATCAAGTCGCTTTGGCTGGGTGGTGATTAGGCTATGGAATCGCATTCGTGGCCGCGCGCTGCCGGAGGCTAAAGAGATACGGGCTGAAACTATCCCTGGCTGAGAATAGGCGGCTTCCAACCTGATAGCCCTAATGAGCAATGATCAAATCGGCTGGTAGGCTAACCGAGCGGTCCTTGATCAAATAGAGAGCGTCTCGGATCGGAGGCAGAGTGATACGCTATTTTGTAAACCATCCGGTTGCGACCTGGATGATTTTTACCGCGCTGATTATCACTGGAGCCTATTCATTGCCGCGCTTGGACATCGAAGCGATGCCCGAGATCGAATTGCCTTCCCTGATTGTCTTTACCAACTGGAACGGCGCCTCACCAAAAGCGATCCAAAGATCGATAACAATTCCGATTGAGCAGTGCGCCCGCCGATTATCCGGCGTTGAAGATGTTACCTCAAGGTCAGCGCCCGGCTATAGCCGCGTGCAGATATCTTTTAAGCGTGATGTTGATATTGAGTTCGCCCGCTTAGAGTTGGCCGAACAGTTAGGCGGAATCAGGCGCAATTTACCCCCAACCGCTAGTCAACCTGTAGTGATGGCCTTTATGCCGCAGGAGTTTCGAACTGAAGAGTTCTTTTCCTTTGGCCTTATTTCGCCACTGAGCACCAACGAACTCAGGGATAAGGCGGAGATTTGGCTCGTGCCCCGACTGTTGTCTCTCCCTGGCGTGGCGGGTGCTGAAGTGCGTGGCGGGGCGCGTCCGGTCTATAAGATATTACTCGACACAGAACTCATGGAGCGATATTCCCTGACTGCCGATGAAGTGAGTAGTCGATTGCGCGAACTCGATGAGATTGTGCCAGCCGGCGCAGTTCGTAAACGGGGCGAACAACTGACTGTCAGCGTTCAAGATTCTGTAACATTGTCCAGGCTGGCCGAAGCGGTTATTTGCACAATCGGCGGGCAGAGTATAGAGCTAAAAGATATAGCTGAGCTTAGGGCCGGATTTGAAGACCCCCGCTATTTTGTCCGAATTAATGGTGAGAATGTTGTACAAGCTATAATCGATAAGAGGAGCGGGGAAAACGCCGTCGGGGTCAGCCGGGCTATTCGCTCCGCTTTGCCTGGCATCGAGCAAGAGATGCCTTTTCCGGTCAAGTTTGAGGTCAATAATGATCAGGGTGATGTACTAGAAAACAAACTAACATCCTTAGTCTACAGGTCTCTGGTGATTTTGGCGTTGCTGTTTATAATGTTGGCGATCGCCCTGAGGCGAGTTCGATTGACAGCGATTGTTGTGGCTTCAATTTTGCTGGCGATAGTAATTTGCCTCTCAATGTTCTATTTCTTCGATATTTCCGTCAACTTCATTACGATCAGTGGCCTAACTGTATGTTTCGGAATGCTCCTCGATAACAGCATTCTGGTGCTGGATGCCATTCATCGCCGTCTGACTAATCGAAACGGAGAGAGCGCTCTGTCGGCCCTGGCAACGGGCACCCATGAGGTTGCGTTTCCGATCATTGCGACCACTCTAACTACTCTAGCCGCATTCTTGTCTTTCACATTCTTGTCGGGCCGACTGTCTCTCTATTATCAACCATTGGCTGCCGCAGTTGGGATAGCGATGGTAGCCTCGATTTTTGTCGCCTTTGCTTGGATACCAGTTGCCTTGCGTGGACCAGCGATTCAAGAGAGGGAGCAGGCACTACGATTGGCGGTTGCGAGTAAACCGACAGGGCAGATGGTGTTCAGGCGCTGGCTCTTGGTCACGGCGGCCGTCACTGTCCTAGCGCTGGTTGGCTTTGCGATCGCCGACAGTGCGAAGTCGATTATCGATCATTGGGTCTGGGTGGCTGGATTGCTCGGTCTGATTATCCTGGTGGGCGCGCTGGTTTCGTTCATAAAGACGATTACTGCCATTAATCTACGATTTTGGTGGGTGACGACTGTGCTGACACTGGCGCTGTTTGCAGGTGGTTTCCATGTTTACCAAGAGAAGATATATAAAGGAGGTTTCTACTTCCAACAGCCACCTGAAACACTAAGACTGTTTATTTCACGGCCAGTTGGCACCGATGTTGTTTTGACCACAGAAACGATGAAGCTATTTGAAGCCGAGTTATTTCCGTTGCCGGATGGAATCAAAATGAGCTCGTTCAGCAATGAGAATAGGGCGCAGTTGGCGGTCGAATTCGAAACAGAAATGCTATACACGGAGTACCCCGAGTTGTATCGAAACAAGTTGATTCTCCTGGCCGAGGAACTTGGCGGGATGAGGATCACTATTAGCGGATTTGGTGATCTCTATTACAGGGGTGGTGGAGGCGGTCCGCTCGGTAATTCTCTCGTAAAAATAACGGGGTATAACAGCAAGGTTCTCGATGAGATTTGCGGTGGCGTACAAGACCGATTGAGTCGAAATCGAAGAGTTCGCTCCGTGCGCCTGACTAGTGGAGAAGTGTTTGAACGTGCCGCATCGGATGAATCAGTGATTATGATTAAGCGATCTAAGCTTGCGGAACACAACATGAGTGTATTGGAAGTGCTCAGCTATTTGCGCCGATTGCTAGGAGTATCAGCACCCTGGCAGATGATCGTGGATGGAGAAGATAAACGCCTGCAACTTAACTTTTCCGAGTCGGAAACGATTGAGTACGATCAAGTTATGACAAAGACATTAACCTCTCAATCTGGCGAGCAGGTGCTCCTGTCTGATCTGATTACTCTAGATGCGCGTCCGGTAGTTGGCATGATCACCAGAGAGAATCAGCGCTATACCAGGCAGATCACCTGGGAATATGTAGGCACCGAGCGGATGCGGCAGAGGTTCACAAAAGATATTGTCGAAGGCATCACTTTGCCCTACGGATTTACTGCAGAGGATATGTCTGGCCAGAGGATGAGTATTGAAGAAGAAGAAGAGTTGAAATCTGTTCTTTGGTTGACTCTGTTGTTTATTCTCATGGTACTCGCTGCTCTCTTTGAAAGTTTTGCGCTGCCCTGGTTGGTTCTGTTGTCGGTGCCGATGGCGCTGGTGGGAGTGGTGGGCCTCTTCTGGGTGACCGATTCCTCTTTTGACTCATCCGCCAAAATCGGCTTAGTACTGCTATTCGGTATTGTGGTTAACAATGCGATTCTTTTGATAAACCGGTTCCGGCTGCAACTTCGCGAACGGGTGTCTGAGGAAGGATTCAGCGCCGATTGCGTTCGGGTCAAGGCGAGGCTGGGAGCAACTGACCTGTGGCGCTTGCCCGGTCCGGTGCGCAGACGAGTGTTGCGTGAAGCGACTTGTGACGGGATGGGGATTCAGCTGCGCTCGATTTTGCTACCCAGCGGCACCACGATAGCAGGACTGCTGCCATTGGTTGCGAATATCGGAGCGATCTTGCCTTTCTTAAATATCGACGCCAACGCAAATCAAGGTCGTGATATCTGGGAGAATCTGGCCCTCTCCTCGATTGGGGGGCTGCTTAGCAGCACCGTGTTGATTATCACCGCGATTCCGGCTTTGTATTGGGCGTTTTGTCATTTGGGATGGTTGATTCATGGTTTGTGGCACCGACTGAGAAGTCGTGGGGTCGACGAAGCTGAATCGCCCGCTACTAATTAACCGATCCGCCGCGCCTGCTTCATCTCGTAATCTCCAGCCTAATAGTATGATAATCATGGAAAAACCACTGGGAATAGCCGATAGATCGATTACGATCGGAAGGGTGGCAGAGAATGGAATTGTAACCGGTCGGCGGGCGGCCCCTGTCGGTGGACAGGATGACCAGATGGGGGCGGAGAAACCTGTGGGGTGAGAGCGAAGGAGAGAGGCATGCGGAGTTTTGCTTTAATCGCCAGCCTTGTTATTTACCTAGGATTCACCTGCCCTGTTCCTGTTGCCGCCCTTGATAGTTTTGAGCCAAACGACATCCCAGATAATGCCTATGCCCTGCCCAATGGTGACCAGATTGAGTCTTGGATTTCAGATGCAAGCGACACTGACTGGTTTTATTTCCTGACCATGCGTTTGGGGGATCTATCAATTGCATTAGAATCCCTCCCATATAATTACGACTTAGACCTCTGGTGGTATGATCCTCAAGAAGATGAGCTGGTTCTGATTGGTCGATCCGATAACGGCGGCACAAGCGATGAATATATCGGCGGTACGCTGCTGGTGGCCGGACTCTTCTTTGTCAACGTCTATGGTATCGATAGCGCTTATGATGCGCAGGACTCCTACTTGCTTCAAGCCGCTTGGCCAACAGATTCGCCGGTTGTAGAAGTGACATCGCCAAACGGCGGTGAATCATATGCCACCGCATCGAGTCAAACGATTCTCTTTACGGCAAGCGATGCGGACACGCCTGATTCGACCCTGGCTATCAAGCTGGAATACTCTGCCGATAGCGGCGCGACCTGGGCTTTAATCGATTCGGCACAAGCCAATACCGGCAGCTATCTTTGGACGGTTCCATACCTGTCGACAACTGAGGCGCGTGTGCGGGTTACAGCTCATGATGGCTTCTCGATTGGTTACAGTACAAGCGCCCAGGATTTTTCTATTTATGGCGTCACCCATTCGATCGCAGCTGATGGCAGCGGCGACTACCCCACAATTCAACAGGCGGTCGATGGCGCCAATGGCGGTGATATTGTTGAGCTGGCCGATGGCACCTACTCGGGGTTTCGTAACCGGGATATAGATTTTGGCGGCAAGTGGCTGACAGTTCAGTCCGAGAGCGGCGACTCGACCGCCTGTATAATCGATTGCAACGGCTCCTTTTCCGATCCCCATAGAGGATTCTACTTCCACAGTGGTGAGGGCAGTTGGGCAGTCGTAAGCGGACTTTCAATCATTGATGGATACGCGGAGAGTGGCGCTGATTACGGCGGCGGGATCTACTGTACAAATGGATCAACGCCGACAATTACAAGTTGCCGTCTAGTTAATAACCACGCCAATCGTGGGGGCGGCTTGTACAGCGATGTCGGCGGGATGACGATTACTGGATGTGAGTTCAGCGGCAACAGCGCTCGTGAAGGGGGAGGCGCCTATTTTCTTGAGACGAGCGCTGCGCTAGCGTCTTGCCTGTTCTTGGACAATACTGCCGAGCTATCCGGCGGCGCGATCTATTGCCGAAGCTCCTCTCCGTCGGTGTCGAGATGTCTCTTTGCAGGTAATGAGGCGGACTTCAACGGCGGCGCTATTCTCTGCTGGATTGACTCGTCGCCAAGTCTGACGAGCTGCACATTTTCGGCCAATAACGCCACCTTTTCTGGGAGTGGGTTGTCCTGCTGGCATACCTCTCTGCCGCAACTAGACCTAACGATCATAACCGGCGCGGCGAATGGTCAAGCGGTGCACTGCGACGCTACAAGCGACGCGACGCTGACCT
>Ga0180430_10001804_pt1 | contig 20270 bp, 15 predicted proteins | sample SS_ome_9_FD_132999 | JGI IMG/M metagenome (GOLD analysis project Ga0180430, IMG submission 132999) | Hypersaline lake sediment archaeal communities from the Salton Sea, California, USA - SS_1_S_2 metaG | ecosystem: Environmental > Aquatic > Non-marine Saline and Alkaline > Hypersaline >... | reverse complement strand
TATTGCTGCCAGAAAAGGTTTTCATAACATCGACTTCCCAGACTTTACTGCCATCCCTGCGGTTGAGGCAAATCAGATTGCCCGACGGACTCTTATGGTAAAGGAATGCGCCGTCGATTGTTGGCGTGCCACGCGTACCAGGATAGCTCTTGGTCCAAGCAGGTCCGTTGGGTGCCGACCAAATGATTTTCCCTGCCGACGAGATGGCGAACACCATCGTTTTGCCATCTTTGTTGCCTGCTGTGTAAATGACGCCGTCGGAGATAGAGACGCTTGAGTATCCATCACCAATTCCCGTGACAGTCATCAGCAACGGTGGGCCACCCTCAGGCCAACTACGAGCTAGCCCCGTATCAGGCGAGATGTTCGAGCCGTCGGCTCCGTGAAAACAAGGCCAACTGAACTTGTCTGGTTTTCCACTTGCAGCTGTTGCTGTACCTGCTGCTGGTGCTGGTTGTGTACCTTTCTTCTGCTGAGCCTCCCACCACTTACGGGCGTAAGTTTGGTCGCTTGCTGCCAGCTTCGCCAGCGGTACCTTCACAATATTGCCATTTGCGGCCTTTAGATGTGCGACACCATTCTCGATCCCTACAATCTCTGCAGAGAATTTGTATTGTCCGGTGGAGTCGGTCCACGTGCGAGCTGAGGCTACCTCTGCGCTCATAACAATACAAGAAAAGCAAATTAAAATCAGGCGAGAAATTTGGAACGTGCTCATTTTTTTACTCCTTCACGTTGTAAAGAAAAAGCTTTTTAGGTCTTCTTACTTTGGCGATGATTTTGTTCTCTTTGGTGTGAGCCAAAACGGTTAAAACTTCGATTACATAAGCGATTTCAATTGTACCACACCGACCGCCTTTGTCAAGTGAATCGGGCTGCCGAAGGTCGCATCTTTCTGGCGTTATTGTTACGATAATCTAAGGCTGAATCGGTTTTGCGTCGCGTCACGATGTAGCGACCTGCTTGCGGTGACTCTGCTGCCGCAGGAGTTCAAATTTTAGGAAAACTGGCGAAAAGTTACGGATTGCTATTGACACCATTTGCGTATTTGGTTATATTGACAAATAGTCAAGAGGATGTCACGCCACTAATACCCAAGGAAAATCGATGTCTGTTGTTCAAACCCCTGAAAAAAAGGCCTTTAGTGCAGAATACCGGGCAGAAGTCCTGAAAGCATTTGGGCACCCGACCAGGCTAAAAATGGTCGAATCGCTCGCGGAATCCTCGAAATGCGTCTGTGAATTGCAGAAATTGGTCGGTTCCGACATCTCCACCGTCTCACGACATCTCGCCGTCCTGAGGAATGCCGGAATCGTTTTCTCTGAGAAAAAAGGACTTGAGGTACATTATTCAATCGCCTGCAATTGCATCGTCAATTTTCTCGCGACAATCAATCAACTTTGCCAGTCGAAGTTCGAACGCGAGCTAGAAAGAATAACGTAACAAAAACAAAAAGATAGAAAAAATATGACTGATTGGAAAAAAGAGTGGAAAATGTTAACTTGGATCCTCGTCGGGTTCCTCATTTGTTTCTACCTACCGACGGATTGGCCTCGTTTTAAGACGGCCGTCTTTGAGGCCTTGGTACTAACCAAGTGGTATGCGCGCGAACACGTTTTACTCTGCTTGGTCCCTGCCTTTTTCATTGCGGGTGCCGTTGGTGTGTTTATCAAAAAAGAAGCCGTGATGAAGTATCTCGGCGCGAACGCTCCGAAACCGATTGCTTACGCTGTTGCTTCTGTCTCGGGTAGCATCCTCGCGGTTTGTTCTTGTACCATCCTTCCTCTCTTTTCTGGAATTTACCGAATGGGAGCAGGCCTCGGTCCGGCGTGTGCTTTTTTGTACAGTGGTCCGGCGATCAACGTGCTGGCTATTATTCTTACTGCACGGATTTTAGGAATGCCGTTGGGTATTGCGCGTGCCGTCGGTGCGATCTTGTTTAGCGTCGTGATTGGTTTAGTGATGCACTTTCTTTTTCGCAAAGAAGAGCAAGAGAAAATGGCCGTTGCAATGGTCACGCCTGAGAGTGACGACACAGGGCGTCCTCTCTACCAGACGGCACTTTTTTTTGCGGCGATGATAGGAGTACTTGTCTTTGCCAACTGGGGTGCACCGAAGGACGGCGCGGGAAAAATCATTGAGAGCGGTTTGTGGTACGGAATTTATTCCTACAAATGGCTTGTTGTCTCCGTCATTAGCGGTCTGCTTGCGGTTATTCTTGCAACGTGGTACCAATTGGGTTGGCTCCGTGTGGGGACAATTGCGGTTGCGGTTGCGATTGCGGCGGCTCTTGCGATTGTTTTTGCCGCACCTGCTGTCGGCGAGCCGGGTATCCCGAAACTTTTTGTTCCGATGATTCCGTTTTGTGTTGGTGTGGTGGGGTTGGCGGTGGCAACGTCGCTCCGTAAGGATGAGAACGGCGAATGGTTCGATCAATCTTGGTTCTTTTGCAAGCAGATAATGCCGCTGTTACTTGGCGGCGTACTCGTTGCAGGGTTGTTACTTGGCGACTGTTCGGAAGGCAAGCAAGGGCACGGTCTGATAGAGGCACGCTACATTTCCGACCTAGTTGGTGGGAACTCCCTCTTCGCCAACTTTTTTGCCTCACTGGCCGGTGCGTTGATGTATTTTGCGACGCTCACCGAGGTCCCTATTATTCAGGGCTTACAAAACAATGGGATGGGAAATGGACCGACGCTAGCATTGCTACTTGCAGGCCCTGCGTTGAGTTTGCCGAATATGCTCGTGATCAATACGGTTCTTGGACCGAAAAAAACATTCGCATTTGTCTCGCTCGTAGTTGTAATGGCGACGCTTAGCGGGCTGATTTTTGGTAACCTTTATCCCGGTTGACATCGGATTAAAAAACAGATAAATTACAAACAAAGGAGCAGAAAAAATGAAAGTACAAATTCTTGGTACAGGTTGTCCGAAGTGCGAAAAACTGCACGAAATTGCCTGCAAGGCAGTCGCGGAGCTCGGTAGCGACGCCGAGGTCGTGAAGGTTACGGATATTATGGAGATCACCGGCTTCGGTGTGATGTCAACCCCTGCACTCGCGGTGGACGGTCAAGTGAAGGTGACGGGTAAGGTGCCATCACTCGACGAAGTGAAGGAAATGTTGCAATAAAACGTTACCATAAAGTTGAGGGTGGTAGTCAAAAAGGAGATGAAGATGGAATTGAAACAAGCTTTTGCGATCTCACTAATTGTATTTTGTGCAGCGACGTGCGTGGCACTGCTCGCTCGGACACTCGACTACAACGGAGCAGATAAGTTAGCACCACACCTCGAAAAAATCGCACACGAGTTAGAACTGCTCAGGAAACAGGGTGGTCTAGCGAGTGGTGGTGGGCAAGCGGTGCTCGATCCTTATCAGGATGGCGTCGTGGTCTATTATTTCCACACCATCTCACGTTGTCCACCTTGCAAGGAAGCGGAGAAGCGAATCCAAATGCTGGCCAACTTGCCCAAGTACAAGAAACTGACGGAGCAAGGTCACCTCGCGGTGGAATTGATCAGCCTCGGTAGTAAGAAGGGCAAGCAGCTCGGTAAAACCTTTGGAGTAACTGCCTCCTCCGCGGTCGTTGCAAAAATGAAGGGTGGGAAAGTTGCCGAAAAGCAAGTCCTCACCAAGACGCAAGACCTCGCGTTTGTTGGTGACAAGTTCGACGCCTATGTCTCCAAACCGATCGACGAATATCTCCCCGAAACAGAGGCGAAGCAGCAGGCTGAAAAGATACCACCCGTCGCACCGCCGGAATCTACACCTGAACCAACAACCCAAAGCATTGACCTGCCGGTAGGTGGGTTCTCGCTTCCCTAAAACAAACTAATATAAGGAAAGAGAAAATGACCAAAACACCAATTCTTACCAATAGCCTTATTGCGATAACACTCCTCCTGACATTGGGCGTTGCAGAAAAAACATTCGCTGCGGACACCAAGAAAGAAGAGACCCCCAAAGAAGCGATTGAACTTCAAGACGAATACGTGCTGGTAATGTACTTCCATCGTACGAACCGGTGTCAGAATTGCCAGAAGATGAACCGTTACGTCCACGAAGTTGCTGACGAAAAGTTTGCAAAGGAGAAAAAAGCGGGTCAATTGACGGTCAAAGATATTGATCTCCAAGCGAAAGAGAATGCGGAAATCACCAAAGCGTTCGGAGCAAGTTCTCCAACGCTTGTTGTTGCCAGAGTCAAGGGCGACAAAATTGTTGAAGCTAATAAGCTGACGCAAATCTGGAAGAAGCACGCCGACCAAGAGGCGTTTTATACTTACGTAGAGGAAAATATTAAGCCAGCGTTGAAAAAACTTGGCACCGATAAAAAATAGAAGGAAAGCGTAATGACCTACGTCATTTTTATCTTTGCAGCAATTTATCTCGGCATACTTACGTCGATCAGTCCGTGTCCGTTGGCAACGAACATCGCGGCGATTTCCTACGTAGGTAAAAAGGTAGAAAGTTCGCGAAGCATCCTGCTGGGCGGCTTGTTGTACACGCTGGGTCGCTGTTTTGCGTACTTCGCGCTGGTGGTTGTACTTTCGTTGGCAACCACCTCGCTGCCTGCCATTTCCCTCTTTTTTCAGAACTATCTGCCGCAGCTTCTCGGCCCTATTTTTCTAGTTCTTGGGATGTTTCTCCTAGGCTTGATCACGTTTAGCAAGGGCGGTGCATTTGTCAGCGAAAAAATGCAAACGCGAGTAGATAAGATGGGTATCGGAGGTGCGTTCCTGCTTGGTGTGCTCTTTGCGCTCTCCTTTTGTCCAACCTCCGCGACCTTTTTCTTTGGCCTGTTTATGATGGTGGTCGGCAAAGAGACAAACTCCTTCGATAGTATCGTCGAGAATTTGTCGAAGATAGGCATCAGCCCCGAGTATCTCAATGAGCCACTTACCGGCGGCATCTATGTGCTTCCGTTGACCTACGGGATCGGAACCGCCCTGCCGGTGATCTTAGTGGCTTTCCTGTTGGCGTTTGCTACGCAACACGTGTCACGCACCTACAATGCGATTGGCAAGGTTGAGAGAGTAATGCGACTTGGAACGGGATTTCTTTTTGTTGCGTTGGGTATCTGGTTTTCGCTGCGGTACAGCTTTATGGCTTTTTAGAGACCATGCTCCCAACCTCGCTCGGGAATGGGAGCCCCGTCTTGGGCCGACCAAAGTCCCTGTTGCTCGACAATCACGCCGAGTTGTGAGATGTCTTGCCGCTCACGGAGGATCGCGGCCGCTACGGGGTGAGGTGCTGTGAAGAGAATCTCAAAATCTTCGCCATCCGTCAGAGCGTGTTCTAGTGCCGTTTTGCGCGGGATGGGACTCGCCGCCACCTCCGCATCGGTTCGCTCTGCCATCTGCTCTGCTGCTTGTGAGATTGGGATCTTCGTTAAGTCGAGCGACGCACCACAACCACTCGCTTGGCAAAGTCTTGCAAGGTCGAGCGTTAGACCGTCACTGATGTCGAGACCTGCGGTCAGTTCGTGGTTCTCAAAGAGTTCGAGCATTTCGGTTACTCGTGGTTGAAAGTGGAACTGCTTTCCGAGAAAGCTGCCACCCAGCTCGCCGGTAACGAGGATCGCATCGCCTAGTTTGGCACCATCGCGTCGCAAAACCCCTTTCTCAGAAGCGTCACCGAAGATGGTTACGGAAATTGCAAAGTCGCCGTCCCAAGAGTTTACGTCACCGCCTGCGAGTGCCACGTCGTATTCACGGGCGAGTGCGAGTAGTCCTTCGACAACGCCCAGGGCAAGTTGCTCAGCCTCTTGACGCTTAGGAAGTACCACCGAGGCAACGGCAGCAACGGGCTTGGCCGCCATTGCTGCGATGTCGCTTAGATTGACTGCCAATGCCTTTCGACCAACGTCTTGCGCTGCGTCGTGATGGAGGTCAAAATCGACCTTGTCGGTCAACATATCCGTAGAGATAACCAACTGGTTAGTCCCGCGAACGTCAAGCACCGCGGCATCGTCACCTGACCCAAGTGGAACACGAGGGTGCGGTGTCAAGAGTAACTGTATTGAGGAGATGAGGCTTTGCTCCATTGCTCACTACTTTCGCGTCTTGTAGTAACCTGCTTGCACTGCTGGAGCGTGCTCCGAATCTGACACGTCGGTGGGTATCGGTGTGACATCAGGGACCGGTACGACATCGGGAACCGGCACGACATCGGGAACTGATGCGACATCTGCAAGCGGCGTGACATCGGGAACTGGTACTACATCAGCGATTGGTGTGGTATCGGGAACTGGTACGACGTCAACAATGGGTGCAGCATCAGGAACTGGCACGGCATCAGCAACAGGCGTGGCATTTGGCATTACTGGAATCTCGGGAACGGTTGATTGTTCACGAACCTCACTAACCTGACTCGTCTTTTCAACTTCACCGACGGTGTGGTCGGTTAGGCTGAGTATCTCGGCACCGGGTGGAAGATTCAGTGAGACACGATTACGCGAAACGCTGTCAAGTGGAACGTTCAACGAGGGCGGCTCGGGTGCTGGTGGACCAGATTTAATTTCGTCAGCAGGCACTACCGGAGCTGCCGGAAGGACCTCGCGATGCTTAACCGTTGGAGTAGGTTCTGCCACTTCCATCATACTTGCTTGTTGAATGTATCCGTTTTCGAGCGGCGGTGAAAGGATCGAGCCTGCACGCACTTGGAGCCCGCAATTTTGACCGTTGCATTCGTCAACCGTCGGCCCACAGTAGTCGTTCTTGCTTCCACCTGCGTGACAGCCGATCAGCGCAACTGTCAGAGCAAAAGCAGTAAATATGGCAAAATGTTTCATTTTTTGACTTCCTTTTGAATAAATGAAGGAATGTTAATTTGTAACGGTTATTATGATTATTCGGATTATCGGGGCGTAAAACTTGAAGAATTCGGCGAAAAAGCGAGATATTGGAAAGAAACGCGAGGGAATGGGTAGTTTGGGAGGTCTGGGTTGGTGTGCTTGCAGGCAAACCGAGGACGTGGTAAAATAATGGAGTAGAAAAGATTACTACTTCCGCTTCCTTTTTCCTACTTCTTAATTTCTTATGTCAAACTCCGACCCCACTCGTTCACTTCGTCTTTGGATTTATGCTTTACTAATCACAGTCGCGACAGGAATGATGCTTGGCCGCATTTTTTCTGCGGACGATGTGAAGTACCAAAAATTGGAAGAAGTTCGTAGTCGTCAAGCAGTTGCGAGTGGCGACTTTCAAGGTGCTTCGGCACGTTACGCGATGCCCTTCTTTTCGGCGAACGACAAAAGTCGTTGGTGCACCATTCGCGTTTTATGTGACGACGACCCAACCATTGCGGTTAAGGGAGCTCCCTACGCGATTGACAATCTTCATACGCGGCTGGGGTGGGACACCATCGACAAAGTCCAACATATCGGACCCGATGGTAAGGAGCACTACTACTCGAGTAAGCCACCACTCTTGCCAACGTTGATGGCGGCGAGTTGCAAAGTAGTTTGTGCGGTTATGGGTTACAACTTTGAGGATGACATTCACTCGATTGTCCGCTGGATGCTTGTGTTATGGAACGTCATACCGTTGGTGATTCTCTTTGTGCTGATTGCTTGGTTTGTCGAACGTTTTGCGATCAGTGAATTTACGAAGATTTTTGTTGTTGCGATGGCGGTTTTTGCAACGTTCCTCACCACCTTTTCGCTTTCGATTAACAACCATCTGCCTGCTGCGGTTTGTGCGGGATTGACACTTTTTTGTCTTGCAAGGATTCTCTTTGACAATCGTGGCAGTTTTTGGTATTTTGCAGGAGCAGGTTTTTTCGCCGCTTTCACTGCTGCTTGTGACCTACCCGCTTTGGCACTTTTCGGACTGGCGGGTGGCTGGCTGCTTTGGAAGCGACCTATTAAGACACTGCTTTTTGGTGTCCCCGGCGCACTGCTTGTCCTTATTCCGTTCTTTGCGACGAACCAGATTGCCCACGAGAGTTTGCGTCCTGCTTACTTGCACCGCAGTGCTGCAGAGCCTGGGTCGCAGGAGTGGTGGGATGCCCCGGATAACTGGTACGCCTACGAGAATAGCCACTGGGCAGAACCCCAGGGGATTGATGTCGGTGAGCCTTCAATCGTGCTCTACGACTTCCACATTCTCTTCGGGCATCACGGTGTTTTTTCACTTACGCCGATTTGGATTTTATCTCTTGCGGGTATTGTCTTTTGGCTTCGCGGCGAGAAGAAACTTGGTCGCGGCGAACCACTTTTCCCTGACGAACAACAGAGCTTCCAACTTTCACGTCAACTCGGCGTGTTCCTTTTAGTGTTGACGGTCGTCTTGGTGGGTTACTATCTAACGCGTCCGCAGATTTTCCGCAACTACGGCGGTGTTTGTAGTGGTTTGCGTTGGACGTTTTGGATGATCCCACTTTGGCTGGTGGCGATGGTGCCTTGTGTGGACCGACTTTCCAAGCGAACGATGGGACGTGTCTTCTGCCTTGTTGCGGCGGGGTGGAGTGTTATTTCCGTGGCGTATCCCACTTGGAATCCTTGGGTGAATCCGTGGCTTTATCAGTTTTCACAGCACCTGACGCAATAGAGAAGAATAGGAAAACGAAACAACAGAAAATGGGAAAAGACCAATGCTTACTGAACGTGTAACAACTCTTCGCGACGAAAGTTTTAACGCAGACCCTCATATTTCCGGCGAACGCGCTAGGCTGATGACGGAATTTTACCAGAGTGATGCCTTTCAAAATCGCTCCTCGATTGTGGTTGCTCGCGCAAGATCATTTCATTATCTGGTAGCCAATCGAACTATTTACATTGGTGATCGGGAGTTAATCGTTGGTGAGCGTGGTCCTGCTCCGAAGGCAACACCAACCTACCCGGAGCTATGTTGCCACACGTTAGACGATTTTAGCGTGATGAACACTCGCGAACGCACCCCCTTTGCCGTTGCCGATGATGTGCTAGAACTCTACAGTGACGTCGTTATTCCGTTCTGGCTTAACGAGGAACAACGCACCATTCGTCAACAACTCTTTGGGATGCTCTGTAGTAACGCAGTTGAGAAAACGACTTGGGAGAAAGCGCTTGATGGTGGCGTATTCACCGAGTTTATGGAACAGCGCAGCCCGGGTCACGCCATCCTCGACGACAAAATCTACAAACGAGGCTTTCAGGAAGTCAAAGAAGAGATAATTGAGCTTCGTGGGCAACTGCAGCGTTCGGAGGAAGGCGACAATTTCAACGCAAAAATCGCACAGTACGACGCGATGGAAATTGCCTGTGAAGCGATCATTCTCCTTGCAGAGCGTCACGCCGAGGAGGCAGAACGGCTCTCGCAGCAAACGGAGGATCCCCTGCGACGTGCTGAGTTATTAGAAATTGCGAGAATATGTCGCAAGGTCCCCGCTAAAAAACCTGAAACCTTCCGCGAGGCGTTGCAGGCTTATTGGTTTGTGCATCTGGGGGTGATTACTGAGTTGAACACTTGGGACTCCTTCAATCCGGGGCGGTTAGACCTGCATCTCCAACCCTTCTACGAGCAAGAAATTGCTGCAGGGACACTCACTCGCGAAGAAGCGGAAGAACTGTTGATGTGCTTCTGGATTAAGTTCAACAACCAGCCAGCACCGCCGAAAGTGGGCATTACCGAAGAGCAGAGTGGTACCTACACCGATTTTGCGCTAATTAATGTGGGCGGTCTCAACGCCGAGGGAGAGGATGCTGTCTGTGAAATGACCTACCTCATCCTAGATGTCGTCGAACAGATGCGATTTATCCAGCCGAGTGCGTGTGTACAGGTTTCGGCGAAGAACCCCGACAAATTTTTGCGACGCGTTTGCGAAGTTGTACGCGTGGGGTTCGGGCAGCCTTCCATTTTCAACGCCGATGTCATCCAAGACGAAATGTTTCACGCGGGAAAAACCCCCGAAGATGGGCTGCTCGGTGGGCCGAGCGGCTGTGTTACGATCTCCGCTTTTGGTAAAGAGAGTTGCACGCTAACCGGCTATATGAATTGGCCGAAAATTTTGGAAATTACGCTCAACGGGGGTAAAGATCCGCGTACTGGCGTTCGGGTGGGTATCGAAAGTGGCGACCCACGAACCTTCAAGACGTTTGACGAATTACTCATCGCTTATGAGCGTCAACTCAAATATTTTCTCGACATTAAAATTGCTGCGAACAATCGGATTGAGCGATTGTACGCTGAAAAAATGCCTTCGCCGTGGATGTCGGTGCTGATGGACGACTGTATTGCACGCGGAATGGACTACCACGATGGGGGGGCGCGTTACAATACCACTTACATTCAAGGCGTGGGGATGGGCACACTCGTCGATTCGCTTACTGCCATTAAATACCACGTTTTTGACGCGAAAACCGTCTCTATGGAACAATTACTCGGAGCCGTTGCGGCAGACTTTAACGAGAATGAGGAGCAACGAATTCTTCGTGCACGCCTCGTCAACAAGACTCCTAAATATGGTAACGACGACCCGCAGGCCGATGAAATTGCCGCAGCCGTTTTTACGCTTTACTACCGAAATCTTGATGGTCGCAAAAATACGAAGGGCGGATTTTATTGCGTCAATCTACTGCCCACGACCGTTCACACTTACTTTGGTTCAATCACGGGTACCACGCCGAATGGGCGTCGTGCTGGCGAGACTCTCTCGGAGGGAATATCACCTTCGCAAGGTGTCGATGTGGAAGGACCCACGGCAGTCATTCGCTCGGCGGCGAAAATTGATCATAGTAAAACGGGCGGCACACTGCTCAATCAACGCTTTCTGCCGCAGGTGCTTGAAGGTGAGGGGCTGGATAAATTGGCGAGCCTGGTCCGGACTTACTTCCGCTTGGGAGGTCACCACATACAGTTCAACATCCACAACACGGAGACCCTTAAAGAGGCACAAGCGAATCCTGAAAAGCATCGCGATTTGATTGTCCGTGTAGCGGGATACAGCGACTATTTTGTGGATGTTGGCCAAGAATTGCAGAATGAAATAATCTCACGAACGACACACGGTGAGATTTAGGATGCCTAGCCAAGAATTAAGAGCTTCAATGCCGCGCAGCCAGCAAGTGCTAGTGCCAAATGCGTGAAGAGTTTGTCTGAAATTTTGCTGAGAATAAAAACGCCTAGGAAGCAACCGACTAACGCACCGGGTGCAAAAAGAAGCGACATCTTCATATTTTTCCAGTCGAATAAACCTAAATGTGAGTAGGGCAGTATCTTCGTGGCATTGAGAATAAGAAAAAACCAGGCCGCTGTGCCCACAAAACGTTCTTTGTCGAACTTTTGGCTCGCGAGGTAAACCGACATTACCGGCATTGCAGCGTGTGCAAGAATTGTCGCAAAACCCGCACTCGCACCGGTCGCAACAACAACGGTTTTTCCTGTTGGCACTTTTTCGCTAAAATAACGTAATCGCAAGAACTCTGCAGTGACAATCAGCAAAATAACTCCGCCCACAATCCTTTTGAGAAGCTCGTGAGGGGCGGTTTCCATTATGTACCACCCAGGAAGGTAGCCGATTAGCACGGCGGGCAGCAGACCGAAAAGTTTCTTCCAGTCGGCGTGCTCGTGAAATCTTAGCACCGCAAAAACGTCGGCAACAAGCAAGACGGGTAGAAGAATAATGATTGCCGTATTTTCAGGAAACACGAGCAGCATTAGCGTAATCGCGGGAATTGAGATGCCGGGCATTCCCGTCTTGGAAATGCCGACGAGGATCGCGGCGATAATACCGAGGATGTAAACTTCCATTATTACAAAAATACCTAAATGAAAATAAAGGGCCCTAAAAAAACAGACACACAAAACTTTTTGTCGTTACACAAAGAAGTTTTGTGTGTCTGATGTGAAAAACGTTGAAGCGATTTCCTTACGAGATAGCCTTCTTGAAGGATTCTAGTGAAAGCTTGCAGGCTTCCATTCGGGTCATTCCCTTTGGCGTACGTTCTTGTTCAACGACGTGCCAGACGGTCCCACCAACATCGCAGCAGGCCTTGTTGACTGCCGCCCAGTCGCGTCCATCTTCGCCGACAATCTCGCGAGTACCTTCGCCGGTTGCAGCCGACTTAAGGTGCGTGATGACGGTGCGTCCCGGATGCTTCTTAATCAAGGCAACTGGGTCTTGTTTAGCGTGGAAAGCCCAACCGACATCGAGTTCGAGGATGACATCTTTAGTGGTTCGCTCGGCGAAGAGGTCCCACCACGTTTTGTCACCATCTTTACTAAACTCTTTGGTGTGGTTGTGGTAACCGCAAGCCATTCCGACTTTTTTGAGTATTTCGGCGGCTTTGTTGAAGTCCTCAGCAAATTGTTTGCTTTTATCCTTGCTCGTGAATCTTCCGTCACCTGGGCAGATTAGTTCTTTACAACCAATTGCGGAGTGGAAGTCAATCGTTTTTTGGATATTGTCACCTAAAAAGGAGCCCGCTCCAATGTGTGTGCCAGCTACTTTCAGGCCCAAGTCATCAAGCTTTTTCTTGAGTTCCTTGGGCTTCTGGGAGTATTGGTGGTATCCGGCGAACTGCACGGCTTCGTAGCCCATTTTGGCGACTTCCGCTAAGGCTCCGTCAAAATCTTTCTTGCACTCACCTCCGATGGAGTAGAGTTGCAAACCGAGTGGCGGTGTTTTGGCCTTGGCAGCCCCCATCGCGAAGGAGGACAACGCGAGCGTTGCAACGCCTGCTGCGGAAAATTTGAGAACATCACGACGTGAAAAATTGGTCATTGATTAAGCTCTTTCTGTTGGATGTGAATGAGGTTTATGTCGGCCAGCAACTAGCCAATGATTTTCTTCAATCCCTCGAGTGAGATTTTAGAACATTCGAGTGGTGATTTTCCATCTGGATAGCGTTCTTGTTCGATCGTAACCCATTCAGTGCCACCGAAATCGCAACAGGCTTTGTAAACGGCGCCCCAATCACGGTTGTCTTGACCGATGTAATCTTTGCCACCATCGTGTGCGGCGGGCTTGAAGTGCGTGATGCCCGTCCGACCTGGGAACTGTTTGATCAGTTTGACGGGGTCTTGCCCGGCAGCGAATGCCCAACCTGCATCGAGTTGCAGGACGACCTCTTTGGGAGTACGCTCGGCGAAAAGTTCCCAATACATTTTGTCGCCGTCCTTGTTGAACTCACTTTTATGATTATGAAATCCGCAATGCATACCAAGAGGCTTGAGGTATTCAGCAGCCTTCGTGTAGATTTCAGCGAGTTCTTTGCTTTTTTCCTTGTTTGTAAACATCCCGTCGCCGGGGCAGATGAGGTATTTGCAGCCGATCTCAGCGTGGAAATCAGCGGTCTTCTTGAGGGCGTCACCAATGAAGGAGTTAGTGCGGATGTGTGTTCCAGCGGCAACGAGGCCTAGGGAGTCGAGCTTCTTTTTGAGTTCTTTTGGCTTGCTGCCGTACTTGTAGTAACCGGCGAACTCAACACCTTGGTAGCCCATTTTGGCGACCTTTTCCATTGTTGCATCAATATCTTTGCCGCAATCCTTTCGCACGGAGTAAAGTTGCAACGAGATTTTAGGCTGCGTTTTTTTTACTGCACCAAGTGCAAAGGTAGGTAAGGCAAGTGTTACCGCTCCGGCAGCAGTTAGCTTAAGAGCATCGCGTCGTGTAAAATTAGTCATTTGTTTCCTTTTTGTTGAATAAGTAAGGGTGAATAATATCAGTTAGGTTCCTCAAAGAGTTTTTGATGAAGTATTTAGTTGGTAAAAACATCCCAAATACTTTTTGTATCCTGCTTTTTCATCTCTATCTCAGCACGGGCACGCAACGCACTCTCATTCAGCTCAATACCGAAATCGGCTTCGTTGACGATCTCGAGGAGTGACTTGTTCTTGGGCTCGAACTTTGGTGCCCAAGGTGAACCGAGTGCTGTCGATTCGTAGGTTTGCCACTTTTCGTTCCAGACGTATTTTCCGCCAGCAGGACAAATTAAGTCGGCGTGCCAGTATTTCTTGAACAACTGAAGTGGGTCGGCGGCAGGGTAAGCGCGCTTCCAATCATTGAGAACGAGAATGACTTCCCAGGCTTGACTCTGAATAGAGTGCCGGTAGTCAGATTGTTCGTCGAGTAGTAAGTTGAGTATCCCAAGGGACTGCTTGGAAATGCGCAGGGCGGCAGTTTTGCCAATCCAAGGTTTATCGGCTGGCACGGGTACAAGAACGTTGTCTTCGGTGTTGGCGACCTCGCCGAGCATCCCAGCCACTTCGTTCGTCGTCTTGGCGGCTTCGGCATTACCCTTTTGCGCTGCTCCTTTGGAGACCTCATTAAGTATCGTTGCAGCAATTCCTAGTCCGGCTTTGGCCGCTTCGCGACGTTTTGCCTTTTGGAGCTCGGCAGGGGTGAGATCTTTGGCCGCAGGTGTCTTGGCGGCATTCTCAACGTCGCCCGGCTTCACAGTGTAGCGGTCAATCGCGCCGGTGATGATTGGCTCGTAGAAGGAAGCTAGCAAGGAGTTACCCACATTGCAATAGAAGAGTGAAATCGGCTTTTCGCTAATCGCATCTTCTCTAACAGTTACGACGGTGTAAGATTTATTGCCGTGCTTCCGGGTCTCCCAGGTCAGCATATCCGGCGCGGCCTGTGTTGCGAAGACGCGAACTGCAGCCAAAAAGGCGACCAGTTGGAAATTGCTTTTGCAGTCAATCTGAACTGCCAGCGGGAATTGATTAATGTTTTCAATCAGGTATCGCTCGGATATACCAGAGAGTTTCTCTTCCTCAACCTTTTTCGCAAGCTGATGGATAAACTCGTTGTCCTCGACATAAATCTTAATCCACTTGCCAATCCACCCTAAGGAAATATTTTCGCCGAACGACCTACTGAACATATCCCCTTGTTTGAAGATTCTCGAATTCGGGTCAATCGCAACAACGAACTGCACGAGCGACTTGTGCGGATCAGCATCGGTGGGCTCAAAGGATCCGCCCATCGCAAGCCGTAAAAATTCTTCATCTAAATACTCCGACTCACTATGGAGCGGCATCACCGACACATCGAGCTTGAGCGATTCCAAGGCAACACCCTCCCGCTTTCCTTCGTCAAAGTGGACGCGAATAGCGATCGGGTCAAAAAATTGTTCCCAGAGGTTCTCATAGCCACGCAGCCAAGTCTGGTAAGCGCGTTTTTCTTCTGGCGTGACCTTCTCAATGTTAAGCTCAGCGATGGGGGTCTCAAAGAAGAGTGAGCCGTATTTGGGGTCTATCGGGAGTGGTTGGTTGGGAGTGTTCATTGCGATAACCTGCTTGTTGGCAAGCTCTGCCATCGCGCGAATACGACGGGATTTCCCAATGAGAGCCTTCGGCGAGCACCAGCGGCGGATTGTTGGGTCACTCAAAAAGATGAAAACGGTTTCGGGTTCGCTCAACTTGTACCGGTCACGGAAAAACTTGTACTCATCAAGTGCTGCGAGCGACATCTTCTTTTTGTCGAGTACCGATGCGATGGCCTGCACTTGGGCGAGTGAGTTGGCCACCACAACCATTTTGTCTGTCTTAAAGAGGTAAGCACAGAGCGATCGGTTGGTGTTTTTAGCAAGCATTAGGCCTGAGATGCTCTCCGACTTAATGGGAAAACCTTCTTTTTGGACAGTGACTCCAGCCGCTTTCGCTGCCGTTTCGAGCTTGCTTACGAAGTCCGCGTAAACGGTGTCGAGGGACGTTCCCGAAGTTTCGAAGAGAACGGCGACGTCGGTGCCTGTTTGGAAGAAACCATCGGAACCCGTAATCGCAACACTTTTGATGACTTGTGGACCAAACAAACGTGACTTCAAACTCGTTTCGAGACACATTTGCTTCCGGTATTTTTGTGCAACGTAACTCTCACGGTTGGCGAGGTTCATCGCTTGGAAGATGGCCATTCCTTGTTGACTTGTTTTGTCGCCCACCTCAAGTAAGGCCGTGAAGGTAGGGAAGAATGCGGCGTGTTGATCTACGGGGATAAATTCGGCGAGCGGATCGAGCTGCGGTTTTTTGTCACCGAGAAGTTTTTCCCAGTCATAAGGTTGAACCTTCACTCCCGCGAGTGTGTTGACATCAATGGTTCGCTTCGCTTTGACGGTATCGCTAAGGATTAGGTCGCGATCGAGCGGCAGATTTTCGACAATACCTCGCTCGCCCGTGAACATTCGGAAGGTCTCCTCGAAGTCGGAGTCGGCTCCGGTTGTTTGCCATCGAGGCGGAAGACCGAAACGGTTTCTGATGGAACGTAAAAATCTTTGTTCAAAACGTTTGAAGGCGGGCGAATCTTTTTCGGTTGCAACAAGTTTGTCGTATTGCTTTTGGGCGTAGTCCGCCTGGTAACGGTACCACGCACCGGCAACCGTCGCTTCTTGCTTCATCCGCATATTTTCAGACTTGACGGCGAAGAAGAGCGCGGCACTGGCTAGCAAATCGACACTCTTTTTTTCCTGAGCGAGTAAGGGGAGCGAGAATTGCATCTGCACACCCTGCCAGTCGCTACGTTTGGCACTGTATCTGTAGTAACGGAGTGGTCCGACTTGTAGAATGCCGTCAACTTTCTTTGTATCGGCGGGCACAGCGAGCACGACCATCCACAGATCAGAGAAGCGCCGCCCCGTTGTGATGATGTTTGTTTTTTTGTAAAGTTCCTGAGTCAGTAAACTTTTTTTCTCGGCTGCAAGATCCTCGTTAGCGACGAAGTTCGAGTAGTTATAGAGATAGACCTCAACGCCGGGTTGCTTGCAGAGAAGGCGCGTGTAGGTATGTTGTGTTGCAGAGAGGATGTCTTCTAAGGCTTCGTTCTGATCATTTAACAGAACAACGCCCAAGTTTTTCTTCACATCGTCGGACAGATCTTTGGGAATGGTGACCGATTTCGCAAACTGGTCGAGCGGAATCGCGTAGTAGGCATACTTTTTCGGTGCCTCTGCTGCGGTTGCGGGTATTGTTAGGCCAAGTAGTACGGCAACAAGTAGGAAAAGGCGAAATCGGTACATTTTTTTACTCCTTAAATTTAAATTTATCCGAGTAGCAACTCGTGTCGCTACTCGGATAAGTCATTGAGTTTTCAGAGATACTATTTCTTCTTTGCGTCTTTCGGGCAAAGTGCGGGCTTCGGCTTGTCCTTGAGCTTTGCACTAGGTTCGTCGCAGCATTTCAGGTCACCCAAAGCGTACTGAATACCATCGAGGTAGTGTTGTAAAACGCAGGGGATGGTCATAACCTGATTATTGTGACCGAGCGAGCAGTAGAACATCCGGCCATCGCCGACCTTTTGGATGTAGGAGATGGCGTTGTCTTTGTCTTCGCGACCAGGTCGGTTTGCACCATGGTCCATATCGAGTGAGACGAGCACGCGGAGGTTCTCACGGGAGTAAGGTTCCTTGAGCTTGTACAATTCTTCCTTGACGAGGAAGCCACCATCGAAGCCTTTGCAGAGTGGGTGGTTAGGTTCGTCAATTTTGAGTGCCCAAGTTCCACCGGCATTCCAAGGGTGTCCAGCGAAGAGACCGCCCATCACTGCAGCGAGTTCAGGAGTCTTGTAGAAGTTGTCCGTTGCAGCGTGAATACCAACAATACCTTTACCCGACTTGATGAAATCGAGGAACGCCTTCTTTTGGGCGTCATCCATTTCGGTGTCAATCTTGGTAGTGTTGTTGAGGATCAGAGCGTCGTACTTTTTGAGGTTCTCAGCATTGATGTCTTTGATTTCGCTGGTGAACACAGCCTTCCAAGCACCTGTCTTGGTGCCCATCTCTTCGAGCATCTTATTGATGAAAGGGATGCTGCTGTGACGGAATCCCTTGCATTTATCGAGTACGAGTACAACTCTTTCTTTGGCTGGTTTGGCCGTTGCCTTCTTTGGCATATTTTCTTGCAGCGCTTTGTAGTCGGTTTCCGACCAAGCATCCTTAGCCAGAGCATTCGGTGCGGTGAGTCCAACAAGAAACGCCATTATAGCGAGTGAGGTTACAACATAGGTCCAATGAACTTTCTTCATCACGGGGTCTCCTTAATAGAGGGTAAAAAATGTAAAATGGAAAAGAGCTGCCCGGTAAACGTCAGGCAGCTACACCTCTAGATTCTAGCGGAATGCAGGTTACTGTCAACCGCTAGTGTAAAACTAATTGCCGAAATTTCAACAATATGGCGACTTTGGGAGGTCTGGGCTATTGAAATGGGCCTGGACGCACGACTACTGGTGCCGTTTTTATCCGTGGCCGCACTGGCAACCATTCAACCCCGGGGAAATCTGGGTCGGGGAGCGACCGGACTTCTTTCTCGCCATAATAGGGGCACATTGCATCAATCCAAGTGATTAAACGTCGTAAACTCACCGCATCGACGGACTTGAAGCGCATCTCGGGATGTTTGGGATGTTTCCCTGTTCGCGCAATTTCTATCAGCGGACTTGCATAAGAGAGCCGCGTCATTGGTTTCGGAGTTGTGTACCCAACGGGGTCACGTTGATCAAATCCCTCGACAAAAAGTGGCTTGGCAATACCAAAGCCGGGCGGTGGGTTTTTCGGAGGGACATAAGGTCGGTTCCACGTTGGGGCACCAATGAGTGTTCGGTAGGGTGCTTTGAAGTTTCGCCAACCCGTCCTCGAGGTCAGGTCGAGCGTCTTCTTCGCTTTACCTTCTCCTTGATGACATTCGCCACAATATTTATCCAGCACGGGTTGAACGTATCTTTGGAAATCGACGGTACGATCTTCCCAAGGTGGCGGCGTAATTTTTTGCGGTGCCTGACGTAGCGCCGCACTCTGTTCGTCCATCGAGGGTGGTGCGATGTTCCCTAGCGCGTGACATCCCGTACATCCTCGCTGTTCACCTGGCATTACGCCAGTGAAGCTTCGCATTGTTTGTAGTGCGCAGTAATTTTCGTCAAGGAGTTGAAAATGTAGTGCCATTCCGGAGGGAGCCTCAAAGGAGACGGAGCCATCCTTTTCAATTTCTACGGTGCCAATAATATTCTTGACGCCATCCGTTTGCACCAAGGAGACCGTAGGTCCGCCCGAGGTGTATTCGCGTCGGTCCCAGAACGTATAAGTTTTGGGAATAATATTCATCACACGGAGGTACTTTGCCTTCCCGACCAATTCTTTTGGGACACCTTCGTAAACGTTGTTCGAGAAAAAGTAGCCTGGTTTTGGTGTGAGCCGTTCTTTCCAAGTTGGCCACTCGACGCGGTCGGGGAGGACCGGCGGTTTTTCGCGTGCGGCGAGGGGGATTGCGTGAAAAATGTTGTGCGCCCCACGGTAGATCAACTCGCGGTTGCCGTCGGTATCCATCAAGTAGAGTGAGAACGGACCGCCACGTAATTGAGGCGATGCGGAAACCAAAAAGTCTTTCTCACTGAGTGGGTACGGCGAATAGTATGAGAGAAACTTACCGCTGGCGTGATAATTTTTCGTCTCCAGCGGGTCGGTTGGGCCATCACCACTCTCCGGCCAAGGGATGTCGGCAGTCACCTTCGTCAGACCCTCAGGGAAATTGCGACCCTTGGAAACATCGAGTTTCCCGACGCAGCCCGCGAACCAGTTGTGGTGCGCGGAGCCATTGAACATTACGGAACTCGTGCCGGGGATAGAACGTGCATCTTTCAGCAGGTCGGGCCAAACACTTTGGTTGCCCCAATAGACGCTCACTTGGGTTCCATCGGGGTTCATTGTCCAAAGACTTTGCGCCCGCCAGAGGGGTTTGTCGGTATATTCCCATCGCGTGTAGATGACGCGGCCGTCCTGCATCACGCTTGGCAGGTAGTCGTTTTCACTGTTGCGTGAGAGGATGTAAAGGTTTTTGCCATCGGTGTCACAACGTGCCAGCACGTAGCCATTCGTCGGCGGCATACAGCGGACGTAGGTTTGCGCGCGTGTGGTCGAGAAAAGGATTTTTCCGTCAGGGAGATAGATCGGGTCGAGGTCGGTGAAGTTGCCGAACGTTATTTGTCGCAGGTTTTTGCCATCGGCGTCAATCTCGTAGAGGTGGAAGGACTTTTCGTTGTGGGGGCGGAAGCAGAAGAGAATTTTTTTACCGTCGAAGGAGACGTCGGGCCGCCAGAACGCTCCGTGGAGTGGTGCTTGGGGAGCGAGTTGACGAATCGGACTGTTCGGATTGAGGCCGTCCAACACGAGCAAGCGTCCGCCGGGCATCGACATCTCGGAGAGACGGTGACGTGCCTCGTGGTACCACGCACTTCCTTGCGGCAACGGGCCGTCAACAAAGAGGAGGCTCTTGAAGTCAATCGCCGGATTGGAGAGGAAAATTTCCCGCTTGATTTTTCGTACTGCGAAGTAAAGTTCTTTGTCCAGTTTCTCGGGGGGGAG
>Ga0180430_10001802_pt1 | contig 20277 bp, 17 predicted proteins | sample SS_ome_9_FD_132999 | JGI IMG/M metagenome (GOLD analysis project Ga0180430, IMG submission 132999) | Hypersaline lake sediment archaeal communities from the Salton Sea, California, USA - SS_1_S_2 metaG | ecosystem: Environmental > Aquatic > Non-marine Saline and Alkaline > Hypersaline >... | reverse complement strand
GTCCTTCACATGGCTTTGATCTACGGGGGGCTCCTGGCCCTTTTCCGCGTGGATCCCCTGCGGTTCTTCTCCAAGGCCAAAGACGCCACCGTCACGGCCTTCGTCACCCGGAGCAGCGGCGGGACCCTGCCGGTGAGCCTGAACCTGGCCGAAACGCGAATGGGCGTCTCCAAGGGCGTCTATTCCTTCACGCTCCCCTTGGGGGCCACCATCAACATGGACGGCACCGCCATCTATCAGGGAGTGTGCGCCGTATTCATCGGCTTCGCCATCGGCTCTCCTCTGGACTTCGGGCAGCAATCCACCGTGGTCGCCACGGCCCTTCTCGCTTCCATCGGCACGGCGGGCGTGCCCGGGGCCGGGGCCATCATGCTGCTGATGGTCCTCAATTCCGTGGGGCTCGACGTGGAGCCCGGGACCAAGGTGGCCATGGCCCACGCCATGATCTTCGGCATCGACGCCCTTCTGGACATGGGACGCACGGCCCTCAACGTCACGGGGGACCTCGCCGTGACCTGCGCCGTGGCCAAAACCGAGGGAGAGATGGACGAGAATTTCTGGAAAGCGGAAACCCCGGGAACAAAGGCCGCGAAAAGGGCCTGAAAAGGAGAGATCATGCCGGAATCCAAGTCCATTTTGAGCAACATCCTGCTGTTTCAGGATTTGAAGGAGGAGGACCTCGAGGCGGTGGCGGCCAAGGTCGTCCGGCGGACGTACCGGCTGGGGGAATACCTGTTCCACGCGGCCGACCCGCCCGTCGAATTGTTCGTCATCCGCAAGGGGGAGGTGGAAATCCTGCACGGCGTGGGCGAGGTTCAAAAGACCGTCGCCCGCCTGGGGGAAGGCAACTTCATCGGAGAGGGGGCCATCCTGGGCGAGGACCCGCACGCCAACGGTTGCCGCGCCGTGAAGGACACCGACGTCCTGGTGCTGGACCGCGAATCCATGGACGAGATCCTGACGACCCGGCCCGAAGCGGCCCGCAAAATCCTCTCGCAAGTGGCGCGCACCGTCGCCTACCGGCTGAAATACGCCAGCTTCGGCTACAAGGGGGCCGCCGTGGGGGAGCTGGGCGGGGGAGGATGGCGTCTGGAGCACGACCTGCTGGGAGAGCGTCGGGTCCCGGCGGAGGCGTATTACGGCATCCAGACCTTGAGAGCCCTGGAAAACTACGACATCACGGGAATTCCCCTGTCCCACCATCCCACCCTCGTCAAGTCCCTGGCCATGGTCAAGAAGGCGGCGGCCAAAGCCAACCAGAAGCTGGGCGACCTGGACGAGAAGATCGCCTCGGCCATCTGCGCCGCCTGCGACGAGATCGTGGCGGGCAACCTGCACAACCAGTTCGTCGTGGACATGATTCAGGGAGGCGCCGGAACGTCCACCAACATGAACGCCAACGAGGTGATCGCCAACCGGGCGTTGGAGATTCTGGGCCGTTCCAGGGGAGAATACGAGCACGTCCATCCCAACATTCACGTGAACATGTCCCAGTCCACCAACGACGCCTACCCCACCGCCCTGCGCCTGGCCATCCTCCTGCGCTACGGGGACCTGACCAAAGCCATGGCCGAGCTGGCCTACGAGCTCAAGCAGAAATCCGTGGAATTTTCCGGCGTCGTCAAGATGGGGCGCACCCAGTTGCAGGACGCCGTCCCCATGACCCTCGGGCAGGAGTTCGAGGCCTTTCGGGTAACCGTCAAGGAGGACATTCAGCGCGTCAACCACGTGGTGGACCTGTTCCGGGAGATCAACCTGGGGGCCACGGCCATCGGCACCGGCATCACTTCCAAGCCCGACTATTCCAGCCTGGTCGTGGAGGAGCTCTCGCACATTTCGGGCATCGAGCTGAAGTCGGCGGAAAACCTGGTGGAAGCCACTTCCGACATGGGGGCCTTCGTCATGTTTTCCAGCGTCCTGAAGCGGGTGGCGGTGAAGATATCGAAAATCTGCAACGACCTGCGCCTCCTGAGCAGCGGCCCCCGGGCGGGGCTGAACGAGATCAACCTGCCTCCCATGGCCCCCGGCTCCTCCATCATGCCGGGCAAAGTGAACCCGGTGATCCCGGAAGTGGTGAACCAAGTGGCCTTCCAGGTCGTCGGCAACGACCTGACGGTGACCCTGGGGGCCGAAGCGGGCCAGTTGCAGTTGAACGTCATGGAGCCCGTCATCGCGTTCAACATCTTCCAGTCCCTCAAGATGCTCACCCAGGCCATCACCACCCTCACCCGGCGATGCATTCGGGGCGTCACGGCCAACCGGGACGTGTGCAGGAGCTACGTGGAGCAAAGCATCGGCATCGTCACCGCCCTCAATCCCTACATCGGCTACGAGAATTCCACGCGCATCGCCAAGAAGGCCCTGGAGACCAATCGCGGGGTCATGGAGCTCGTCCTGGAGGAAGGGCTTCTGAGCCAGGAAGAATTGAAGGACGTTCTGTCGCCGGAAAAGATGACTTGTCCGCGAGTGTAGACAAGCCGGAGAGGTGAATCGAGAGAGGATGACGAAATTTCAAATCCCGGGAGCATTCGGCGAAAGGCCGATGCGAGAGCGCTTCAGCGCCCTTTCCCATTGGCTAGCGAGGGGACTTCAGCGCGTGCGATCCGCGGAAGCCTCCCGGCGAGACGGGCGGAAAAATCCGGGAATGCTCCCATGAATGCGACATCGGGAGCACAACGGGCCCCGGAATCCAGTGCGTTCTTCCTGGATTCCCCCTTGCGCGGGAACGACGAGTCGGTGCAAGGCAATTTCGTTGACAGAGGAATCAGCGCATGAGGAGCACCGAGTTGCGGGCGTGCTCCATGACGCTGAACGCCAGGCTGCTCATGAAATAGCGCCGCAAGCCCGTTTGAGGCGGGTCGGCCAAAACGATGAGGGAATAGGGCTTCCCTTCCTCCACGATCTCCCGCACGGGGTCCCCCACCCGAACGACGGATTCCGCCACCGCGATGCCCAGGGATTGCAGAAGGTCGCGGGCTCCGGCCACGTTGTCTTCCGCTTGGGATCGCTCCTCTTCGGAAAGGGCCACGGAAAGGAGGGAAATGGGGCAACTGCACTGTCCGGCCAGAACGGAGTCCTTTCTCACCGTTTCCACGGAAGCTTCGGAGCCGTCGGTGTAGATGAGATGCCCGTGGCTTTCTTCCAAGTTCCGGGCCACGATGACGGAGCAGGGAGCGTGGACGGCCACGTGCTGAGCCACGGGGCCCGTCCCCAGAAGGTTCACGATGCGGTGCCGCCGACGCCCCGACGCCCCCACGATCACCAGATTGCACCCCCGCTGCTCGCACTCCTCGACGATGGCCGCCCCCACGTGGGAGCCCGTTTTGAGCTTCAGCCCGATGCGGTTGCCCTTGTCGTTGAGATACTCGCGGTAGTGCTCCCCCACGGGGTCGCCGGAAACCTCGCGCCGAGTGCGCTCCACTTCCCATTCTTCGGCGATCTCTCCCAGCTCGATGAGCATTTTCCGGGCCTTTTCCAGATGGCGCACCCCGGGCAGATCCAGCCCCCAATCCAGAATGTTCTGCCGGGCCACGCGCACTTGCAGCCCCCCGGCCCGGAGGTCCTTGTCCAGCAGCCTCACGTGCAGAAATTCGATATCCGCCCCGATCCCCCGCTCCAATCGCGCCGCGTACCGAAGCCCGCGATAGGACTCCTCGGAGCCGTCGATGCACACCAGAACGCGAAATCGGCTTCTCTCTCCTTGGCACATAACGGACCTCCACTTTCCCCTATTTCAGCAACGGCCAGTAGAACATGGCGAACAGCAGCAAAACCAGAGTGGACATGACGACGATCTTCCAACCCACTTTCAAAAAGTAGGAGGTTTTGAGATAGCCCGACGAGTACACGATCGTGCAGGCGGGGGTCCCCACCACCGTCAGATAGGCGAAGGACGAGGAAATGGCCGTGACGAAGCCCAGAACGACGGGATCTTCGCCGGCGGCGCGGGCCATGTTGAGGACGATGGGGCCGAGCACGGCCACGGCGGCCCCGTTGGACATGGTGTTGGTCACTCCCATGGTGAGCACCGAAACGGCCCCCCACAATCCCACCCCGCCGTCGATCCCCAGGGGGCTCAGCAAAGCCAGGAAGCTTTCCGCCACCCATTGGGCCGCCCCCGTGTCCTTCATGCGGATGCCCAGGGAAATGGCCGCCGCGTAGAGCAGCACCACCCCCCAGTTGACCCCGATGTTGATGTCCTCCCACCGCACCAATCCCGCGATCAGGAAGGCCGCCACCCCCAGGATGGCCACGGTCCCCATGCCGATGCGGCTGGACAGGGTGATCCACCCCAAGAGGATGAGCAAAAACAGCACGATGGCCACTCGGTCCTTGCCCTTCAAGGGGCCTTCCCCGGCCACCTGCTCCTTGAGCTTGCTCACCGCCGGGGCGAGATCGCGATGCTCGGGCTTGAAGGACCAGTAGAGGATCCCCACCAGCAAGGGCAACTGCACGAGGAAGATGGGGTAAGCATAGATCATCCACCGAAGGTAATCGATGAGAAAACGAGCGGTTTCGGGGTTGGATGGATCGTAGAAGAAGTCCTTCCAGTAGCCGATCATGATGGCGTTGCGGGCCCCTCCCGAAGGGGTCCCGATGCCGGCCACGGAGCAGCCGTAGGAAATGGAAAAAAGAAGGAGGACGGCAAGGTTCCGGACCTCTTCCGGGTCGTCGGAAGTCAAGGTGACGAGGGTGACGGCCACGGGAAGCATCATGGCGGCCACCGTGTGCTCGCCGATGAAGGAGGCCATGATGCCCGAGGTCACGGCGATGCCGAAGCTGATGTTCAAGGTTTTGCTTCCGGTGATCTTGACGATGAAAAGGGCGATGCGCTTGTCCAGCTTGCGCTTGACCACGGCTACGGCCAGCATGAGGGAGCCCATGATGAAAAGCACCGAGTCCTTCATGAGGCTGCGGGCCACTTCCGAAGAGTCGATGCCCAGAAGAAGGACCTGTCCGGCCACGATGAGCAGGGCCACCGTGGGAAGGGGAACGGGCTCCGTGATGAACAGGAGGGTGGCCACGACGGACATGGCAAGCACGATCAATCCCTCCCTCGTCAACCCTTCGGGGGTCGGGAGCGCGAGGATGAGGGCACCCGCGAGCATGGAGAGAAAAAACCATTTCTTTTCGATGAAATAATGGATCATGGCCCCCTCCTTCGGCGAGGATCGGAAATCGAGGATTCAAGGATCAAGGGCGCTTGCCGAATTTTCCGATGTTGGCCATTCGATCGCGAACGACCGGAAAAAGCGAAAGGCGACGGGGAAGCCGGCCCCGACGCCTTTCGTGCTTGGAAAACATGATCGAGTGCCGGCTTGGGCGAACGTCAAAACGGCGTGCCCGAAGGGGTCATGAGCCGGCCGTCGGGGCCCAGAGCGGGGGCCTTGCCCAGAGGCAGCTGCTTGAAGCGCCCGCCGTGAACAATGGGGTCTCCCTCGTAACCCAGGCTTTTGAAGTCGATGTAGTCGGTGGTGTCCACCAGCTCCAGGGTGTCCCGACCCTTGTGGTAAAGGAGCTTGAAGTCGATGCCCCGGTAGGCCAGATCCTTGAAATCCACGTCCCCCTTGTGCTGGTGGCAGCGGCCGCAGTAGGGAGCGCTCTGGAGGCTCGAATGGCACTGCACGCAGGACAGAGCCCTCTCCTTGGGAGTGATCTCGTGGTTCAGCCCCCAGTACATGACCGTGTCCACCCATTTCCATTGGCCGCTGAAAGGCAGCCCGGCCGCCTCCATGCCGCTCTCGAAGGACTTCTTCCAGTCCAAAGTTTTCCAGTAACCTCCGGGCCCGAACAGATGAGGCGCCAGGATGGTGTCGTGCTCGGCGTCGGCGGCCTGCTTGCCTTCCATCATTTTGAAGGGGTAAATCTTGGACTCAGGGTCCTGATGATAGCCCACGGGCTCCGTGAGCTTGGTCACGCCCCCGACGTTGATCTTGTCCCCCAGCACGTAGCGCCGCACCTTCCCGTTGTACCAACGATAAACGGGCTTGGCGCTCTCCTTCCACTTGAACTCGCCCTTTTTCCAGGTGTAGTCGGGCATGCCGTACTTGTCTTTTTTGACCTTGCGCTTCTTGTCTCCCGCCTTGGACCAGTCCCACCACGTTTTGGTGGGCTTGCACTTGGCGTACAGAGGACTGTGGCAGGTGTTGCAGGTCATGTGCTCCGTGTGGCGGTTCAGATGATGGTTGAGGAGGTTCTTGCCGTGATGGGGCGCCGCCGTGTGGCATTCCTCGCACGACCGGCTCCCTTCGGCCACGGGCACCGACAGGCTCCGCCCGTAGATCTTGTGATTGCGGGTCTTGTGGCATTCGTAGCACTGAAAGTCCATGCCTCCCATGTGCACGTCGCAGTTTCTGGAAGGGTAGTACAGAATGCCGTTCATGTCCCCGTGCTTGACGGCGTCCCCGCCGCCTCCCTGGAAATGGCAGTCGCCGCAGGTCTTGCGGCTGGTGTGCCCCACGCTTTGAGCCACCTTCACCAAGTCCACTTCCTCGTAGGGATAGCCCGCATCGGTGGGCACCTTGCGGTAGGTCAACGTGGTGTCGTGGCACACCAGACAGTCGATCTTGCTCTTGTCCTCGAAGTCGAAGGAGGCGTCCTTCCAGCCGTACCCGGCGTGGCAACTGGTGCATCGAGGCCAGTTGCTGACCACGGCGATGCAGAAGTTGTTCACGGTGTTGGTGGCCTTGCCCATGTCGATGCGCTTTTCATGGCTCTCGGTGTAGGGGGAAGGACCCTTCCACTGCCAGTGGGCGCTTTCGATCATGTCGGCCCCCTGCTCCTCGTGGCAGCGCAGGCACTCGAGGGTGACCTGCTCGGGAGTGGGATCGGGAGGCAGCTTGACCAGCTTGCCGTGGTCGGGCACCTTGAGGACATGGCACTCGGTGCAGCCCACGGGCCCCTTGTTTCTTTCCTTGTGGCAATCCATGCACTGGCGATGGTAGGCCGCCTTGAGCCCCAGCCGCTCGGGCATCTCCGGGTTGAAGGACTTGCGGTGGCAGGCGGCGCACCGCTGCGTTTCCGGCTCGTCCATGTTCTTGGACCGATAGTGGTGGCATTGGGTGCAGTCTCCCAGCAGCGCCGCGTGCTTCTTGTGCATGAAGCGCACGGAATGGTACCGGTCCTCCTCCTCTTGGATGACGGGACTGTCCAAGACGAGGTAGCCGTGCTTGAGGTCCTCCAGATCGGGAGCTTCGTCTCCCAAGCGCAGGCGCTTTTCCACCGGGCTTTCCATGAGCACGCTCTCCACCGGGGGCACGGGCTCGCGGGCCCTCTTCAAGGCGGCCACCTGATCCACGGGCTCCCACGGCGTTCCGTCGTCGAAAACGGCGGGAGGCGGAGGCGGAAGGCCCCCGTCCTCCTCCGAAGATTTCTTTTCGACCCCTGCGGCTTTCAAATCCACGAAGCTCGAAAATCCCGCCACGAGCACCAGCGTCAAGCTCAACCAGAAAAGGGCTTTGGATGGAGATCGTTTCATGAGGACACCTCCTCGGTCTTGGGCTGGAGCACCGGGAGCCAGACGACCAGGAACCGGTACAGGAACATGAGCAAGGCGATGAATCCGGCGGTGATGGCCATTTCACCCACCGAAGGGAAGTAGGAGGTCTCGGCGTAGGGCGCTTGGTAGGCCGTCAGGAAAACGTTGATGCGGTTGAGCACCACGCCGCCGATGACGAGAGAGGCGGCGATGAAAAGTCCCCGGCGGGAGCGGCGCACGGCCGGGGCCAGGAGCAGCAGCCAGGGCAGCACGACTCCCAGAAAGACTTCCACGAGAAAGGCGTTGCTCTGCGCGGTGCCGTCGAACAGATAGACGTAAGTGCCCCGCACGAGCATGTCCCCCAGCTTGAGCGCCATGTAGAGCCCCAGCAGAAAAATGGTGTAGCGGCTCAAGGACGCCAGCAGGTCCTGCTCGTCCTCCAAGGGCAGGGAGCTGGAAGCCAGGCCGTTTTCGAAAATGACCATGGGAAAGCCCACGGCAATGGCGGAGGTGAGAAAGAGCAGGGGCAGGATGGGGGTGTACCAGAGGGGGTGGACCTTGGTGGGGGCGATGAGCATGAGGGAGCCCAGGCCCGACTGGTGCATGCAGGAGAGCACCACGGCCCCGATGACGAACACCCACATGACCTTGCCCAGAACACCGTCGGCAATGTGCAGAAGACCGTCCACCGGACCGTTGAGGGCCGCCAGGGGGCCGGGCAGATTCACCTTCCCCTTGAAGCGCTCCACCACCACGGGCAGGAATTCGATGTAGAGCACGTGGGTGTAGATCATGACGCACATGGCCACTTCGAACAGAACGGAATTCCCCTGCCAGTAGATCATGGGATGCCAGATGGCCCAGGACCGTCCGATGTCGATCAAAAGGGCCATGGGCACCAAAGTGTAGCCCAGCATGGCCGTGAGCAGGGCCGGGCGAACGACGGGCTCGTACTTGTGGCCTCCGAAGATGTGGGCCAAGGCTCCGGTGGTGAACCCTCCGGCGGCCAGGGCCACTCCCGTGGCCACGTCGATGGCGATCCACAACCCCCAGGGATGGGACTGGTCCAGATTGGCCACCGCCCCGATTCCTCCGATGAAGCGCCCCAGAACGAAGACGCCTCCCGCAAGCATGAAAGCCGCCAGCACCATGGTGCCCGGCGTCCAAAAAGGAACCGAGACGGGAGCGGGTTTGACATGGGCGTGGGCACTCATAAGCCTCTCTCCTTCCTCCTGATGGTCATACGTCATTGCAGACCCGGTACGTCGTCGTGCTTCATTGCGCAAGCCCCCCGACACCGTCCGCCCGCGAAAGCGAGCGTTCGGGACGATTTCCCGGAGCTCTCACGATTCCTTGTCTTCTTTTTCCGGAGATCCTTGTCCCGCCTTGTCCCGGCTGTTGTACCACATGGCTCCCCCGAGAATCCCGAACAAAGTGACGGGAGCCCACATGTAGGCGAAAAGGCCGTGCTGGATGGTTTCCGTCAGGCGGGGGATGGGGCGGTGGGGAAGATCCTGAAAACCGAGCGCCTCGAAGGGCTCGCCGGAAAGGTAAAGCCAGCTCGTTCCTCCCACTTCCTTCTCTCCGTAAATCCGGTCCACGTAGCGTCCGGGATCCTCCTGGATGCGCCGGCGGGCCAGCTCCAACAGTTGGCCCCGCTTGCCGAAAGCGATGGCCTCCACGGGGCAGATGGAGGCGCAGCCGGGCTTGCCCCCTTCCTTGCCGATGCGCTCGAAGCAGAAGGTGCATTTGCGGACCCGGGGGGTGAGAGGATCGTGATATTCGTACTTGGGGATTTGAAAGGGACAAGCCACCATGCAGTAGCGGCACCCGATGCATTTGGAAACGTCGTAATGAACGGCCCCGTTGTCCTCCTTGGTCAGGGCCCCCACGATGCAGGCCGAGGCGCAACCGGGGTCCTGGCAGTGCATGCACTGGACCTTGACGTAAGTAGGCACCAGCCGGTTGCGCTCGTCCAGCTTCCCCGTGTAGTAGCGATTGACGACGGTGAAGGCTTCGGGGGTGGGACGGCGCTTGCGATCCAGCACCAGCTTGTCGTCGAAAGGCTCCCGGGGCTCCGGCAGCTCGTTGACCTGATTGCAGGCCAGCTCGCACTTGCGACATCCCACGCACACCGTCAAATCCACCAGACATCCGTAGGGGTCTCCCGGCGCGTCGGAAGTTTCGGAGGCGCGGGCGGGCGTTTCCGTCAACGCCGTCGCCGCTGCCGTTCCCGCAAGCTTCAAGAAATTTCTTCGATCCATTCGCATGTCATTTCTCCACAAACGTTCGTTGCCCGACTTCAGCCATTGATCTCCTTGTCTCGAGGACACGGAACCAGCAGCACGGAACAGGGCGCCGACTCCAGGATGGACAGCCCCGCTTGGCCGATTCGAGTGACGGATCGTTTGCCGGCACGCTGGTGACAGCCGATGATCACCAAATCGGCTTGAAATTCGTTGGCCAAGCGACAGATTTCCACCGAGGGATCGGCCTCCCAGCAGTTGAAGCCGAAGCGCTTATAATCTCCCAACAGAGGACGAAATTCGGCATTGAAGCGATCTTCGGCCTGCCGCGTCATTTCCAGAATCCTTTCATCGGGAGCGTCCGAGCACATCAATCGATAGTCCAAGGCATGAAAAATATGCAAACGGGCTTGGTTTTCTTTCGCCAATTGAATGCCGGCCAGGAGAGCATTCCTCCCTACGGGAGACCACTTCAAAGCCACCAGGATTCTTCGGTACATGATTCCCGCCCTCCTTCCGATCCCTGCGGGTTTTCCCTCGATCCGGAAAGCCAGTGAAGGGAAAGGGCCTCCAAGCGACCCTTCCCCCGTCATCGATTTTTGGGATTGCTTTGAAACGAGCTAGAATGTGAAGACTTTATAATGGGGATCGGCCATCATGTGAACCAGAACCGGAGCGCCCGAGATAATGGAGCCGTCGACGAGATCGTCGGGGGAAACCAACCGCTTGTCCGCGCAAGCCTTGCACACGTGGATGGTCGTCTTGGTGCCCACGAGCTGATCCAGCAAGTCCTTCATGTGCTCGCCCGTGGAGGAGCGAATGCCCTCGGCCATGCCCAGTTGGGCCCAATGGATGGCGTCGTCGATCAAAAAGACCTCCACGTGATGCCCTTCCTCGGCGGCGATGGCCGCGAACTGCATAGCACGAGTGGCACCCCCGGACTTCTCGAACCCCTTGGAGATGACGAACAAAAGCTTCCTGTTTTCAGATTCCGACATGTTGCCCTCCTTGAATTTTCTCAAAATGTTGCCGTTTCCACTCTTCCAGCGCGTCGCGGCGCCGCCGCTTCAGGTTTCAGGTCTCAACACCTTCGGACCCAACCTCGTCCCCCCTGCGCACCCACAAAACGTATCCGTCCTCCCGCTCCCGCGTCTCCAAAAGACGATCTCTCGAATGCTCGATGATGGTCAGGAGATCCCGAAACGCCTCGGGGTCCTTCAAGGAGATTTCCAAAACAGCTCCCGGTTCCATGCCGGCAAGGGCGGACTTGCAAGCAAAAAAGCAGATGGGCACCACAAGTCCCGCCAAATCCAGTTGTTTGTCCGCTTTCATCGCATTCAATCACCCGTTTGCAAATAGAGGCAAGAACCATGAGCAAGCATTCCGATCATCGTATGGCAAAACCCGTGCCCGCAAGGAAGATCGGTGCCGCCTGTTTTAACCGGTCGGTATTATTGAATTTTCAATCAACAAAAAAAGAGCCCTCTTCCCTGGGCCCCCTCCAAGGTGTTAAATTGATTAAACAGTTGATTAAATGTTGCCTCGAAAGGATCCTCCCATGCGCATCGTTTCCCTGGCTCCCAACCAGACGGAAATCCTCGCCGCCCTCGACCTTCGAGCCCACTTGGCGGGAGTGACGGAAAACTGCGATCACCCCCCGTGGGTCCAATCCCTTCCTCGATTCGGGACTTGGTACGCCCCCGACCTTCCCGCAGTCCTCCAAGCCCGCCCGGACCTGGCATGCACTTTCGGCAGCCATCAGGAAGAAGCCGCGAGTCTTTTGAGGGAAGCGGGCTTGCGGGTTTTTCACGGCGATCCGGCCACGGTGGACCAAGCCTTGAAATCCATGGAGGATCTGGCCCGGGAAGCCAACCGGAAAAGGGAGGGGGAGATCCTGCTGAAGGAGCTTGAAAGTCGTTTGGAAAAGGTTCGCCGGAGGTTGGAGAACATCCCCGGAAAGTCTCGGCCGACAGTGCTTCGCATCATGCACTGGAGCCCCTTCATTTCCGTGGGCCCCGGCGCCTTTCAGCACGACGTCATCGAGCGTGCGGGAGGCGTGAACATAACGGCCGACGGAGAAAAGCCCTACTTCGTCTGCGACCCCGCCACGGCGAGGCAGCGGGACCCTCAAGTCGTCTTCTTTTGCGAGCCGTCCATCGGAGAGCGGCTCAGGGAAGATCCGCATTGGAGGGAAGCGAGGGCGGTGCGCCGGGAGCGGCTTTTCCTCTTCGACTGCGGGCTGACCTGCCGGGCCGGCCCCCGTATCGCGGACATGGTGGAGCAACTGTCCGCCGTCCTTCACCCTTTTACTCGTCCAGCCCCAACTGCGTGGCTAGGGGCCCGCTCAGGGCCCAGTGAGTAATGACCTGCGTGGAAGTTACGGGAGTGGCGATGAAGTAATTTCGAGAAGGATTTCCGGCCAAGGTTTGAAGTTCGCCGTTGGGGCCGGGCTTGAGGGTGACGCGCAGGGAGTCGCCTCCCCAGGAAGGATGGAAATAGGTGGTGTCCGCCTCCTTGCAGAAGTCGGTCAAAAGAGAGCCGGCAGGGAAGCTCCCGTGGCCGCTGTAGTAAACGGAGATATTCGTCTCGATGATGTGAACTCCGGGGAAAACATAGCTGGACATGCGCGTTTTCTGAACGTAACGCGCATAAAGAGGCATGGCCACCGCCGCCAGAATGCCCACGATGGCCACCACGATCATCAATTCCACCAAAGTAAATCCCTCGCTTTCATTTTCCTTCTCCAAATGCATGCTTTCCCTCCCTTTCGAGCCTCTTTAAGGCGATACCAGGAATCGCTCATTCTTTCGCGTCCAAAGAATCCATCCATAAGGTTGTCTTGAAGGGAAGCAAAAGGAATGCCATCATGCACAATAGATATCAGGATTTGAGCAAGTATTCACCGCCGAAGTCCCCCTTTCGTAAAAGGGGATTCAAGAGTATTTTTCCAAAGATGAAAAGGTCGGGAGCTCATGGTCGAGTCCGTCGTTTCCGGCGGTATTTCCTCGATCGATTAAAGGAATACCAACGTCGGACAGAGAAGGGGGAAGAGGAGGGCCCCAAGTCGTCCCGCAGGAACCTGCCGGTCGCCGGGAGCCTCCGTGCCCCAAACTGTCCCTCCGCGCCGCAGACATGACGAAAAATGTCGGCACATCCGTCGTCGAAAATTCTTCCGCGCCTCCAAGGACTCATCCCATGGGCTCGTTTTCCACGAGAGTCCAGATGCCGCACGGGCACGAAGCCGCGCAGAAGCCGCAGCCGATGCATTTGTCGGGGGCCACCACCATTTCGAAGTCGTTCCCCCGACTTTGGCGGGAGATGGCCCCTTGGGGACACATGGCCGCGCACAGGCCGCAATCCCGGCAAGCGCCGCAAGAGGCGCACTGGGCCCCGCACTCCTGCACGTCGTGAAATTCCGTCATCCGAGGATCGAAGTATTCCAGCTTGATGCGCGAAACATCGATCATGCGCCGGGTATCCCCCTTGGGTCGTCGCCCCGCAAGGATGTCGTCCATGGCTTCGGCCGCCTTGCGCCCGGCCCCGATGGCGTCGGTGAGCAGCCCCGGCTTGACGGCGTCTCCCAGAGCGAACACCTGCGCGTCCGTCGTCTGCTGAAGCTCGTTGACGACGATGAAGCCCCTTTCCGTGGCCACGTTCTCGGGCAGGAAGGACAAATCGGGCAGGTCTCCGATGGAAACGACCACGGTGTCGGCCGGGATCACCTCCCCGGTGGTCAGCTCCACCCCCTCCTCCGTGACGGCTTTGGTGAAGCAGGGCCAACGGAAGACGGCCCCCGCCTTTTCCGCCGCCTCCCGCTCCTTGCCGAAAGAGGCGGGCTCCTGGACATCGATGAGAGTGATGGCTTCGGCCCCCAGCCGACGGGCTTCCGTAGCCACGTCGCACCCCACGTTGCCCGCGCCGACGACCACCACCCTCTTGCCCGTTTTCGCTTCGTCGCGCTTGACGGCGGCCAGAAAATCCAGGGCGGGGATCATCCTCTCCTTGCCGGGAACGGGGGGCACCCTCGGCTTTGCGGCCCCCACGGCCACCACCACGAAGTCGCAATCCACCTTGAGCTGCTCGAAATCTTCGCGGGTCAACCGCTGCCGAAGATGAACGTGGGGCAGCACCTCGCGCATGCGCTCCAACTCCCGATCCACCACCTCCCGGGGAATGCGGCTATCGGGGATCACCGACGAGATCTTGCCGCCCAAGGCTTCCCGCATGTCGTAAACCACGGCCTCATGGCCTTTTCGCCTGAGCTGCCAAGCCACGGAAAGGCCTCCGGGACCGCCCCCGATGACGGCCACCTTCCGGCCGGAAAGGGAGGGCAGGGGAGGGAGCTTGGCCTCGAGGCTGGCCTTGCCCAGTTGCGTCACGTCCACGGGAGCCATGTTGACGGTATGCCGAGTGCAGCCCTGCATGCAGGGATTGGGGCAAAGGTAGCCGCACACGGTGGCGGGAAAAGGCGTGTAGGCCAGAGCCATATCCACGGCCTCGTCCACCCGTCCTTCCCGGATGAGGCGCCACCGGTCGTGAACGGGCATGCCCGTGGGGCAGCCGGCCTCGCACGGGGGAAGATATTTACGATTCTCCCAGACGGGAACGAAACGGCGCAGCTCGCCGGTAGTGACAAGAGGAACGGGGCTGCGATCCAGGTCCGTCAGGTCTCCGATGAGTCCTCCGGAGCCCAGCTCCTCGTCCCACACCTCCCGGTGGAAGGAGGCCATGGAGCGGCGCGGAGCGGTGGCCTTTTCCATGGGAGAGCGAGCCACCAGCAGCTGCCATTCCTCGCGCACGGAAAAGGTCTTCAACAAATCCTTGCGCCGGATGCGGCTCAAATAGGCGCCCAGGCTCTTTTGAAGCCAGCTCCAATTCTCGTCGGAGAGAGGCTCCAGCTTGGCGTCGGCTTGACTGAATCCCCCGTGAGGCCCCCGAAAGAAGATGGCTCCTCCCACCATTCCCACGCAGGGGCGATATCCCAGCACGTTTCGAGGATCCTGGGGCTCGTGACCGCAAACCACGGCGACTCCTCCCGCCATGAACTCGGCGAAGTAATCGCCCGCGGACCCCAGGACCCAAAGCTCCGGAGGGTCGAACCGGGGGTTGCGCTTGGTCATGGTCATGCCGCGGGCCCCGATGTTGCCCCCCACATAGATCTTGCCTTGGGCCATGGCGTTGGCCACGCCGTTGGTGGCGTGGCCGTGGACGACGATCTCCGCTCCGGCGTTGAGCCAGCCCACGTCGTCGGAAACGGGGCCCATGACTTCTATGAAGGTGCCCGGATATCCCATGGACCCCACCCGCTGCCCCGGGGAGCCGGTGATGGCGACATTCACGGGCTCGTCTTCCGCGGGACGGAGACGGCCTCCGATGCCGTGCTGTCCGTAAGCTTCGACCTCCAGGGACCGGTTTCCCCGGGCCACGGCTTGTTGTATGCGCTCCTCCAGGATGCGGGACTCCAGTCGGCGGCCGTCCTCCATCCCGGCGATGCGGCAGGATTGCTCACTGTTCATCGATTATCTCCATCGTGCGGACGCCTAAACCACATAGCGAATTTGAAGCCGTTCCGCCGCCGCCTGGTCGTCGATTCCCAGAGCGTCGGACATGCCGATGGGCAAAGAGGTGGAACGGCCCAGGGGGGCGACGATCTTTTTGATCTCCGTGTCGAAGGCGAGGTAGAAATCCACCACGCGCTCGGCCACCTTCTCGGGATCCAGCCTCCGGTACAAACGGGGATCCTGGGAGGTGATGCCCTTGGGACACAGGCCGACGTTGCAGATGTTGCACCGGTCGGACTCGGACCCCAGACATCCCGCGGCGGCCTGCATGACGTACTTGCCGATCTGGACGCCGCTGGCCCCCAGCATGATGAGGGCCGCCGCATTGGCCGCCAGGTTGCCGTTCTTGCCCACGCCGCCCCCGGCGAACAGGGGAATTTCGTTCTGCTTGCCCAGCTTGACCAAGTTCAGGTAGCAGTCCCGCATGTTGCTGGCGATGGGATGTCCCATGTGGTCCATGGACACGTTGTAGGCCGCTCCCGTGCCGCCGTCCTCGCCGTCGATGGCCAAGGCCGAAGCGTAAGGGTTGCGCGTGAGGTTGTTGAGGACGGCCAAGGCCGTGGAAGTCCCGGAAATCTTGGGATAGACGGGAACCCGGAATCCCCAGGCCATGTACATGGACTGGATCATCTTGGCCACCGATTCCTCGATGGAGTACTTGGTCTGATGGGTGGGAGGGCTGGGCAGGCTCACGCCGGCGGGCACTCCCCGGATGGCGGCGATGAGCTTGTTCACCTTGTACCACATGAGCAGCCCCCCGTCGCCGGGCTTGGCCCCCTGACCGTACTTGATCTCCACGGCGCAAGGGTCCTCCTTCATTTCCGGGATGGCGTGGATGATCTCGTCCCATCCGAAATACCCGCTGGCGATCTGCAGGATGACGTATTTGAGGAAACGGGAGCGCAAAAGCCTGGGCGGACATCCCCCCTCTCCCGTACACATGCGCACGGGCATGCCCATCTCCTCGTTGAGGTAGGCCACCCCCATCTGGAGCCCCTCCCACATGTTGGGAGACAGGGCCCCGAAGGACATGGCCCCGATGACGAGAGGATAGATCTCGCGAACCGGCGGGACCCAGCCGTGCTCCCGGCACTGCTTGAGGGCCTCCTCGGGAGGAAGCACGCGCCCCAGCAGCGTGCGCAGCTCGAACTCGTGGCGGCCGGCGTCCAGAGCGGGGTCCGTGAGCATGGAAATGCGGATGAACTTGATCCGGTCGAGAATGCCCCGGGGTGCGTTGCGGCGGCCCCCCCGCCGGCGGGGCTGCCCGCCTCGATTGATGTGGTAGCGCAGCTTGTCGGCTTCGTCGGAGCGAAAGGGCATGATGCAATCGTTGGGACAGACCATGGTGCAGGTGGCGCATCCCACGCAGGCGTAAGCCGGATCCGTTCGCTGCCGGACGGAGTAGAAGATTTCGAAGGTGCTGGCCGGCTTTTCCGCGATGCCCATGGGCGTCGGCACGGACCGCTTCCGATGCACCCCCAGCTCGATGGCATTGACGGGACAAACGGCGGTGCAACGTCCGCAGAGGGTGCATCGGTCCTTGTCCCAGTGGATTTGCCAGGGAAGGTCCTTGACGCTCAGTGTAGAAGGGACAATGGATCCGTTTGATGACATACTCTCACCTCTTGGCGGTCGGGGGGAACAATGACGGTGTCCAGATGCATGGGCTGGAAATCCCTGTTTTTGTCGCGCTCCGGAATGGCGGCGTCCAGGCCGCACATTTCCGAGGAGAAGGCGAAGACGCCCGGCCTGCCTCCCGCCACGCCGGGTCTCAGCTTTTTGCGGTCCTGCACCAGAAACAGCGTGTTGTCGGGCAAGCGTCCCATGACGCAGTTGGGACCGTCGATGATGAGCCGTCGGCAGGAGCGCTTGAGCTGCCGGAGGAATTCGCCCTGGGGATGCTGCGCCATGTCCTCCTCCTGAAGAGGAGTGATGACGTGCTTGTAGCCTTCCACCCCCAGCCCCAGACGGTAGAGGGTGTAGTGCATGATGTGGGTGAACACTTCGGAATCGGACTGATATCCCATGTAGCCGGGAAACCCCCGGGAAGACAGAAATTCCCGAATGGGAATGAAGGCCGTGTTCTCCCCGTTGGTCATGGTCGCCACCCCCTGGATGAAAAAAGGATGGCAAGCGTACAGGTTGATGGCGTAGTTGGTGTTCTGGCGACCTTGAGCGAGGATGACGCGGGCCTTGAGGTCCTTGCGATCCAACTGGAGGTATTCGGCCACCGTGTAAGGATCTCCGATCTCCTTGATCATGATGACGTCGGGCCAGAAGCTGTAGACGATCATGTCCCCCTCTTCCTCCCCCATCTGGCGCAGCTGAAGGCGAATGAGCATGAGACGGTCGCGGATCTCGTCCTCCGTGAGATCCTCCCATTCGTTGGGGTATTCGTAAGCGCGAATGAGATAGACGTCGCGTCGGGGAATGCCGGAAGGAGGGGTTTTGGGGATGCGGATGGAGGTTTTGTATTTGGTCATGAAGCCCAGCTCCATCATGTACAGATCCAGCCGCTTGATTCCGCTGTTGCTGAAAATGCCCGAAAGGATGGGGGCGCCCTTGAGGTCCTCGAAGGGACCGCCCAGATCTCCCAGGAACAGACCCACCCCGGAGCCGTCGTGGCCTTCCCGCATGACGTCCAGGGCCTTGATGGCGGTCATGGGAGACAAGGGCTCCTCGCTTGTGATGGCAAACAATCGACACATGTTGATTTTCTCCTTTTCCAAAGGCCGGACCGCGTTGCCGGCGCGAAGCTTGGAGAGGGAAGCTCGAAGGGGGAAAAGGGCGGAAAGCGCTCTTCGGAGCCTCGCAACGCAAGCTTGCATTTCTTCCCCGCACAGGGGGAATCGATGTTCAAGGGGGGATCGTCGTCGGTCCACCGGGGAGTCTATGGGCATCGAGAACCGTCATCGTTGACAGGTAACTCCGCAGTATACAAAAACACAAAAAGCCATTTCAAGAAAAAAATCTTCAATGGATGAGCATGGCGTCCCCGTAGCTGAAAAAACGGTAGCCCTCTTCCACGGCTTGGGCGTAAGCCGCCAGGATATTCTCGCGCTTGGCGAAAGCCGAGACAAGGAGCAGCAAGGAGGAGCGGGGCAAGTGGAAATTGGTGATCATGGCGTCCACGACGCCGAAAGAGTATCCCGGATAGATGAAATGGCTGCACCATCCCGAAAATTCGCACATCTCCCCCCGCTCCTTCATCACCCATTCCAGGATGCGCACCACCGTGGTGCCCACGGCCACCACCCGCCCTCCTTCCCGCCGCGTCTCGCGGATGCGGGCCGCCGCCGCCGCGGTGATTTCCGCGAACTCGGGGTGCATGACGTGGTCGCGGACGTCCTGGACCCGTATGGGAGAAAAGGTGCCGTAGCCCACGTGAAGGGTCACGGGAACCGTCTCCACCCCCTTTTCCTTCAGCTTGGCCAAGACCTCCCGGGAAAAATGCAGTCCCGCCGTGGGGGCCGCCACGGCCCCCGGCTTTTCCGCATACACCGTCTGATAGACTTTGCGGTCGTCCACGGGGGGGCGAGCGCCTTCCTCTCGACGGATGTAGGGAGGCAAGGGCACGCGCCCCACGGCTTCCAGGATCTCCAGCAAAGGCCGCGAGGAGGAGAAGCGCAGGCGCGCTCGTCCCTCTCCCGGAGACGCCGTCACCCGGGCCCGCACCCCTTGGGGAAATAAAAGCGTCTGGCCGGGGCGGACCTTCTTGGCGGCGCGAACCAGACATTCGCAACCGTCTTTCTCTTCATGCTCCGCCCGATGTGGCTCGAGGATCAGGACCTCCACCCGTCCCCCGGATTCCTTGAAGCCCGCAAGCCTTGCCGGAACCACGCGGGTGTCGTTGAGCACCAGCAAATCCCCCGACTTCAAATGGGCCGTCAAGTTGTCGAACCGGTCGTGGCGAACGCCGCCCCCGAAGCGATCCAGAAGCATGAGGCGGGAGGATTCTCTCCGAGGGGAAGGGGCTTGGGCGACGAGGGAGGGGGGCAGGGAGTAATCGTAATCGTCCAGACGGTACAAGGCTCAGCCTCCGTTACGGCGCCCTAGATAGACGAAAAACAGCCCCAGAACCATCAGGACGCCTCCCATGACGCGCAGATGACTTCCTTCCATTCGTCCCAGTTGCTCCAGCCACCGCTTCATGCGCTCGGGCATGGCGAAATACGGCAACCCCTCGAAAAAACAAATCAATCCCAACACCGTGAGAAAATATTCCATGGGGTGTCCTTCCCTTGGCTTCAGGAATGTCTTGGCATTTTCCCCAAGATGGCCTACCATACTTGTTCGGGTTTGCAAAGCGCCATCCCCCCGAGGATCGATAACTCGCAGAGCATAGCATGGGACGGGAGAATCGGAAATCCGGACCCGGAGGTCCCCCGGATCGCGGGGGACCTTCCAAGCAGGTTTTTCCCCGCCCCTCCCGGCGGCGGGAAATGGTGGTTTTCGTGGGGCTTCCTCGGTCGGGCAAGTCCACGTTTATCGACCGTCATTTTCCCCACTACCAGATCCTCTGTCCCGACGACGTCCGAAGAGGATTGGGGGTTCGCCACGACCGGAGGCTGGAGCCCTACGTTTGGTCGGTGGTGGAAGCCCAGGGTCGCGCCGTTCTGGAGCGCGGGCGGTCGTTGGTGGTGGACGCCACCAACACCACGGAAGCTGCTCGCCGCCGCTGGATCGATCTGGCTCGGGAATACGACTGCCCCCTGCGTTTGATCTGGGTGGACACTCCCTTGGAAGTCTGCCTGGAACGGGCCGGGGAAAGCGACTTCCCGGCAAACGTTTTATTGCGCATGCAGGATCAGCTGAGACAATATCCTCCGGATCCCCAATCTTCGGATTACACTCTGGAAATCGTCGGGACCCTTTGAATGCTCGGTCAACAAGGAAAGGGAAACATGCCTTCAAGCTGGATCGAAATCGACTTGGCCGCCCTGCGCCACAATTTTGATCAAGCCCGCCAACGCTTGCCCGCGGAGACTCGCAT
>Ga0180430_10001801_pt1 | contig 20283 bp, 17 predicted proteins | sample SS_ome_9_FD_132999 | JGI IMG/M metagenome (GOLD analysis project Ga0180430, IMG submission 132999) | Hypersaline lake sediment archaeal communities from the Salton Sea, California, USA - SS_1_S_2 metaG | ecosystem: Environmental > Aquatic > Non-marine Saline and Alkaline > Hypersaline >... | reverse complement strand
ACGTAGGTGATGTTAATTACAATAAAAATATTCCAGGGTTAATTAAGGCTTTTGCTGATTTACCTAAAGATGTTTGTTTAGTCTTGGTTGGCAAAGCTTTTTTGGAAAACAATTTAAAAGAAAATATAGAAATCAGTAAATTAATTAAATCTTTAAAAATAGAAAACAGGGTTATCCGTTTAGGTTATTTGCCCAATCAGGATTTAACCGCTATTTATAATTTAGCCAGTGTCTATTGCCAACCTTCTTTTTATGAAGGTTTTGGATTACCGGTTTTAGAAGCTATGGCTTGCGGTTGCCCGGTAGCCTCTGCCAACACTTCCAGTTTACCGGAAATTTGCGGACAAGCCGCCGTAATGTTTGACCCTTATAAAATTGATGATATGATTAAGGGACTCCAACAAGTTTTGGCTAACAAGAAAGAATTTAGCCAAAAAGGATTAAAACAGGTTAAGAAATTTAGCTGGGATAAAACTGCCAAAAAAACTTATGAAGTCTATCAAAAAGTGGTTTAAAAACAATAAAGAAACTTTTAAGTTTGTTAGCATCGCTTTTGTAATCTGGCAAATAGCTTTAATGCTGATTATTTTTTTAGCCAATAAGTACGCTCCAACGAGTAATCAATATCTTTATACCGAAAAAAACTTGTTGAGTCCTGTGTGGTTGTGGAACCGAGCTAATTTTGATGGTATGCATTATTTAAGCATTGCCAAAAATGGTTATTCCCTTTACCAACAAGCATTTTTCCCTCTTTATCCAAAATTAATTCATTGGTTGACGCCTATTTTCGGTAGTCAGGGATTAGTGGCTGGTTGGACAATTAATCTTTTGAGTTTTTATTTAGCCTTGTTCTTCTTATATAAACTTTTGGCAATGGATTTTTCTTTAAGGATAGTTAAAAGAGCTATAGTTTACCTTTTGCTTTTTCCAACTGCTTTTTTCTTTTCCATGGTTTATACCGAAGCCTTGTTTTTTCTTTTGATTGTTTTGACTTTTTATATGGCTAAAACTCATCGTTGGTGGTTAGCAGGTATTTTTGGAGCTTTGGCTTCTGCCACTCGATTACCGGGGATATTTTTATTAGCAGCCTTAGCGGTTGAATGGTGGTGCCAATATCAGGATAAGAAAAAGAAGATAGAAAAAAAGAAAATGATTAATTTACTTCCCTCAATTTTATTGGTTTCTTTAGGTCTTTTGTTTTACATGAGGTATTTGTTTGTTAACTATGGTGATTCTTTGCTTTTTGCTCATGTCCAAGCTTATTTTGCCGCTGGTCGGGAAACCAGCAGAATAATTCTTCTTTATCAGGTTTTTTGGCGTTATTTTAAAATGTTGATTACTGTAGATAGAGGAACTTTAACTTATTTTGTGGTGGTCATGGAATTTTTAACGGCGGTTTCTTTCTCAGGCATTGTTATTGCTACCTATTTTAAACGTTGGTATTCCTATTTTATTTTTAGCTTTTTAGCTTTTTTAGCTCCAACTTTAACCGGAACTTTTTTATCATTACCTCGTTTCGTTCTGGTCTTGTTTCCAGCTTTTATTCTTTTATCTATATGGGCTGATAAGCACCGTTGGTTAAGAATTATTTATCCACTTTTAACCATTCCTCTTTTAATTTTTTGTCTGGTTCTGTTCACTAGGGGTTATTGGATTTCATAAAAAATATGTTGGAATTAATAAAAAATTTATCTCAAAGATTTTTCCGAAGTAAGTTGGTAATCGGTAGTTTTATTTTAACGGTTGGGACATTGGTAGGCGGTTTAGGTAACTACTTTTATCATTTGCTGATGGGTAGAATGTTAGGACCTACTGATTATGGAGTTCTGGTTTCTTTGATTTCTCTTTCTTATATTTTAAGTGTCCCCATAGGGACGCTTAATATTGTTATCATCAAATTTGTCTCTACTTTCAAAGGCAAAAAGGAGATGGGGGCTGTAGGGACTTTATTTAAAAGTGGGGTCAAAAAGGTTTTACCTTTTTCTCTTTTAATTTTATTCATCTTTCTTGTCCTGACTCCTCTAATCACTTCATTTTTACACCTTAACTCTTCATTCCCGTTCATTATTATTTTGGGAGCATTTTTTATTAGTGTTTTTTCTGCAATAAATAGGGCAGTTTTGCAGGGCTTGTTAAGGTTTAAATATATTTCTTTAAGTAACGTTTTGGAAATTGGTCTAAAGTTGATAATAGCTGTTCTACTCGTTTTTGCTGGTTTAAAGGTCAATGGAGCTTTACTTGGATTTTTAATCGCTGGTATTTTTACTTACTTTTTTACATTTTATCCTCTGCGCTTTCTTCTTGGGAAAACTCAAAAAAAAATAAACTTTGATGGGAGGGAAGTATTTAATTTTGCTTTACCGGTACTTTTTTCTACCTTGGCATTTACGTCTTTGTATACCAGTGATGTACTTTTAGTAAGGCACTTTTTCCCTGACCAACAAACCGGTTTATATGCCGCTTTATCTACTTTAGGTAAGATTATTTATTTTTTAACAGGTCCTATTATTGCCGTGATGTTCCCTATGATTTCCGAGCGTCATGCCAACGGTGGAGTATATAAAAATCTCCTTTTAGCCAGTTTGGCCATGGTAGGAATTGTTTGTCTTTTTATTACATCAGCTTATTTTCTTTTTCCAACATTTATAATTAAAACGCTTTTCGGTTCCCAGTATATTTTGGCAGTTCCCTATCTAGGATTTTTTGGAATTTTTTTGAGTCTTTATTCTTTGTCATGTTTATTAACTAACTTTTATCTTTCAATTAAAGAAACAAAAGTAGCTTTGATGCCTGTGCTAGCTGCTGGCTTCCAAATAATTCTTATCTGGTTATTCCACAAGAACTTTGGTCAAATTATTTGGATTTCCATTGGAATGTTATCTTTACTACTTCTTGGTCTTCTGTTATATTATCCTCAACATTTAAGAAAAAGATCCCAAATAATTTTAAAAAATGAAAAATAAAAAAAATTTACTTTCTGTAATAGTTCCTGCCTACAGACAAGAAAAGACAATTCAACGTGATCTTCATAGTATTGAGGAAGCTTTAAAAAAAATTCGTTACGATTATGAAATAATTTGCGTGGTTGACGGTAAGATAGACGATACTTTTAAGAATGCTAAAAAGATAAGTTCTAATAAAATAAAAGTTGTGGCTTACAAAAAAAATCATGGTAAGGGGTATGCTGTTCGCTATGGAATGGTGAGGACAAAAGGTGATTTGGTTGCTTTTATTGATTCGGGTATGGATTTAGACCCTAGTGGGGTTTCAATGCTTTTGGAGCATATGCTTTGGTATAACTCTGATGTAATTGTTGGCTCGATTCGTCATTCGGCTTCAAAAGTCTACAGTTACCCTTTGAAAAGAAGGATCTATAGTTGGGGCTATCATTTGTTTACAAAATTTCTTTTCGGCTTAAGAATTACCGATAGCCAGCGCGGGCTAAAAATTTTTAAAAAAAGAGTTTTGGAAAAAGTTTTGCCTAGGCTTTTGGTAAAAAAGTTTGCTTTTGATATTGAAATGCTTGCCGTTGCCCATAGATTGGGTTTTAGAAAAATTCATGATGGTCCTGTGGTTCTTGATGGTTCCAAACTAAAATTTTCTAACGTTAATTTGGGAACAATTTGGAATATGATAATTGATACTTTAGCAGTTTTTTACCGTTTAAAGATTATTCATTATTATGATGATTCTAGCAGGCGCAAGTGGTTTTATGATAAAGATTTACAATTTAAAGTAAATGTTGCTTAAATATTTAATATAAGATTACTCAATTGATCCAAGTTGTTGTCTGGCATTCTGATTTTGTGGATCTATTTGTAGGGCTTTTTCAAATTCTTCTTTAGCTTTTTGCTTCTCTCCTAACTTCAGATAAAGAAGCCCCATGTTATTATGGAGTTCTGCGTTGTTGGGGTTGATAACTAAAGCTTCTTCCAGAAATTCTTTGGTTAAATCTGTTTCTCCCTGGATGAAGTAAACAGCGGCGATGTTTTGGTAAGATTGCCAGAGCTTAGGGTTGAGACTAATTGCTTTTTGATAATTTTCCAAAGCTAAGTTATCTTCTCCAATTTTATGATAAACGTTAGCCAGATTATGATATGCATCACCATAATTCGGTTTTAGCTCAATAGCTTTTTGGAATTCTTCAATAGCTTTTTGGAATTCTTCTTGGCGGGCATACATATCACCTAAATTATTATGGTTTTGATGGCTTGATGGAGAAGTCTTTGAAGTGGCTATCCAGAGCGTATCTTGATTACGCCAGTCAAGATTTCTGATAATACTTCTTGTAGTAAGAGAAAGAATAATAATAGTGAAAATAATTAAAGGAACAGTTTTATTATTAATTAGTTTCCCAAGTTTGTTTAAAGTAAAGGCGATTAAGAAAAATATCCCTAATGATCCTAGATAGACATAACGTTCGGCAACTACCCAATTGATTTTAAAAGGGGTTAGAAAAGGTAGCAAACTGATGATAAAAAATGACCCCCAGAAGAAAATTTGCCGATTTTTTTTAAAAGATATGGCTACTATTGCAAGGAATGCTAAAGTAAAGGCTAGCCTTAGAAAATATTGCTGCTGGGTAAAGTCTAATTCTGAATGATAAAGTGTCAAATTTGATGGCCAGAAAATGAGTTTAAGATAAGAAGTAATTGCGATTGGAATTTGTATCAAAGGATTATTTGCTCCTGGAGACTGATAATATGAATTTTCCAGGGTATTTATTCTGTCTTCTAATGGTGCAATCAGCTTTAAAGCAAACAGAAAACTTAAGCCAAAAAAAGGGATTAAATGTGGCAGACTTTTTTTCAGCTGGCCAAAGCATAACTCATATGTTAATAGAATTATTGGTAGGATAATCAGCTTTTCAGAGAAAAAAAGAGCAACAATGAGACAGACTAATGATACAAAATAAAATTTTTTGACTTTTTTTCTGTTAAATAAAATATAAAAAAGGAACGTTAAAAGCCCCCAGAAAGCCCCGCTAGAGTAAGAGATGCCAGAGATCCAACTTACTGATTCGACCAAAATTGGGTGTGTGGCGAAAATGGCCGCTGCCATTAAAGGGATATAACCAACTGATAAAAAAGATAATATGATATAGATAAGATAAGTTGAGCCAAGATGAGAAAAAATGTTTACGAGTCTGTAAAAAATTGGTTGTAAGCCAAAAATTTTATGGACTAGAAAAATAGTTAAGGACTGAAAATGAAGGTTGAAGGGTGGGTTAAAAAAGTAAGTAGTTTTATCAATGTTAGGGTTTTCCCTAATCGCTGCAATATCATCTGAAATAAAATCATTATTTAAAGAGTTGGAATAAACAAGTAAGACTAAAATTCCTAAAAAAAGCAAGACTTTCCAGTTTTTAATAAAAAATTTTTTAAAACTAAAATCTGAGAACGATGATTTTGTTGCTTTGGTTTTGGATTTATTAACTTGAACTAAAAACCTTTTATATTTTTCCTTAGACCAATGAGATTTTAGATATTTTAATAAATTTTCCTCAGTGGTTTCTAAATTAGAAGCGATTTTCTCTAATGTGAATTTTCTAATATTCTTTTTAAGATATTTTTTCTGGGAATGAGTAAGATCCATTTTTATGTTATAATCTTAGCATAAAATTAATAATTAGAAACAGCTTCTTTTCAACCCTTAACAAAATAATTATAAGCTTAAGTTAATCGCTGTTTCTCAATTTTATCAAAAAATGAGAATTTTATGGCTTACATGGAAAGATAAAAAAAACCCATTGGCAGGCGGTGCGGAGTCAATTAACGAAGAAATAGCCAAAAGGCTAATTGAGGATAAGCATGAGCTTACATTGCTTGTAGGCGGTTTTAAAAAAGCTCGTAAAAATGAAATCGTTGATGGGTATAAAATTATCAGAGTTGGTAATTTATGGACAGTTTATTGGCAGGCATATAGGTATTACAAAAAAAACCTGATTGGCAAGTTCGATTTAATCATTGATGAAATAAACACAGTTCCTTTTTTTGCAAAGTTTTACGCTAAGAAGCCTAATATTTTACTCATTCCCCAGTTATGCAGAGAGATTTGGTTTTATCAGATGTTTTTCCCATTGAATTTAATCGGTTATCTGTTGGAGCCAATTTATCTGTGGTTGTTAAAAGATAGAAGTGTTATCACAATTTCTGAGAGTACAAAAAATGATTTGTTAAACTATGGCTTCAAAAAGAAAAATATCCACATTATTTCAAAAGGAATAGAGAATAAAACTTTGAACAAGCTGTTGCCAGTAAGCAAATCGAAAGAATCTAGCCCAACTATTTTATTTTTAGGAGCCATTAGATCAATGAAAAGGCCCGATCAGGTTATCAATGCTTTTAACATTGCTAAAAAAGATGTAAAAAATTTAAAGCTTTGGATAGCCGGAGGAGGTAATGGCGGCTACTTTAAAAAGGTGATGAGCCTGATTGACAGTTCTTTTTATAAAAATGATATTTCTTATTTTGGCAGAGTTACTAAAGAAAAAAAACTGGATTTATTACAAAAAGCTCATTTGCTTTGTGTAACCTCAGTTAAGGAAGGCTGGGGATTAGTTGTCACAGAAGCTAATAGCCAGGGAACTCCAGCAGTTGTTTATGATATTGACGGATTAAGAGATTCGGTTAGGAATAATAAAACTGGTATTGTTTGTAGAGAAAATACTCCTAAAAATTTGGCGAAGAATATAATAAAATTGTTAGAAAACAAGAAGAAATATAATGATTTAAGGAATGCTGCTTGGTCATGGTCAAAAGAAATGAATTTCAAAAATTGTTACAAAGATTTCAAAAATATAATAAATAACATAAATGAGAAATAAAAAAAGTTCAAAAAATAATTTACCAACATTATCCATTGTTATTGTTACTTTTAATAACAGTTCCACTCTCCCTTTTTGCCTGAAAGCCATTAAGTCACAAGACTATCCTAAAAAGTTAATAGAATACATAAATGTTGATGGTGGATCTACAGATAAAACTTCCTCATTAATGCGTAAATATGGGTTTAAAGTTATAAAGAGTCGTGTTGCCAGCGCAGAAGTGCAAAGGGCGATAGCCTTAAAAAAGGCAAAAAATGAAATTGTTGTCTATATTGATGCTGACAATTATTTGCCTGGTAAAAATTGGTTGTTGCAGATGGCTAAACCTTTTGCGGAGGATAAAAAGATTATCTATTCACAAACATTGCATTATGCTTACCGCAGGCAAGACTCTTTATTTAATAGGTACTGTGCGTTGTTTGGGGTGGCTGATCCGGTTGTTTATTATGTAGGAAGACCTGACAGGTTAAGCTGGGCCGATGATAAATGGAAGTATGGGAAAATAATAAAGGAAACAGAAGAGTATTTTGTGGTTAATTTTACCAAGGAGAATCTTCCTACTGTTGGCTGTAATGGAATAATGGTTAAAAGAGGCGTTTTACTAAATAATGCTAAAAGTGACCCTGATAATTTTTTACATATAGATGTCTTTGTTGATCTATTAGATAAGGGATTTAATAATTTTGCTATCGTTAAAAACGATGTCATTCACTCAACCGCGATTACTCTTAGGAATCTAATCAAAAAAAGAGTTGCCTTTTTGACCTACTATTTTAATCAAGCTACTCCCAGGAGATATAAAATATATGATCCTTCGAAAAAAGAGGACAATTGGAAAATGTTCTTGTTTATCTTTTATACCGTTACATTATTCCGCCCTTTATGGGATAGTTTAAAAGGATTTATGAAAATTCATGATGTAGCCTGGTTTTTACACCCGTTGGCTTGTTGGGGGTTTTTGTATGCTTATGGTAAATCTTTTATAAAAAACAAATTTTATAACCATGGAAAATAAAAATATTAAAAAGAGAATTTTTATTACAGGAGCCAGTGGTTTCATTGGTCGTAATGCCTGTGAATATTTTTTGAAAAAAGGTTGGGAGGTTTTTGGCCTAGTTAAAAGTGGGAAAACCTCAAAAGATGTGAAAGTGGTCAAAGCAGATTTACTTAATTTTGAAAAGTTGAAAGATAAAGTTAAGAAGATAAAACCGTCTGTAATTTTACACTTGGGAGCTTATGTTGTTCTTGATCGAGATTTTGAGGTCGCAAAAAAATGCATTGATATTAATATCAAAGGTACATTAAACTTACTTGAGGTTGCAAGAGAATTATCGTTGAGTAGGTTTATCTTTTTTAGCACAGAAGAAGTTTATGGGAATAATAAACCTCCTTATAAGGAGGTTCAGGTAGTCCGGCCTCCGTCTCCCTATTCGGTTTCTAAAGTAGCCGGTGAGAATTTATGTATCTTGTATCATGATCTATATAATTTACCCATTGTGGTCTTAAGGCCCGCAACAACATTTGGTTTTTATCAGCCTCTTTATAGATTCATTCCCAACATAATAATAAGAGCTGTTAAAAATGAGCCTATCTTGCTTAACTCAGGGCAAAGCAAGCGTGATTATTTATATATTGATAACCTTATGGATGCTGTGTATAGAATTGTAAATAAACAAAAGGCAGTCGGAGAAATATTTAATATTGGCCATGGGAATTCAATTTCTGGAGAAAAACTTGCCAGAAAAGTGGCAAAACTATCGGGCAGCAGTTCAAAGATTGTCCTTAATTCATTCCCTGATCGGAAAAAGGAATCAAAGCTATGGAGCATGAATAGTGAAAAAATAGAAAAGCTTTTGGGTTGGAAGCCGGAAGTGTCAATTGATAAAAATATGGAAAAAACGATAAAATTTTATAAAGATATCCAAAAGTAAATATGGACAAAAATAATCCCGAGGAAAATAAAAGAGAGAAAATTTTTGAGATAGTTGAAAAAATTTTCAAGGATAGAGAAAAGTTAAAAAAGTTCGAACCTGGTAAGACTTGGGTGCAGTATGCGGGTTCAATATTTGATGATAAAGAGGTTAAGGCAATGATCGATGCTATTCTTGATGGCTGGTTTGGCCTGGGGCAGCGCGCAGAAAACTTAGAAAAAGGGATAGCTAAATATTTGGGTGTTAAAGGGAGCATCCTTACAAACTCCGGATCTAGTGCTAACCTTTTGGCGATTGCAGGTTTAATGTCACCTTTATTTAAAGACCGTCTTAAGCCTGGTGATGAAGTTATAACTCCGGCTTGCGGTTATCCGACCACAGTGAACCCACTTGTGCAACAAGGCTTAACTCCTGTTTTTATCGATGTTGAGATGGAAACTTATAATATTAATCCTGAAATTTTAAAGAAAGCCTTGTCGTCTAAGACTAGGGCTGTATTTTTGCCTAACACCTTGGGTAATCCTAATGAAATGGATGAAATCGTTAGTTTTTGTAAAAAACATAAACTGTTTTTAGTCGAAGATAATTGTGATTCTTTAGGATCTGATTATAAAGGCAGAAAAACTGGTAGTTTTGGAATTTTATCCACACAATCTTTCTATCCCCCTCATCATATGACAATGGGCGAAGGAGGAGCAGTTAATTATAATGATGAACGATTTGAGAGAATAATACGTTCTTTAAGAGACTGGGGAAGAAGCTGTTATTGTCGTGGTGATGAGAAACATAGATTAGGAGCCTGTAGACATCGTTTTGACTTTAAGATTGATGGCAAGAGTTATGATCATAAATATATGTTTGGTCAAATCGGTTATAACCTTAAGCCGATTGAGCCTCAGGCTGCAATGGGGGTTGAGCAACTAAAACGTATTTCTTCTTTTGTTAAAGCAAGAAGGAAAAATTTTGACAGAATATATGATCATGCAAAAAATTGGGAGGACTTTTTTATTCTCCCGAAGGCTACGAATAATTCTTCTCCCTCATGGTTTGCCTTTTTGCTAACCATAAAAGATAATGCCGGCTTTAATCGTTTTGATATTACAACTTATTTGGAAAAGAAAATGATTCAAACAAGACCGTTGTTTGCTGGCAACATATTGAAACAACCGGCTTACAGAAGCATTAGACATAGGGTGGTGGGGGAGTTGACGAATTCGGATAAGATTATGCACGATAGCTTTTTTGTTGGAGTTTATCCCGGTTTAAATGACGAGAGTATTGATTATATTGCCAGAAATATTAAAAAGTTTCTCTCTAAATATAAAAAGCGCTAGAAACTTTATGACTTGCTTGCAAAAGAAATAAAGATAAACATAATCTTGAGTTATTGGAATTATAATGAGCGATAATAAAAAAATGAAAATCGGCTTTTTTATAGCTGCACTTTTAAATCATGGTGGGGGAGCTGAAAAGCATTTTATAATGATGGGTAATGCGATGGCTAAAAAAGGCCATGAAATTGGAATAGTTAATTTAGACAAATCTTTTTATAAAAAACTTAGCATTATTCTATCTATTTATTATGCTTCCAATTTAACCTTTATCAGATACCGTGATGCTGATGTTAGGAAAATGCTGCATAATGTTAAGTGGTTGAAGGTTGAGTTTAAAAAGTTAAGAAAAAATCTTCAAAAGTTTGATGTAATCTACGTTAAAAATGAAATATTAGATCTAGGGATATTAAAACTAATCGGTTTTAAGAAGTTACCACCAGTAATTGTTGGAATTCATACACCTATCTTTTATCCGATTACAAGCTCGTTTTATAGTAGACTACATAATTTCTTTTATTCAAGCTGTTTTTACAGATGGCTTATTAAAGATTGTAAAGCTATTAGAATTTCTAATTCTGAGCTTCAAAACTTAGTCTCAAAACGTTACCCATTTTTCAAGGGAAAAGTTTTTAAGATTTTTAATCCAATTGATATTCGTAAATTTAAACCAGAAAAGAAACTTAAAGAAAAAAATAAAAAATTCAAAATTCTTTTTGTCGGCAGGCTTACCGAGCAAAAAGGTATAGATATGTTGATAGAGACTATTAAGGATTTGTCGAAAAAACCAATATTCAAAAATTTAATTTTTGTTATTGCCGGATCTGGAAAGTTTGGCAATAAAATCTCTAATTTACAAAAAAAATTCAATAATTTAACGTGGCTGGGGCATGTCCTTCCTCACAACATTGTTCGCCTTTATTCATCGAGTGATATTCTAATAGCTCCCTCAAAATGGGAAGGTTTATCGAATGTAATTCTTGAAGCACAAAGCTGTGGATTACCAGCTATTGTATCTAATATCGCCGGCTCAAGGGATATTATTATTAACAATAGTACCGGCTTTTTGGTAAATAACAGTGCTAAAGAATTTGTTTCAAAAATCACTAGTTTTTACCTTTTAAAAGGTAAAAACAAAAAAAGATTTATAAGTTTTTCGGTTAGGGCCAGAGAGAATATAGAAAAGAGGTTTAGTCCTGATAAAACTATAGCTCAGTTGGAAAAAATGTTTTTTACCTCAAATAATATTAAATAAAAAAAATGATTAACTTTCTTAAAAAATATATGCTTGGCAAATTTCGTAAAGCACGATTATACATTTCGCCCTGTTTTCTAAATGAATTTTATATACGCAGAGCGATAGAATCTATTAATAAAAATTATAAATTTTCAGGGAGTTTGTTAGATATAGGATGTGGTTCAAAGCCCTACATAGACTTGTTTAAGGATGTCAAAGAATATAAAGGGATTGATTTTAAGAGTTATTCAATTAACAAGGATTCTTCTATTTATCGCCCGGACTATTTCTTTGGTAAGGAATACAACAAAGATCTGAAACTATCGTTTAACAAGGAAACTTTTGACAATGTTGTTTCTTTCCAAGTTTTGGAACATCATCCTAAACCCGAAAAATTAGTTAGTGAGATGGTGAGAGTTACCAGAACAGGTGGCTACATATTGCTAACAGCACCTTTCTTAGGCGGAATTCATGAAGAACCCAATGATTATCAGAGGCTGACCAGATATGGTTTAAGAGAATTATTTAAGATGTATAAATGTAAAATTTTGGTTGTTGAAGAACAGGGGTCAGTTTTCTCTACGATTTCTATGCTTTTGAACGAATTTCTAAGTAGCTTTGCAAGTAAAAATAAATGGCGTTATTTTATTAGTGTCTTAATCTATGCTCCGTTTATCCTGTTTTCCTATATATCGTTGTTGCTGGATAAGGTTTTTAAATCAAAAAAAATATTCCTCAATTATTTGATTCTAGCTAAAAAAGAATGAACAAAAAAATTATAGCTTTGACAACCGATCCTTATGGCAATATCCACGGCTATAGCCTTGTTTTTATAAGATTGTTTAATTTTATCCAGAAGAATAATCCTGACTTGACTGTTACTTTGATTTCTAACGATGGCGTTTGCTCCAAAATTGTTAATAATAAAAAATTTTTAAAAATAAAACTAAATCCAAAATCTAACTTATTGTTTAAAACAATCTTTTTAGCTTTTTTGTTTATTAAAAATGTTTGGCATTGCGATAAAGGAAGCGTATTGATTAGCAACACCGAGATTCCTGAACTTCTAGCGGCTTTTTTCCTCAAAATTAAGTTTAAGCATGGCAATATTTATTGTATTGTCCATGATAATCATGTTAGGGATAAATTGCTGAAAACAAAAATGATTAATAAATTAAGGAATTTTTTAATAAAAAGAGTTAATAATGCCATTTTTGTTAATAGATATACGATGAAACAATTAGACTCTTCAATAAATAAATTTTATATCGGCAACCCAATTTTTTAATATGAAAAAAATATATTTTGTTGGTCTTCCAGTAAAAGAGAAAGGAATAGAGGATTTTAGCTATTTGGCTGGTAAGATTAAAGAAGCAAAATTTTATTGGTTTTGTCTCAAATTGGACAACTCAATAAAAAACAAATACAAAAAAATAAATTTTTTGGTGGGGCTTAACGATCGAGAAATGAAGAAGAAAATAAGTGATATGGATTTAATGGCTTGTTGTTCACGCTTTGAAGGCTTTTGCCTACCTATCGCAGAGGCAATTTTGTTAAAAAAGCCTGTAATTAGTTATAGACTTAAAGAGGTTGAGAGTACTTACCTAAATAATATAGAATATATTAAGTGTTTTAGTTTGAATAAATATGTGAGGGGAATAAAAAAGGTCATTTCTAACAAGGGGCTTTGTAAAGATGCCAAGAAAGCAAGAATGTTTGTTATTAATAATTATTCTCCTGAGGTAGTTTCCCAAAGATTACTAAAAATTATATTTTAGGTAGAATAAATATATGGAAAGAAATCTACTTTTTAAAAACTATATTACAACGCAGCTTAGCCATAATGCTAATTTATCGACTAAAAGGATAAGACTTGAAAATAATACCTTTGATCGTAATCTTAGCTCTATATTGCCAATGAGCAAAAAAGCAAAGATATTGGAAATTGGTTTTGGCACGGGACTCTTTATAAAATATTTGCTTTTGAAAGGTTATAAAAATATTTACGGTGTTGAATTATCTCCTGAAGAGACGAAGTTTGTGAAGAAAAATGTTTATAAAAATGTTGGTTGTGTAAAGAATACTAATGACTTTTTAAATAAACATAAAGGTGAATATGATTTTATTTTTATGTTTGATGTTTTGGAACATATTCCTAAAGATAAAACAATAGATTTTTTGGTAAAAATAAGAAAATCCTTAAAGACTGAAGGAAGTTTCATAGCCAGGGTGCCTAACGCTACTAACCCATTCAATATAAATGAATTTGGGACGGATTTTACCCACGAATTCATTTATACCCCTAGATCTTTATTACAGGTTAATAAGATTGCTGATTTCTCTGAAATAAACATTCTCCCGTTTAAAGAAGAAAATATTACTTGGCACGGTAGGATAACAAATATAACCCAGGGGTTGATGTTTTTTTTAATAAGAATGATAACCGTTTTATCTAGGAACAGTTTAGATCCCAAACCTTTTTATACTAAAAACATCTATTGTGTATGCAAAAAGTGAAGATTTTTCTAAAAAGAAATTGGCATTTATTATCCCTTTTGACTTTCAGCCTTATTTCACACTGGTATATTTTTTTTGATAGCAATATTTTAAATGCTGGTGATTGGGTTTACACCCCTTTTTCTTTTCTAAGGCAACTGCTTAGCTATAGTTTATGGAATGCCCATAGTGGTTTGGGTACTGTTATGGCCTTTGGTTCAAATATGGTTTTCTATTGGCTTGCAAGTTTTTTGGCTAATGTTTCGGTTGTTTTTTCCTGGGATGTTTTTACAAGAGTCTTTTTCCTTGTTCCGATAGTTTTTTTAACTCCTATATTTTCTTTCCTGCTATTTAAAAAGATCACAAATAATAATTTAATTGCCTTTTTTAGCGCTTGCATATATTCTTTCAACACTTTTTTTCTAAAGCTTCATTTAGATTGGATAACCTATGCCTTTATTTGGTGGATTCTTCCTGCTTTGTTTTTGAACACCTTGAATTATTTAGAGAGTAAAAATAAGAAATATTTAATTTATAATGTTTTACTTGTTTTTTTAGGTTTTATATATGAGCTGAGGATAATGATTTTAGTTCTGATTTTTTTGTCGTTCTTCCAGATTGTCTATCTAGTCTTTAACAGTTCGTGTCTAAAAATAAAATTTAAAAATGTTCTTTTTGTCATGGTAAGTTTCTTTACAGGAATTTTAGGCCATTCCTTTTGGTTAATTCCTTTAAGGTCGGCCAATATTTTTAACGAAGTGATCAGTAGAGTTTCTCCTTATCCTTTTATTTCTTTTTATGACATTTTAGATGTATTCACTTTACATATGTATAGTTGGTCTAAGAATTTAGTCTTGTCACCTTTTATTAAACAACCAATAGAACCTAGACATTTTTTGATTCCACTGATAGGTTTAATAGGGTTGATTACTTTTAAAAAATTATTTAAGAGTGAGAAAGGTAAATTATTTTTTGCCTTTTTTAGTCTTTCTTTAGTAATTTTTATGTTTTTGGGTAAGCAAGAGTTTGAACCATTTGGCGGTGTTTACAATTGGCTCTTTCAAAATTTTCCTTTATTTAATCTGTATAGGGAAAGTTCTAAATTTTTTATATTGGTTGCACTACCGTTGTCGTTCTTTTTTGGTCTCGGTTTATTCTTTATTTATGGGTTGATTAAAAAAGTAAATTTGAAATTAGCATTTGTTTCGGTTGCCCTTATCCTATTTTTTTCTTCAATTTTTAACCTGCAAAATTTTGTTAATCAAGAGATTAACGGAATGACCAAAGGTAAAATCATCAGTAATGATTATCTACACCTAGAAGAAATCTTGTCGTCTGATCCTGATTATTATCGTATTTTATGGGTGCCGATCAGACCAAGATTCGGTTTCTATTCTGATAAACATCCATTTATCAATTTGATTAATTTGAGAAATACATTTGATGGTTTTGATGAGAATCTCCCCATTTATTACCAGCTGATATCCCTATTGCAGCAGGATTACTCCAATCATTTTTTAGACAGTATGTCTGTTAAGTATGTAATTGTTCCATCGAGCGAAGAAGTTACTAAAAAAATATCTTCAAAAGAAACACTGGTATCAGATAAAATCTATGAGCCTTATGGGGAAAGAAGTAAGTTCATTGAAGCTTTAAACGAGCTTTCTTATCTGAAGAAGGTTGATATTGGCATGGATGATTTGCTTGTTTATGAAAATGAAGATTATAACCCTCATTTCCATACGATTCAAAATATAATTCACACTAATCTTGATAGAGGAAGTTTAATTAATCTTAAATATTACGAAAATTTCCATGATTTTGGAGTCTACTTTGATAATAGCCGTGCTCTTTTAGACAGAGCAAATGATTTTGTAATAGTGAGTGAGCCAGAAATCAATTCGATAAAAAAAGAATTAGAAGTAGGAGTAAAGTCTAAACAATTGTTTTTCCCTTATGTCAGGTGGAGCCCAGGCAGCTTGGTGTATCCTTTGATTTTACAGAAAGAAAAATACGAAAAAAACAAATTAGAAAACCAACCACTGAAACTTTTTGAAAGTTATCTTCTCTATAGCAATAAGAGAATAGCGGAATTTATAAAATATGCCCAAAAAGATATCGATTTGTCTGAAAATGTAATGAAAGATTATTGTGAAGAGATGACAGGAGCTTTAAGAATTTTAGAGGACCTAAAGATGGAAGGCAACATAAATTACGAGGAATCTTTATTAATATATAGATCGGTACTATCCGGGCACAAAATGAAGATGGATAAAATTGATGATTCTGCCGGATGGAAAACAGTCTTTAAACAAATTGAAGAAAGAATGCAGGCTCTAAAAATTGATTACGATTTTCATAATATGAGTTACAAATTTAAGATTGCCAAATCTGGTGAATATAAGGTAATGATATCTGAAGACGGGAACCTGGAAAAACTGTCTGAACAATATTTTGAGAGTGGGGATTATAGTTTAAACTTACCGATAGAATGGATCAGCAATAATTTGGTTAATGATGATTTAAGAGTGGATAATTATTTGGCCAATTCCATATACAGGATTAATTTTGATTATCAAGCTTCGAGTAATATTAAGCTTATCATTACTGAAGATGAAGAAGCAGAACTTTTAAAGGTAAATTTATTATCTACTGATGAGAATTTCAAACATTTTGAAACATATTTCAAGTCTTCTGGCGAGGTGACAGGGTTGGATATTGAATTTTTAGATCAGCGTGGTAATCCTCCAAAAATAGAATATGAGAATTTTGAGGTTCAGCGAATACTGGAACCAGTTTTGATTTTGACGAAATATGGGGATGAGAAATTTGACACTCAGCCAATAACTCCAAAAATTAATTTTACCAAGATCACTCCCACAAAATATAAAGTCAGAGTTGGAAATGTATTAGAACCTTATACATTAGTTTTTGCCGAAAGTTTCCATCCGGGATGGAAAGTCTACCTGGATAACCAATCTAACCAGGTATCGAAGACGAACTTGTTTGAGACATGGGGAGAAAAATCGTTACCCGAAGAAAGGCATTCTCTAATCGATGGCTACGCTAATTCTTGGTATATAGAACCAGATGATGTTGGTGGGCAAGAAAATTATGTTTTAATTATAGAATTTGCACCTCAAAAGTTATTTTATGTAGGTTTATCTATTTCGCTGCTGATTGTCATTAGTTGTTTAATCTATTTAATTATTAACTTTTTCAAAAACTATGGAAAAAAATCTTAAAATAGATCTTACAAGGCCTTTTTTATCTGTGATTCTAGGGCTAAGCCTGTATTTTCTAATATACCTGCCGATAGAGTTTTTACTGACAGAAGTTTTTTTTGTTACCCCCAAGATTAATTCATTGATAAATACCGCCGTTTTATTGTTTTTTATAACATTAACCAACCTTTTTAATTTAAAAGTGAATAAAAACAAATTAAAAACGATTGCTTTATTAATTCTTTTTTTTGTTTCTCTTATTTTTTACACAGTATATCATAAGGAAAAGCTTAACAGGGAATATTTGCCTAAGATTTATCGAACCGAACCGTCTTGGATTATACAAGGACAATCTTTAAAAATTTCAGGGATTAATTTCGGGAGATCTTTTGAAGAAGGGAAAATAATGGTTGGCGAGATGGAGTTTTTGGTTAAATATTGGAGTGAAAATAAAATTATTGCCGAGGCACCAGTTCCCAGCAAAGAGGGTTTCTTAAATCTATCTATTAAGACTGACTATGGTGAGGTAAGCAACGTAGTAGTAATAGAAATTAAAAATCCAGATTACTTAAAAAGATATTTAGAATGAAAAAAACAAAATTTTTTCTCTTTTTAAACAGACTTTTTTATTCCATATTGTTTCTATGGATGGCGCTAGTTTTTTTAAGTTTTTTTAATCTAAAACCCGATTTAAAAATTAATTTGTTTTTTTTCCTGTTAATCATTTTATTTATGATAGCTTTTTATAAAGAAATTTTGGTATTTTTGATACTGGCTTTAAATAGAATCAATGTTCTTTTCGGCTCGGATAAAGAACTATCAGAAGTGCAGTTGGTAAAAACCTTATCTTTAGCCCCAATATTAAAAATGCAATTTTTGAAATCTATTAAAAAACTGCCGCAAATTGTAATTGCGGCCTCAAATAATCGTTTTTTTTGGTTTACCTTGTTAATGATTTTCGTCTTGTTAGATATCTTTATCTTAAATACTACCTCTAGTCTGTTGATTTTAATTCTAGTTATTCTTTATGCTTTTCTAATTTTTTATTTCAAGATAAAAGGAGAGATTTTCATAAGAACGGCTTTCCTATTTTTAATTTTATGTCCATTTTTGTTGTCTTCTGGTAATGAACCGGCAGCTGAGAAGGTTGGCATTTGGGCTTATGTTTTTCTTTCAATCGGGATTATCCAAATTGTTTTTAAGTATATAAAGATGGGTAAAAGGAATGCAAAAAATAAAGAAAAATAATTTAATCTTTCTAATAGCTTTGGCGGCTTTTACGATTGTTGCATTTTTTTACAGACTCTACGGTCTTATTGCCAACTATTCTTTTTGGACTGATGAAGAACACGTAGCAATTTTTGCAAGGAACATTTTAGAAAAAGGCAAACCAGTTCTGCTTAATAACTACTCAACTGGATTTTATCAGTGGTTGCAGTATTGGTTGGCCGCATTTTCTGCTCGGATTTTTGGTTTAAATGAGTTTGCTATTCGTTTCCCCTCGATAGTATTTGGAGTTTTAACTATTTGGGCTGTTTATTTTTTAGGCAAAGAATTATTTAACAAAAGAGTAGCTCTTCTTGCCAGTTTTTTCATAACTTTTTTAAAAATTGAAATTCTTTGGTCTCGTCAGGCACGCCCATATCAGGCTTTACAATTCTTTTTTATCTTGGGCGCTTATTTTCTTTATAAAATTGTAAAAGCAAAAAAAATCAATAGAAATTATTTTCTTGGTTTTCTTATCTGCGGAATTTTAGCTTCATTAATGCATGGTTTAGGCATTTTCCTTTTTGTCGGAGGTCTTTTCTACCTTTTAATAATGAAATTATCTTGGCTTAAAGAAAGATGCTTCTTGGGTTTGTTAGCCATTTTGGCTCTGACAATTTCTAGTTATTTTCTCAAAGACAAGATTGTCTCGACTTTAGATAAATTTACTGAATTTAATAATTTTTATTATTATCGTGTTTTTTTGAAACATAATTACCTTTTAATTAGCTTTTTATTTTTTTTAGGGCTTTTAGTAATGTTGCTTAAAGGCAAATTTAAACAAATTGCCCTTTTTGCAATATTTGTTGGAATCCAATTTGCGCTGGTCTCTTGGTTTTTACCCCAGCCTTTCACTCGTTATTTCTATATCATTTTCCCTTTTATTATTTTACCTGCCAGTTATTTCTTATGGTTTGTCAGTAAATTTTTTAAAAATAAATTTTTAAGTTTGATATGTCTACTTTTTTTAGTTTTTTTGACTGTTTGGATATCAAAAGATAAATTTGCCATTCTTCCTCAAAGAATATATTCTTTAAACGAAGATATGCAGGAGATCCCAGAGGTTGATTGGAAAGTAATCTATGGATTTGTTGAAAATAAGTTAAATCAGGATGAAAACATAGTTTTAGTGACTAATTGGACTGACTTGCCTGTTTGGTTTTTGGGTGAAGGTAAGCTGAATTACTTGATAAGGAAAGATTATATGGCCCAAACCGATTCTTTTACTAATGCTGAAGTTATTCACGATTTGACAGAATTAAAAGAGATGATTAAGGAAGAGAAAAGTGGCTTGCTCGTTCTTGATAGTTGGGATGATTATGTTCCGGATGGAGTAAGGGAATATGCAGCCGGCAACCTTAAAAAAGAACTTGAGGTTGACAGATTATATCCCAAGCAACCTCGTTTATGGCCTGTGCAAATATATTCTTGGGGTATCTAGTTTTTTTATTATCATTATAATGTGGTTTTTATTCTTTTGATAAAGTAAAATTAGCTAATGATTAGAAAAATTGCTAAAAATACTTTCTTTTTATCTTTCTCACAAATCACGGCTCGTTTTATCGGTTTTATCTACTTTATCTTTTTAGCCCGTTTTTTGGGCGTTGAGACTTTTGGTATTTATAACTTCACTTTGGCTTTTATTTATAATTTCATTCCGGTAGCTGATTTTGGTTTAGAAAGATTAGTGTTACGTGATATTTCCAGAGATCAGCAAAAAGCTGATTATTACTTGGTTAGACTTTTACCTTTGAGATTACTACTTTCTTTGGGTGCTTATTTTCTGGCTTTGTTTTTTGGTGTTGTTTTAGGCCAATCAGGTAGACAGATTTTTTATTTAGCAATTTTAGGCCTTTATATGTTTCCTTACAGTTTTACTTATCTTTTAGCTAGTTTTCAGAATGCTAGGGAAAAAATGAAATATATGGCTTTGGCAGTAGTTTTTGCCCAGTTACTGGTGGTTATTTTTGGT